>Ga0206683_10000080_pt1:0-60000 | contig 64607 bp, 64 predicted proteins | sample M280m12015metaG_FD_155483 | JGI IMG/M metagenome (GOLD analysis project Ga0206683, IMG submission 155483) | Ammonia-oxidizing marine archaeal communities from Monterey Bay, California, United States - M2 80m 12015 | ecosystem: Environmental > Aquatic > Marine > Intertidal zone | place...
TTTATGATAACAATAAATGGTCAGAAACATTAGATCTTATTGATAATACTTCCCCTTATGCATTAACTGGATGTGTTTTTTCAGAAGACAAAGCTATTGCTGAAGAAGTAAAATCAACACTAAGATTCGCAGCTGGTAATTTCTATATAAATGATAAACCAACTGGTGCTGTTGTAGGACAACAACCTTTTGGAGGTAGTCGAGCTTCCGGTACAAATGATAAGGGTGGATCTATGCTTAATCTTCTAAGATGGACCTCACCAAGAACAATTAAAGAAACATTTGAGCCACCTAAGGATTACCGTTATCCTTATATGGATTAATATGAAAATTCACGAATACCAAGCTAAAGAAATTCTGAAAAAATTTAATGTTCCTATTCAGGAAGGTTATGCTATTGATAGTAGTAAAGATATTGACAATACTATTAAAAAAGTACAAGCTGATTTTCATACTGAAGCTGTGATTGTTAAAGCACAGATTCATGCTGGAGGTAGAGGAAAAGGTGGTGGAGTTAAATACTGTCCTACGTTTGAAGATGCTCAAAATGCTGCTAATACGATTTTAGGAATGAACTTAATCACTCACCAAACAGGTCCAGAAGGTAAAATGGTTAATAAAATTCTTATTACTGAGGCTTTAGATATTGAAAAAGAATATTATTTCGCTATTACATTTGACAGATCTAAGAACTCTGATGTATTCATAGTTTCTAGCGAAGGTGGTGTTGATATCGAAGAAGTAGCAGAAAATAATCCTGAAAAAATTATCAAAGCATGGATTAACGATTCAGCTAACTCTTTAGATAATGCAGTTAAAGAAATAATAACATCTTTGTCGCTTGAAAAATTTCAAAATGTTGAGCAAATGTTTAAAAATTTATATAAGTGTTATCTTGAATCAGACTGTTCCCTTCTAGAGGTTAATCCTCTTGTATTAACAACTGACGAAGAAATTATAGCCCTTGATGCAAAAGTAGATATTGATTCTAATGCTCTGTTTAGACATCCTGAGATTGCTGCTTATCATGATCAATCAGAAGAAGATCCGTTGGAGCTCAAAGCTGCTGAATATGGATTAAATTATATCAAGCTAGATGGCAATGTAGGATGTATGGTTAATGGTGCAGGATTAGCAATGGCTACCATGGACATAGTAAAGCATTGCGGAGGTGAACCTGCAAACTTTCTGGATGTAGGTGGAGCTGCTAATGTAGAAACGATTAAAAATGGTTTTAAAATTATCTTATCTGATAAAAATGTGAAGTCTATTTTAATCAATATATTTGGTGGAATTGTCCGATGTGATAGAGTAGCTAACGGTGTTATACAAGCTGTAAAAGAATTAGAATTAGATGTTGTAGTTGTTGTAAGGCTACAAGGAACCAATGCCAAATTGGCTAAAAAAATACTTGATGAATCTGATATTGAACTCATAAGCGCAGAAACCATCGATGAAGCTGCAACAAAAGCTGTGGAGATGATAAAATAATATGTCAATTCTATTAAATAAGAATACAAATATATTAGTTCAAGGAATCACTGGATCTGAAGGATTATTTCATGCAGAACAAATGATTGAGTATAGTTCAAAAGTTGTGTGTGGTGTCACACCAGGAAAAGGTGGGCAAAAAGCAACTAGTAAACAATTACCTGTATTTAATTCTATTCATGATGCCAAAAAAGAATTTCAAATTGATGCTTCTGTTATTTTTGTACCTCCAAAATTTGCAGCAAAAGCAATTATGGAGGCGATTCAAGAAAATATTGAACTAATAGTCTGTATATCTGAAGGTATTCCTACTAGAGATATGGTTACAGTTAAAAATATGCTCGACAAATCTTCTAGCACTTTAATTGGACCAAATTGCCCAGGAGTAATTACAGCAGAAGAATCAAAGATTGGAATTACGCCAGGATTTATATGTAAAAAAGGATCTGTAGGAATATTATCAAGATCGGGAACCTTAACATACGAAGCTATCGACCAAGTAGTTAATGTTGGACTGGGGATTACAACCGCAGTAGGTATTGGCGGAGATCCGGTTATTGGTTCAAGCATGATAGACATATTAAAACATTTTCAAAACGATGATGATACCAAAGGGATTGTTATGATTGGTGAAATAGGTGGAAATATGGAAAATGATGCTGCAAGATGGGTGAAAGAAAATTTAAATAAACCTGTAGTTTCCTTTATAGCGGGTCAAACTGCTCCAAAAGGAAAAAGAATGGGTCATGCTGGAGCAATAATATCAGAAGGATCTGAAACAGCTGAAGCTAAAATTAAGATACTAAAAGAATGTGGAATCTCAGTAGCAAATACTGTATCTGAGATTGGCATTACAATGAAATCATTAATAGGATAAAATATGAAAAATACGCTCGCAATTATTAAACCGGATGCAATGAAAAAAGGTCATCTTGAAGATATTAGGAAAGATATCTTAGATAATGGCTTTGATATTGTTGAAGAAAAAACTTTAAATCTTTCAAATGAACAAGCTTGTGCTTTCTATGATATTCATCAAGATAAACCTTTCTTTGATGAATTAGTCGAGTTTATGACATCATATGAATGTCACGTAATGAAGCTAGAAAAAGAAAATGCCGTGGTTGAATGGAGAAACTTAATGGGTGCAACAGATTCTCAGAAAGCTGATACTGGAACTATTAGACAAAAGTATGGTACCGATATCTCTATGAATGCCACTCATGGATCTGATAGCAATGAAAACGCATACAAAGAAATAGGATTCTTTTTCGATGATTAGATATTTCTTATTACTGATTATATCTTCTTCTATACTCTTTACTCAAGAGTTAAACGATAAATGGTTAAATACTATTTTGGAAAAAAATGTACCGGATATGGTAACAACTCCTACAGAAACATTAAATAAACAAGAAGAACAAACAAATAATACCTATTTCACAATACAGGTAGCAGCTAAAGCGACTTTTGCAGATGCAGAAGATGTTGTAAAAATATTAAATAATTATAATTTTGAAGCTTTTATACAGAAAAATGATTCAAATGAAAAGTTAAAATATCGAGTCAGATATGGCAGTTTTTTATCTAGAGAAGATGCTTCTATGACTGCAAATGATATTAGAAATCAACTAGGATATGATTGTTGGGTAGATAAAATAGAATTATAAAAATTATTTTATTCCAAAGATTTATTTGTTTATATTGCCCATGGTTAAGGAAAGAAAATGTTACCTAAAAAAAGACAGTCAAAAACAAGATCGAAAAAGAGAAGAACTCACTATAAGTCTTCCTTAGTACACACAGTTACATGTAAAAATACTGGAGAAGAGCATCTACCGCATCATGCATACTATCATGACGGAATCCTGTACTATAAAGGAAAACCTGTCGATCAGAACTAATGAGTAATTGTTTTATTTTCTCAGGACAAGGTTCTCATCGTCCTGGAATGGGATTAAAACTTTATCAACACTCGACATTAGCTACAGATAAAATTGATTTATCTAATGAAGTGCTTGGATATAATATCTCTGATATTATGTTTGACGATAATGAAGCCGTTCTAAGACAAACAAATCATGCTCAAGTAGCAATTTATATTTATTCCTGTATTATTTTTGATATTATAAAAGATAACAATCATATACCTGCAGTAGTTGCAGGACATAGTCTCGGTGAATTTTCTGCTTTATATGCTAATAATACCTATACTTTTGAAACAGGTCTTCAAATTGTAAATGTTCGTGCAAAAGCAATGCATAAATGTGAAAAAAATACTGAAGGTAAAATGAGTGCTGTAATAGGAATGAATAAAGAAAAAATTTCAGATATTTGTAAAGGCACAGATACTCAAGTAGCTAATATTAATTCAGATCAACAAATTGTTATATCAGGATCAGCAGATTCTATGCAATCTGTATCAGAAGAGTTAAAAACTAATGGAGCAAAACGCATTATTTCTCTTCCTGTCAGTGGTGCATTCCATTCAAAGTTAATGTCAAATGCAAAACCTGCATTAAAAGAGATTATCTCAAATGCGACATTCAATGAACCCCATGTCCCTATTGTATCCAACTATGATGCAACGCTAAGGTCTAATCCAGATGAGATAAAAAAAGCTTTAATTGAGCAAATTGATAATCCTGTGTTATGGTTTGATAGCGTTCAAAGGTTAGGTGAGATAAATAATAATTTTATAGAAATAGGTCCCAAGAAAGTATTATCAGGAATCATCAAAAAGATAGATGAATTGTTTCATATTTCTAATTTTAATAACTATAATGATGTAGAGGAATATTTACATGTTTAATTATTCAGGTAAAACAGCATTAGTTACAGGAGCATCTAGAGGTATTGGCAAGACAATTTCCATGATGCTTGCAGCCAATGGAATAAAAGTTATTGGAGTGGCTACCTCAGAAGAATCTCTGAAATCAATCCAAAATATTGATAACATTATCCCATACTGTTGTGATATTTCAAATGAAAAATCTATAGAAGAATTATATAATTTCTCAAAAGAACATTCTGGTTCTATTGATATCTTGGTAAATAATGCTGGTATCCATATGGATAATATCTTATTAAAAATGAAAACGGATGAATGGCAAAAAGTTTTAGATGTTAACTTAAATGGACCGTTCTATCTAACAAGAATTTTATTAAAAGATATGATTAAAAACAAAAATGGTAGAATTATTAATATTTCTTCTATTGCAGGTACCGATGGCAATAAAGGACAAAGCAATTATTCCGCATCTAAAGGAGGATTGTTAGCATTTACAAAATCACTTGCTAAAGAAGTGGGTCGAAGAGATATCACCGTTAATTGCATTGCTCCAGGAGTAATTGAAACAGATATGATCTCACATTTAACAGATACAGTAAAAAATAATTATTTAAATAGAATACCATTGAAAAAATTTGGAAAACCAGAAGATATTGGAAAAATGATTTTGTTTTTATCTTCCGATGAAGCCAGTTATATTACCGGGCAAACATTTCATATAGATGGTGGAATATCATTAAACTAGATAGGAGTGAGAGTTATGTCATCAAATGATAAAATAAAGAATATTATTATGGACAAATTAGGCGTTGATGAATCAAGAGTAGTCACTGAAGCAAGCTTTCTTGATGATTTAGGTGCAGATTCATTAGACACTGTAGAATTGATTATGGAATTTGAAGAAGAGTTTGATCTAGACATTCCAGATGAAGATGCAGAAAAAATTACTACTGTTGGTGCTGCATTTGAATACGTTAACAATCACGCTAAATAATCTTGTCAAATAGAGTTGTTATTACTGGAGAAGGTAGCATTTCTCCTCTGGGAGTATCATCCAAAGACCTTTGGAATAATCTGATTCATGGTAAATCAGGTATTAAACTTATTAAAAGTTTCGATACAGAAAACTTTAATGTTAAAATTGCTGGAGAAATTACTGACTTTGATCCTCTAACTTTTTTTGAACATAAAGAATCTAGAAAGCTTGATCGTTATACTATGTTTGCTATGATAGCTGCAGATCAGGCTATAAAAAGCTCAGGCCTTGACTCTTCAAATGTAGGTGTAATTTTAGGTACCGGTGTAGGCGGTATGCACACATTAGAGGAAGAACAAACCAAACTATTAAAGAAAGGTCAAAGAGGTGTGTCTCCTCATTTCATACCAAAAATGATTCCAAATATCGCGGGTGGTCAAATAGCAATTAAATACGGGTTCCATGGACCAAATTTTTCTCTTTCTACTGCATGTTCTTCTGCCAGCGATGCGATAGGAATGGCTTACAGATTAATTCAATCCAATCAAATAAATACAATGGTATGTGGAGGCTCTGAAGGAGGAATAACTCCTCTAACCTTGTCTGGATTCTCAAACATGAAAGCTTTATCAAAAAATAATGACAATCCCCAAAGCGCATCTAAGCCTTTTGATAAAAATAGAGATGGATTTATTATGTCTGAAGGATCAGCTATGCTAGTTCTGGAATCGTTAGATAGTGCACAAAAAAGAGGTGCTAATATTTTAGCAGAAATTGTAGGCTATGGCATTACAAATGATGCTTATCATATCACCCAACCTCACAATGAAAGCAAAGGCGCCGCAAGCGCTATTGATCTAGCATTAAAAGATGCTAGTATCAATAAAGATGAAGTAAGCTATATTAATGCACATGGGACTTCTACGTATTATAATGATATGCTAGAAACCCAAGCTATTAAACAAGTATTTGGAAATCAGGCAAAAGACTTATTAATTAGCTCTACAAAGTCTATGACAGGTCACATGTTGGGGGCTACAGGCGCAATTGAAGCAATTAACTGCATCTATGCCATGAATCATGGAATTATCCCTCCTACTATCAATTATGAAACTCCTGATCCTGAGTGTGATTTAAATTATGTCCCAAATAAGAGTATTGAATCCAATCTTACTATTACGATGAGTAATTCTTTCGGATTCGGTGGACATAACTCAGTTTTAGCTTTTAAGAAATTCTAAGCTAACTCTTTTTTAAGAATATCGATTGATTTTACTGCATCAATATCAACATCATTTAAATTTCCGCACCAATAGCTCAACCAATCAAGATAATTAATTAAGTAGAACAGACCACTTAGGTCATTTTTAATATCAAATGGAATCTCGATATGATGACTTGAAGAAATCTTATTTTTTAAGATATCTTTTGTAATATCCATTCGTTTAATATTTGCAGGCCAACTAATATCAATCCATATTAAAGAAAAAAGATTTTTATCAATCATTTTACTCTCCCATCCTACAATTTCATTGTGATTCATTTCAGGCAAAGTAACATTATAAGATAACATTTTACTATTTTCATTCAACTGACACTTCAAACGATAGCCAACGGAAGACAAATCTTCTTCAGTGATAATAACTGGAAAAGTAGAATGAATTTTTTTAGCTAAATCAAAAATTTCACTCCCTTCTAGAGAGAATTTATCAGAATATTCTTGAAGTAATTCAACATTCAATAATTCAAGCAATTCATCTTCATCTAGCAATTTTATTAAGACTGTTAAAACATATCCAAGAATAGATCTTGGAGGATAACCCTCAGGTAATACACAATGATTATGATTATCATTTTTTAATAATGTTAAGAGCTTACCTCCTGAGGTTATTCCAAAAATATTTTTTGTAAGACTTGATGCATGCTTATAGTATGAAAGAGACTCTTCTGTATTTCCAGAATAAGAACAGATAATTAATAAAGTATTTTCATCAATGATTGCATTTGGAAAATAATTTCTTTCTACTATAATCTCTAAATGTGGAGATATATCTTTCATTATCAATCCAGCAATAGCAGAACCTCCCATACCCATAATTACTACTCTATGGATCTTATCTAAATTGATAGATACACTTTTAGTATCATTGATTGCATCAGATATTTGAGTTGGAAAATCTTTAATTTTTTTATACATCTTATTTCTCTCGTTTTATAACAATGTTTAACAATACTATTATATCATCATGAATCGTATTTGGCAAAGATTTAATTATATCTTTACACTTATTTTCAAAATTTAATAATAATTCATTTGATTTCTCGATAATACCAGCATTTCTATAATAATCTCTAAGTATCAACTTTTTTTCTTCCAAAGAAATATTTTTAATTCTCTCTTGAAGAATGTTCCAACCATTTCTATCGTGATCTAATGCCATACTAGATAAGATTGTCTTTTTATTTCTTCTGATATCAGAACTTGTTCCCTTGCCCATATTCTCGGAAGAAGTTGACATTTCAAGAATATCATCTTGTATCTGAAAAATGATACCAAGATTCCTTCCAAACTGTTTTAATTGAGATTTAAACTCTAAATAATCATCGCTTATCAAAGAAGGAATTTCAAAACAAAGCTCAAATAAAGATCCTGTTTTTTTCTCACTCATTAAAATATATTCATCCACAGAAGCATCTCTTGACTCAAACTCCATATCATATGCTTGTCCTTCACATATTTCTAATATCACTTCATTATATCTTGTTAAAATATCTAAAGTATTCTTTTTTATTTTTCCAATAAAGATTGGTCCAAGCGACCCTAAACCATCTCCAGCTAACACAGCACGAGCATTATCCCATTTTTTATGAATAGTGGCAACATTATGCCTGAGGTCGTCTCCATCCATAATATCGTCATGCACTAGTGTAAAATTATGTAGTAATTCTACCCCCATTGCTCCATTCATGGTATCCTTTGGATCATTATTAAATAAATCACCTAAGAATTGGACAATAAGTGGTCTTAACCGTTTACCGTTAGATTGAAGAATATATTTAATGGGATCATAAAGATATGATGGACCTTCAATATCTTGAAGCTTGCTTAATTCTTTTAAAAAAAGATCTTTGTACTCTTGATGATTTTTATTTATCACGTAATTTTTCTAATATTTTTTGTGTGTCTTTATAGCCGTCTTCAGCCGAAGGTTCTCCCGCTTGATAAACAGAGCAATGCGGTGTACCATGCATTACCTTTGCTAACGGATAGTCATTACCACCCTCTGTAGTTCTATCACCTATAAAAATATACTGTTCATCCGAGTAGAATTTCTTAACCTCGGTTAAGACTTGAGATTTATTCATCCCTCTAGGTGTAATATCAATAGATATTTGTCCTCCTATGACAGCATCAAGATTATCCCATCTAGTTATAATCTCATTGGCAATACTCGCTCTTTCTTGAGTGTTTATATCATACTTGAAATAATCTAATCTTTCCTCTAAAGAACAGTCTCTTCCAACGATACTAAAATTCAACATAGAGCCTCTGTCTTCAATATGATTTCCAGCTCTTAATGGATAGTTGCTATTTTCTATTTCTTCTTTTAAAAAAGACAGTAAATCTTCTGATGGTTTAAACTCATGATTGTAGGATAATTCATTATTTAACCATAATTGATTCCCTCCACATGTAAATACTCCTTCAGAAAGATCGAGAATATATTGGGGAACTTGTTCTTTAATTTTCTCTAGATTACTTCCACTTACAAGAAAAAAAATATGCTCTTTTGCCCATTGTGAAAAAAACTTTTCAAAGTCAGGGGTCATTTCTCTTCTTGATGGGGTAAGCGTGCCATCCATATCAAAGATATAAATTGTTTTCATTGATTAATTCCTCTTGTTAAATACTTTCAAAATATCTTTTAGCTTCTTTTTTAATGTGCGGTGATAAATAAATAGCTGATATCATAGTTGGAAAAGCCATCAAAGCAAACATTGCATCTACAATATTAACAGCTAAATCTAATGATAGTACTGAACCAAGAACAAGAGTTATGACATAGAAAATTCTATAATATACTTTTGAACCTGCTCCAAATAAATAAGATGCACATTTACACCCATAATATGAATAACCAAACATAGTGGATAAAGCAAAAGTTGCTACTGAAAAAATCAAAATAAAGTCGCCTACAATACCAAGATGATTAGCAAAAGATTTTTGCGTTAGCGTAACTCCAGAAAATTCTCCCGTCATCCAATCGCCTGATAATAAAATAACAATTCCGGTAATGGTACATACAATAAGCGTATCAATCACTGGACCAATCATTGCTACAAGGCCTGATCTAATTGGTTCATTGTTCTTTGATGCTCCAATAGCCATCACCTCAGTACCCATTCCAGCTTCATTTGAGAATGCCGCCCTTCTAAATCCTTGACTAATCACAACAGCTGTTCCTACAAAACCTCCAGCAACTGAACTCCCATTAAAAGCGCTCGTGACAATTAGATTGAAAATTGATGGTACTAATGCAATATTTGAAAACACTATAAATAATCCAGCAGAGAGATAAACGAGCACCATAAATGGTACAATCTTAGAAGCCACATCCGCAATACGCTGTAGACCTCCAAAAATAACTACTGACACTATTAAGGAAATAACAATTCCTATAGTCAAATCCAATGGAATTGCTGTACCAATAGTTGGATTGGCTTTAATCAGCTGATCTGATAGTATCTGAGTTAATTGATTTACTTGTAGTAAGGATAAACATCCAACAAGCCCAGCAATACTAAACCAATACGATAGGAATTTAAATTTTTTACCCATACCCTGCTCAATGACATACATAGGTCCACCCTGCAATTCATTCTCAGAATCATACCCTCTAAACATAATACCAAGAGAGCATGTAAAAAACTTGGTCGCCATGCCTACTATAGCACTAACCCACATCCAAAATAATGCTCCAGGCCCTCCTAGAGATATAGCAACTGCTACACCAGCGATATTACCTATTCCAACCGTACTTGATAAGGCTGTAGATAGTGCCTGAAAGTGCGAAATTTGACCATCATCATCTGGATCGTCATATTTACCTAGAAGTATGTCAAAAGCATGCTTAAAGTATCTAAATGGGGTTAATCTTGAATAAATTAGAAAGAATATACCTCCACCAATTACTAAATTGGCTACTCCAAAGTTCCCCCAAAGGAAATTTGATAAATTTGCAAAAAAATTATTAATTAAATCCATGATTAAGTAAGTTAACAATATAATGAAAAAAATTGACTATTATATTCTTAGAGAATTTTCGATCACATTTCTATTTGTATCTCTATTCTTTACCCTAATATCGCTTATTGTTGATATTTTCGAAAACTTGAATAAGTTTATCGATAATGAAGTAACAAATGCTATTTTGATTGAATATTATATCGCTGCTATCCCTTCGATGGTTAGCGTTACTATCCCTGTCACATGCCTAGTAGCATCCGTATTTACTTATGGTATGATGGTACAAAAAAAAGAATGGTTAGTTTTCAAATCATCAGGATTAAGTCTCTATCGATTATCAATGCCTGTACTATTTTTAGGGTTATTATTAAGTATTGGATCTTTCTTCTTTGACAACACTGTCGTTATAAAAAATAATAAAATACAGAATGAATTAAAGAAAAATTACTTACAAAAAAATAAGAGTGCTCGTAAAGATAAATCAGTGTTTGAAAATATATACTTTCAAAAGAATCAAAGTGAACTCATTGCAATTGACAAATATAATAGTATGAATCAAGTCATAGTAAATTTGAATCTTATGGAACTCAATGATGGAAAAATGAGAAAAAGAATTGATGCAAAAAAAGGTATTTGGAATGCAGAAGAATCAAAATGGGAGTTAAGGAATTTTTCTATTAGAGAATTTGATGACACAGGATATGAAACTATTCTTGCAAGATCGAATCAAGACTCTCTATTGAGTTTAAATTTTTCTCCTCAAGATATCACGCAAACCAGTGGCTCATCAGAAGAACGCTCTTACAATGAGCTTAAGAGTCAAATTGCAACATTAAAAAGTAATGGTGTAAATACATTAAAATGGGAAGTTGATTTACATTACAAGCTTGCATACTCCTTTATTAGTCTTATTGTAATTTTTTGCGGCATACCTTTATCCGTATTTAGGTCTAATACAACATTAGCATTTGGTGGTGGACTAAGTTTAGCAACGATATTTGCTTATGTAATTATCTTAAAATTTGGCCAATCTCTTGGTTATGCTGGGGTACTTTCACCGTTCTTAGGTGCATGGCTATCGAATCTAATCTTTGTAAGTATTGGGTTATACTTAATGGTTAACGCAAGAAAATAGGCTAATGGATAAATTGAACAATCCTTATGCTACAGCACTTGATGGATTAATATTAAACGATCCTGTATCTGCTTTTTTTGATTTTTGCCGTGAACGAGAAAAAATTCGGTTAGCAAGAGAGAGTGGTGATCCATTTCCATGGACAAATGATCCTATTTTTCAACAAGCTCGCTTCCTAAATGTCTTTCGAGAAGATGATCGTGGCAGTAAAGCCATTCTATCTTTTGCTAAAGACTTAGAAAAAGATTTGCCTATGTTGATTCATGCTTTATTTTTTGCTCGCTGGTGTAATAGACAAGAAACTTTAGATGAACTATCTCCAGATATCTTGCTACAACCAGAAATGTTACTTAAAACACTAAAATCCTTTGAGCCTTGGTGTAATCCTACCGCTTACCCTGTTGAATCAATACATTGGGAAGAAACACAACATTCACGATTAGATGCAGCCACAACATTATTTGGAAATATTAAAGAATCGTTAACTAAAATCATTATAGAAGCTCAAGGAGATGTAATTAAGGCTACCAATGCAATCAATGTTCGTTTCAAAATGCAAAATGACTTTCCTATTTTTATGGCTGTTATTGATTTGGCTTGGTTCCGTCCAGATATAATTCATCCAACAAGCCATGTTCCAACAGGAATTGGTGCAGTTACCTATCTAGACCGATTGCAAAAACATCTTGGATTAAAAAATCATCAAGAAACATGTGAAAAAATGATTGCATTGCAAAAAGAACATTGGCCAGAGGCTAAACGAGCATTTCAGCCTATTGATATTGAATATCTATCTTGTGAGTGCAGAAAATATTATAGTTATGTTAATGGAACAAAATTATTTGAAGGAAAAAATGTCTTTCAACCCATCGGGTTATGAGCCTGGTTGAATTTTTGGACCTGCATTGAGAATATCAGAGTTTGAAATATCAAATTTTGTAAAATTCTTATTAAACAAATCAGTAAGCATGTTACCAGTCTTATAATATTCTTCTAAATTATTCCATCCTTGATCAGGAACTAAGAAATCATTATCCAATCCTTCTAGATTTAAAGGGATATCAAGATTGAAGAATTTATCTTTCACTGAATCAGTAAAATCTAACTTACTATCTGTAATTAAATCGATGATATGCTTTGTAAGTTTGAGATCAATTCTTTTGGAACCTGAAGTTGCACTAGATCCAGACCAACCGGTATTAACCAAATATATTGGAGCGTCATGCTTTGCTAATTTTTCTTGTAACAACTTTGCATACACCAATGGATGTAGTGTTAAAAATGGCCCGCCATAACATGGTGAGAATGCTGCTATAGGATCAACTATTCCTGTTTCAGTTCCTGCCATCTTAGCGGTATATCCACTGATAAAATGATACATTGCTTGATGCGTATTAAGTCTAGCAACTGGTGGCATAATACCATAAGCATCACACGTTAAAAATATCACTGCATTAGGATGAGGTCCTGCACTAGGCAATCCTTTAGAACCTAAAGAGTTTTCAATAAAATGAATTGGATAGCATATTCTTGAATTATCACTTTTGGCATTATCATCAAAATCTACTTCTTTTGTTTCTAGGTCATAAACAACATTCTCTAGAAGCGTTCCATGCTGAATAGCATTATAAATTTCTGGTTCTTTATTGCGATCTAGATTAATTGCTTTTGCATAACAACCGCCTTCAAAATTAAAGACTCCATTATCAGACCATCCATGCTCATCATCTCCAATTAATGGTCGATTAGCATTGGTACTTAAAGTAGTCTTTCCCGTACCAGACAATCCAAAAAATACTGCTGACTTACTTAAATCTTTTGAAACATTTGCAGAGCAATGCATTGATAGCACATTTCTAAGTGGTAGATAATAATGCATCACAGAAAAAATACCTTTTTTCATTTCTCCTGCGTATTCTGTTCCACCAATAATTGCAATTTTCTTTTTCAGGTTAAATACAATAAAGTTTTCTGAGTTTAGTCCGTATTCTTCCCAATCCTTCTCTTTAACATCGTAAGCATTGATAATCGTAAAATCAGGAGAGAAACTGTCTAGCTCTCCTTTTTTAGGTCTAATAAACATATTATTTACGAACAGAGATTGCCATGCTTTTTTCGTTACCATTCTTACGTTAAGACTATTGTCTTTATCATCGCCAGCAAACCCATCAAACACATAGAAATCATTATCTATATCATTATATGTTGCAACAACTTTATCTAATAAATAGTCAAAATTTTGTTCTGAAATCTTTTGATTTACATTTCCCCACCAAATATTTTCAGATGAACTCTCTTGATCAACAATGAACTTATCATCTGGAATTCTTCCAGAAAATTCACCCGTATCCACCATCAACGCACCGTTTAAACCAATCACTCCTTCTTTTGAAGCAATAGAATCTTGGATAAGCTGATCAGCGCTAGAATTACGTTTATACCTATTATTAATAATATTTAAATAATCTAAGTTCACTTTTCTCCTCTTGGATGAGATTTCTTAATAGTCTCCTGAAGCTTTCCAAGGCTTACATGAGTATAGATTTGAGTAGAGGCTAGGTTCTCATGACCTAATAAAGACTTGATAGCACTAAGTCCTACACCACTATTTAAAAGATGTGTAGCAAAAGAATGTCTCAGCACATGAGGGCCATACGAATTTAAAGTTAGAGTTCTTAAATTTTTCATTACTAAATATTGGATGTTATATCTTGATAAATTTTTGTTTTTTTCATCGACGAACAAATTATTATTGAAGTTTGTCTTTACCAAAGGATATTTTTCTAAACTTGTTAAATATTCAATCATTAAATCTTTGGTGTCGCTATCAAAATTGGCTAATCTTTCTTTGCTCCCCTTACCTACTACCTTAATTGTCTTTTTTGAAAAATCTATATCCTTTAATTGAATAGACTTGAGTTCTTCTAATCTTAATCCCGATGTAAAAAATAACATTATGAGAGATTGATTCCTTAGCTTAATAATATCAGATAATTTGCTATCCGTATTAATTTTATCTAACACTTGAGAAATTTGATCTATTGATAAGAAAGTAGGAATTGATTTCTGGTACTTTGGAGAGGGATAAGATTTAACTTCATTCAATACAACATCATCAATAACTCCTTCGGTATGCAAAAACTTATAAAAAGTTCTAAGCGTAGATAATATTCTTGAGAAAGTTCTAGGGCCCATAGATTTAACTACACTGGCTTGAAAATCAAGAATCAAATCTTTATCTATTTTTAAATAATTTATCTTTGCTTTTTTAATGAAGAGATAATATCTATTAATACTTCTGTTATAAGTATTAATAGTTCCCTCAGAATAACCTCTTTCAAGCTCTAAGAATAATAGAAATTCTTTTTGATGTTCTTCAAATTTCATTGTTTAAAATCGCGTTATATATGGTATTAAAATTTTTATTTGGCTCTACAGAAAACTTTACTGTTTCTAATGTTGATGGATGTTCGAACTCTATAGAATGTGCATGCAAACAATGTCCTTGAACTAATGAAAAATAATGGTCTAATTTTGTCTTAACATCTTTCATAAACTCTTTAGATTTTTTAATTCCACCACCATATAATTCATCTCCAAAGATAGAGAATCCAAATTCTTTACAATGAACCCTAATTTGATGAGTTCTACCTGTTTTTGGGAAAAAACGAACTGCAGATAAATACTCGCCAGATTTAATTAATTCAAAATGTGATAATGCTTTTTTCCCGACATCAGATGATTCAAATTGGATAGGATTTCTCTTGTTGCGATTTAAAATATTATCTATTACGCCTGATTTTTCTTTCCATTGACTCCATGTAAGCGCTATATACTCTTTCTGGATAGTTCTATTCTTGAATTGATCAGAGATCTTCCAATGTGCATATTCATTTAAGGGAATAATCATTATTCCTGTTGTATCCTTATCTAGTCTATGAACAATACCAGGTCTCGATGGATCTATCGCATCATCTAATTCTTTTTCAAATCGATGTAAAAGAATATTAACCAATGTTTTATCATAATTTCCTGGAGCTGGATGCACTATAATCCCTCTGGGCTTACTAATGATAGCGAAATCTTTATCTTGATATAATATATCTAATGGATAATCCCACTTTTCTAATGAAATTTTCTTTTTATCTATCTTATTTACAATATCAATATCTATCTGATCACTATAGCTTAACCTAAAATTCTTTTTGACTTTTTTTTGATTTACTAAGATCAATCCATTAGAAATCATTTTTTGGATATTAGTTCGTGAAAATTGAACCAATCTTGTAGATAAAAAACTATCGAGCCTTTTTAACTCGTCTGATGAAGAGACAGATATTTTCATAATATATTTACTTTTTAATAAGTATAGAACTATACAACAAGAATAACAATCCTATTGTTACAGATGCGTCGGCAACATTAAAAATATACCAATGAGCTCCATTAATATGAAAATCTATAAAATCAACCACATATCCGCGAAATATTCTATCTAATATGTTTCCAATAGCTCCTCCAATAATAAGAAATAATGCAATTTGCGATGTATTGTCTTCAAATTCTTTGTTCTTCAGAAGAGAAATCAAGTAAAAGGTTATTAATATTGGAAAGATGATAAAGAATATTTTACTACCTGGAAAATTAATTCCAAATGCAATCCCTTCATTTCTTATATATGTAAGATCTAATAAAGAAGGAATGACTGTAAATGAATCATATAAATTCATTTTAGCATGAACTAATATTTTTGATAATTGATCAATTAAAACAATAAAAAAAGGTAAAAAAAAATTCATACTAAATTTAATTTTTTCTTCTGCTTACAGAAAACACCTTTTGTTGCATTTGGAACCTCTAATAATCTCTCTTTATCAATTAAAGGACTATCAGGACATTCACATTTTGTAGAATCATTTTGATAGACTTCGCATAAACCATATGTACCATCTTCAATTCTTTGTAATGCTTTTTTTAGATTCATAAGATAGTCAGATTCACGCGACATCAGTAAAAAGCTCTTTTCTACTTCATGGGCCTCAGTACCTTCATTATGATCTTCTGTATTATTTTCTAGAAACACAGAGCTGTTACTGGATGTTGTAGAGCGAACAGCCTCTATATTATTGCTAATATCATTCATTTTACTATATATATTTTTTTCAAATTTTTTTAATTCTGATTTTGAATATTTTGTTTTAGCCAACTGCGTACCTCTTTATAATTTTTTCTTAATCAATATGTCAAATTTTTCTGATTTATACTTAAAAACAGAATGATAATTATAATCAGAATTTTTCAAACTATCCACTATATCTATACATAAAATTTCGTTCATAAAATATTCCTTATGGCTAGCTATAGCATGCTTTATGTCATCAGAAAAACTTCCAGATAATATAATCCTGTCATCTACATTAAAATCTGCTTCTTTTCGCATCACTTGTACATGTCTGATGAGCTCTCTAATCAACCCTTCGACTGCTAAGCTCTCATCAATTTCAGTATTAATAGATACTATTATATCGTTTGAAAAGAATGCTTCTTCTCTTTCATGTCCTTGAATTTGAATAATGACGTCTTCCTTTATAACATCAAATTTTTCTGACGCTATCTTCTTATTACTTAAATACTTGTCCATCACATCATACTGATCAAGTGTTGCAATATATTTAACTACTGATTGCATATCTTCCTCAAATTTAGAGGATAAAATCTTGAAATTTGGCTTTACAGAGAAAGAACCCATATCTTTTAAGTTTGTCATGATTGATATGGTCTTAATATTTAGTTCATCTAAAATAAGCTGTTGTTGATCTAAAATAAATTCAGTGAGTGTTGGGTCATTTTCATATATTTTTAAATCTGAAAGAGGTTGTCTAACTTTAATATTAGCTTTCTTTCTTGCAGCCCTACCAGATTCAATAATCTTTTTAAGCGTTTCAACTTTTTTTAGTAAATCCATGTCAATTTTATCATCTTCATGCTTTACATAAGAAGATAAATGAATACTATCATGATTTTCATTCGGATCATCTTTTGAAATATTAAGATACATGCGTTCTGTAATAAATGGTAAGATTGGAGCTAAAAGCTTGATAAGTGATAATAAAACATCGTACAGCGTTTGATATGCTACAAACTTATCCGTATCATTTTCACTTTTCCAGAATCTTCGTCTATTTCTTCTAATATACCAGTTAGATAAATCATCAATAAATAACTCTATCTTTTTTAAAAGCTTATCTGCTTCAAACTGATCATAATGAACAGTAGAATCTTTTATTAGTAAATTTGCTTTTGAAATAATCCATTTATCTAACAATGTTAAATCTTTCTCATCTACTTCTTGAGAGTGAGGTTTAAAATCATCTAAGCTTGCATAAGTACAAAAGAAAGAATATATATTCCAAAGACTAATTAATCGTTTTCTGACTTCATCAGCTTTCTCGTATCCAAATAATAAATTATTCTCTACATTTTGCCTTGTATACATCCATCTCATGACATCAACACCCATTTTTTCAGCAGCGTCATCAAACCAGATAGCATTTCCTGCTGACTTATGCATCTCTTTACCATCTTCATCTTTTACCAATGCATGTCCAAGCAATGTTTTAAATGGAGCTTTATCTTCCAGAAAAGATGACATAGCTAATAAAGAATAAAACCAATTTCTAAACTGACCAGGAAAACATTCTGTAATAAAATCAGCGGGAAACCATTCATCCCAATATTTTTTATCTTCAAAATAATTCAACGTAGAAAAAGGAACAATTCCTGCATCAAGCCATGGGTTACCAACATCAGGAATTCTTGTACCAATTAATCCTGTCTCAGGGTGTTTAATCTTTACGTGATCAACCCAAGGCCTATGAGGACTGTTGCCATCAAACTTTTCCCAGCCTTCAACAGATAATTTTTGCAACTCTTCTCTTGATCCTACAACATAAAAACTTCCATCTTCAAAAGTCCAAATTGGTAGAGCTAAACCCCAAAAACGTTTCTTCGAAATCATCCAATCACCCATATTATCTAACCAATTGTGTTCTCTATCTTCTCCCCATTCTGGAATCCAATCGATATCACTGACAACGTTTTTAATTCTATCTCGCCAATCCATATTTATATACCATTCATCCACTTGTTTAAATACAAGTTCATCGCCCGATCGCCAACAATGAGGGTATATATGAGGATAATCTTCCGCATATAATAACAGACTTCTATCTTTTAAATCTTGTATAATTTTTTTAGCAGTATCGGGATCTGTAACATTTAGTCCTGACATAAAATCAAATCCATCAAGAAAATTTGCTTGGTTATCAATAGGTGATATTTCCACAAAACCTTCTTTTTTACAAATTTTATTATCTATAGATCCGCAACCGCCTGCCATATGGACAATTCCAGTTCCTTCTCCTTCTACTACCATATCATTACCTTCAGAGTCTTTTCCTCCATCGATTACAATATGACATTGTATAGGCGTCAATTCATCGTCTTTTTTATCTTCACCAATATTTGGGTAGCCTCCAACAGTTTGTTGCGGCTCTAGGTGGTCATATGGACCTTCATAAGTCCAACCAATCATATCTTCACCTTTAATAACTTCAAGAACTTTATATCCGCCTCTTTCTTTAAATATCTGATCTAAGGTTTTTAGTTTTGGTACTCCATCAATCCAATTCTTTTTTTCTGCAAACTCTTTGCTTAATCGTTGAAATTTTAAATTATTTTCAGCAACATAATAAATGGATTTATCTGCTAATTGAATTTTTGCATAATCTATTTTTTTATTTACAGCAACAGCAATATTTGATGAAAGAGTCCATGGAGTTGTAGTCCAAATCAATATATTTTCATTCTTTTTATCTTTTAAAGAAAGTTTAACAAATACACCCTTGTGAACCGTTAGCTTACGCCCCTCAATAATCTCCATTTGAGAATAAGAAGTACCTGATCTTCCAGACCATGGAACAACATCCGTACCTCTATAGATTTTTTCCTCATTAAATAATTTTTTTAAGAAAGCCCATATAGCATAGTTATTTTCATCAGACATCGTGTAATATGAATTTTCCCAATCCATCCAATAACCCAATCTCTTTGATTGATCAGTTTGAACATCTGAATATTTTGTAACACGCTCTTTACAAAGATTAACAAATTTTTCTATTCCAAGCTCTTCAACTTCTTTTTTTGACTTAATACCGAGCTCTTTTTCTACTTCAATTTCAACCCAGAGTCCCTGGCAATCAAAGCCATTTTGGTATCGAAGTTGATAGCCATTCATCGATTTATATCTTTGATAGAGATCTTTTAATGTTCTCCCCCAAGCATGATGAACACCCATTGGATTATTAGCTGTAATAGGGCCATCTAAAAAACTCCACTTTTCACCGTCAGAATTCTGACTTACTAATTTTTGGAAAATCTGATTTTTTTCCCAGAAATCAAGGATTTTATGTTCATTAGATACAAAGTCTATTTTTGGATTTTCTTTTCTTATACTCATGATGAATTAAGTATGAACTTATAAGAAATGTTGAATTATTGCAATTTGATTAGAATTTATCTTCTAAGTGTTAAAAATCTAGATGCGTTACCACGTTTTACTAAGAATAGAATTTTTGTATCTTTTTCGTATTTAGAAATTTCATCTTTGAACATTTTTAGATTAGATATCTTTTGTCTGCCTATACGAGTAATTAAATCTCCTGCTTCCATACCTGATTTCTCTGCAATACTACCTTCTCTAATATCTACTACAATTACTCCTTGAATATCAAAATTTATGGAACGTTGAATATCATACTTATCAACTAAATCATCGGTAATATCAAGAACAGATAATCCAAATTCATTGTAAGTATCATTAGTGTTACTTGCCATTTCACTTCCAAGTCTTTCTTCAAGCACAACGTCAATATCTTGAACTTCACCTTCTCGTGAAATAGTTAAAGTTATTTTCGCACCTGGATTAGCGCTAGATACTAGATTTTTTAATTCAGCACCATTAGTAATTCCTTTTCCTTCAAAATGAGTAATAACATCTCCTGATTCTAAACCAGACTTATCAGCAGGACTTCCTTCGACAATATCGCTAACAATAGTTCCTTTTCTAGACTTAAGATCCATAGTATCATAAAGATCTTCATTTATATCTTGCATATAAATACCTAAAAAAGAACGTACTACATAACCTTTAGAAATTAAGTCACTCATTACTTTTGTAACTATACTTGATGGAATTGCAAATCCTATCCCGGCATTAGATCTTCCATTTCCTGAAGCGATTGCTGCATTAATTCCAATAAGCTCGCCATCCATATTTAGCAATGCTCCTCCGCTATTTCCTGGATTAATAGCAGCATCTGTCTGTATAAAGTTTTGATAAGTATCACCACTGCCTCTCATTACATTGTTTCTACCTATGGCACTAATAATACCTGCAGTAACGGTATGGCTAAGTGATTCAGAAAAAGGACTTCCAATGGCTAACACCCATTCTCCAACTCTTACAACCTCAGAATCACCAATTGGAACTGCTTTAATATTATCTGCTTTAATTTGGAGGATAGCTAAATCGGTACCTCGATCTAAACCTACAACAGTAGCTTCAAAAACTCTTTTATCCATCAATTCTACCATAATTTGATCAACGGGTTTTTCGCTTCTTTCATCAAAAATAACATGATGGTTAGTAACAATATATGCATTGTCTTCATCCACAATTACGCCTGAACCCAATGATTTACTTTCAAATTCTTCTGGAATAGATCTACCCCAGTATCTATAAAAATTTTGCACATCTTCATCCATAGTTATTGTATTGGTAGTAGTAATTGTAACAACTGACTCATTAACATTTTCAGCAATGTCGGCAAATGAATTGCTAAACTGTTTGAACATAGATCCTTGAGCAAACAAGGATGATGATGCAATCAATATTATAAATAGTCTTTTCATATTTCTTTTATTTAAATGGCAACATATGCAATAAGTTCCATGCTTAGTTTAACCCTTCTTGTAAAAATCTTTTAAACTCTTCAATATCTCTGGTCATTCCAGGAAATTCTCCAAGGACTAAATCGTTTTTATTTAAAATAACATAATAAGGTAATGCTGCTGTTTTGAAGCGATTAATTTGATAATCTCTCTTTTGAAGATAGTTCTCTCCGGAGTCAGTATACAGGCTCACTAAGACAAAATTTGACATTATATCTTCTACCGATTTCTTTGCAAAAACATTTGTCTCCATCCAACGACAATTCGTACATGTAACTCCAGTAAAATCAATAAATATTTTTTTGTTCTGTTCGGAAGCTATAATAAAAGCATCATCTAGGGAATGAACCCAATTCAAATTTGATTTCACTTTTTTTGGTGGAAGATAAGATTCAATATTTCCATCGATATTATATCCAAAATTTCCTGCTAACAAGTAAGAACCTAATATCAAAAAACTCATAGAGGCTAGCGCTCTTTGGTAAGAAACTACTATCTTAGAATCATATTTAAATCGAACGATTCCTACAATATAGAAAGCACATAGGAACATAATAATTGCCCAACAGTAGAGTACAATCTCATAAGTGAATATATCCCACTGCCATACTAAATCTGTATTACTAATAAATTTAAAAGCTGCTGCTATTTCAAGAAATCCCATAATCACTTTTACAGAGTTTAACCAACCGCCTGATTGAGGTAATTTTTTCAAATAATGTGGGAAAAGCGCTAAAAAGAAGAAGGGTGACGCAAAAGCCAAACTAAATACTAGCATACCGATGATAGGCCAGAACCAATCACCTTGTGAAGCAGCGACTAAAATTGTACCCATAAATGCTACCGTACACGTAAAAGAAGTAAGAGTAAAAGTTAGTGCCATGAATAATATACCTGCATATCCTTCAGAACTTTCTCTCTCCAATGAAAAACGTTTTAATGATTGAGGAATCTCAATTTCATAAAAACCAAAAAGTGAAAAAGCAAAATAGATGAATAAAAAGGCAATAAATAAATTTACGTAAGGATTAGCGGCGAGCTGTGTTGCGCCTGAAGCACCAAGAAAAATAGCTAGTAACATCCCCAATAATGTGAATGTCATAACAATGCCTAACATATAAACTGAAGCATCTTTAATAGGTGAAGTTTTTTTATCTTCACCTCTTTTCAAGAAAAAGGAAATTGTAATGGGTATCATTGGGAAAACACATGGTGTTAACAATGCAGCAAATCCCATAATTAGTGAAATAAGAAGAAATCCTCCAATATCAGAATCATCGAGCTTTAAACGATTAAATACAGAGTCTTTTGAAAAATCGAAATTATTAACTGTAAACTGCTCTCTTATATTACCGCTCTCCAACACAAATTCAACAGTTTCACTATATTCATTAGGTGGATAACATAGATTTCCTGTACAAACTTGATATTGAACCGTTACATCAAATGAATATACACCATTAGACAAATTTTTATCTAAAATAATAGGCACTCTAAATAAAGGATTGCCTTCATGATACTTGGTAATATTATCAAAGCCTTCATCGTATGTTACAATAGGATCTGGTTCTATAATTTTACCTGTCTTAACAATTTGATCTGATGTGATATTAATAACTGTTGGTTCTGGTCCTTCAGGTACATCATAAATTGCATAAATATGCCATTCATCTTCAATACTTGCTTGAACCTCCAAGATAACTACTTCACCTTGATTTGTATTCTTTATATTGAATTTAAATTCAGCAGGATCGCTAAACTGACCAAATAAAATAGAAAAATATGCTAATATTGAAATTATTTTTTTCATTAATTTGCTAAGAAGATAATCTTTTCCTCAACTTGGTCCAAAATGTTTCTTTAGTAGTTTTGGCACTCTCTTCTATCATAGAATCCAGTTGAATTAATAATTTTTCCATGTCAGATTCTGCTGCATTATATCCATTCTGGATAAATTCTTTAGTCTTATCAAAAGCAGACCAATGGACATTTTCGTGTTTTGGACTAATGACAAAATTAGATTGGTTTAGCAAATAAGAATTTAAATGTAGTGTAGATATATCTCTAGATCGATTCATGATTTCAAAGATATTTTCAGGTTCATCGTCTGTCTTAAATGCTTTACTAATATTTATTGCAATAATAAAATCACATTCACCCACTAATGGAGGTACAGGCGTTGGAAAAACAATCCCACCATCAAGAAGCATTCTATTATCTATATATGTTGGTTCTATAAACCCAGGAATAGATGAACTCTTAACAACCGCATCAACAACATTACCAGACTTATAAAGCATTGGTTTTCCCGAAATCAAATCTGTAGCAGTAACAATTAAAGGTATTTTTAAATCATTGAACTGGCTATGTGCAAATAAATTATTTGCAGCCTTTGCTAGTCTTTCATTTTTAACAATTGACTTTCTATTCGAGCTCACCATCAATATATATTGATTCTTTATTTGTTTGAATATCTGAGAAAAAATTGAATCATCTTTTTCATTGTTAGGTATATACCTAAATCCTAAATCTTTAAAGTCCTCACCATTAACATGTGCAGTATATTTTTCTTCTACAATATCAGCATTAGCATGGGATGCATACATAGCACCAATCATTGATCCGGCGCTAGTACCAGATATAACATCAGGTATAATACCATTGCGCTCTAAAGACTTTAATATACCTATATGACAAGCACCTCTTGCTCCGCCTCCACCAAGCGCTAAACCAATTTTTAGATTCTTATACACTCAATCTCACTCAACTACATCCGAAGCAACAACATTACTTCCAGGTTTAATTGCTGATAAATCTTTGACATGATCTGGAAGATTATTTTTATCAAAAATCTTTGCAGTTTGCTTGGTGATTGCAAAAAAATTATCATGCAAGTATACAGGTGCAGTACTTCTATCAACAATTATGCCAATACCTATAATCTCACCTTTGTATCGATTAATCAACTCTGAGACTTCTTTAATAGATCCGCCAGTACTAAGAACGTCCTCAATAATAAGAATTTTTTCACCAGGATTTATTTCAAAACCTCTTCTAAGTTGCATTTTACCATCAACTCGTTCTGAGAATATTGTTCTTTTATTTAATTGCCTTCCAACTTCGGTACCTAAAACAATACCTCCAATTGCAGGTGAAATTACTTTGTCAATTGACAGATCTGAAAAATGAGAGGATAAAATATCCGCAAACAATGATAAGTATTTCGGATATTGCAATACTTTAGCACATTGAAAATACGTATCACTATGCATACCTGATGATAAGACAAAATGTCCATACATTAGCGCCTCAGTTTCTTCAAAAATTTTGATATAATCTTTATCGTTCAAAATATGACCTCATTTGATTAGAAAAATCTAGTGCAGCATCACGAATACTTTCAGAATCTTTTTCTCCAGCAAAAATTATAGATCTAGAAATATTGATTAATGTTGAATCTGCATGATTGCTATTAATATTGATAACATCTTCAAGACTACCTCCCTGCGCTCCAATTCCTGGAATAAGAAAAGGTAAATTATTTGTGCTTCTTACTTCATTCATTGCTTCAGCATTAGTAGCTCCAACAACTAAACCGATATTATCATACTTATTCATACTTTTTGATAATTCAATTACTTTATCAAAAATGTTTTCTTGAATATAATTAGCAGATGCATTTGAAGTTCTACAAAGAACATAAACTCCTTTACTTTTATCAGAACAAAATGGCTCAATAGCCTCTTCTCCCATATATGGATTTACAGTAATAGCATCACAATTCAAATACTTAAAAAAAGCGTTAGCATAATGCTTTGCGGTATTACCAATATCGCCTCTTTTAGCATCGGCGATAATGATATGATTATCTCCAATCTCTTTTACTAGTTCTTCAAGCCATAGAAATCCTTGTGATCCCCATTCCTCAAAGAATGCAAGATTTGGCTTATATGCAGCTGCTACATCTTTTGTAGCTGATACAACTTTAAAAGAATAATCTTTAAGTTCTTCGATTGTGACATCAGAATGAAAATATTTTTTATCAATATCAATCCCAACACATAAATTCGAATTCTTTTGTTTTATTGTATTGTGTAGTTTTTCTTTAAAAGATATCATGGGCAAAATTTAACTTAATTAACAGTATCAAACAAATGCCTTCATACTAGATTGAAAAATTTTTAATATTGATTACAATGAACGAATCTGAAAACTCTTCCAAAACAAAAATTATTGCATCGACTAATGTTTTTCAAATTGAAAAAATTAAAGAAGTTGGTAAAAAAGACTATCCTCAACTCATAGAAATATCTTTACATCTCGCCAAAGAATATGGAAGGCAAGCTGTCTTAACAAAAGATACAATCCAAAAATACTTTAACACCGAAAAGTCTTTACCGTTTATCGCTAGATATCAGGATGAAATTATTGGCTATATCATTGGAATTCCATTAGAAGAGTTACGTCAAGAATCCTGGGCAGTAAACGATGAAAATTTTGGTAAATATAATACTCTCTATACTTACGCTTTTGTAATTATGGAAAAATACAAATCTAATGGATATGCGAGAATGCTAAAACGAGTATATCTTAGTTGGGCTCAAAAAAGATCTAACATCAAATATGTTACTGGTCATGTAGTAACAGGTACATCAAATGTAGCTGATAGAAATATGACTATCATCAGTCGTATAGATGACTGGCAAGGTACTAAAAAATCTTTCGAATACTATAGACGATCTTTTGATATTAAAAATAATGTTGAGTCTATTAATAGCCCGCCTTTAGAAATTACTATCTAGTAAAAAAACTTTCAAATGTAACCTTGACTTCCCATATTTATAATGTTAAGTTTGCGTTACATTTTAATAAAAAAGGAGATTAAAAATGAGTGAAGCAAGAGAATTTATGCTAGCTGTATTAGGAATATCCTCTGGGTTTATTATTCCCTTAGGAGTATTTCTTTGGTTATACAAAGATGCGAAAAATAAAAGAGCAGCCATTGTTGAAATTGCAAAAACTGCCAACGATCCATCTAGAGTACAAGAGTTTTTAGATAGGCTTGAAAGCGGAGATATGTTTAATAATAAAAAAAGTGAGCCTATCGACTATAAAAGAAATGGTGTTATAACTTTATTTGTAGGTGTTGGGCTCTATCTTTTCGGTGTTGCATTTGTATTTGTATTAAAAGGTGTAGGACTATTAGTTGGTTCAATTGGAGTTGGACTAATTATTGCTGGATATTTTTTTCCAGATGATAGCGTTGGAATTACAAAAGCTGTTGAAGATTTTGAGAAAGAATAAATAGTGGGGAAACATCATAAGAACCTTTTAAATAATCTTCAAGAACTCAGGAAGTCAGCTGGATTAACCCAACAAGAACTTTCTGAAAGTGCTGAAGTTTCAAGGAAAAGTATTAATGCAATTGAAAATGGAATTTATGTTCCCTCAACAGTTCTGGCGTTGAAAATTACAAAAACTCTGAAATGCTCTATTGAGGATTTATTTCAATTACCTTAAATCTACTAATCAGATTGTGGTAAATAGCTTATTAAAACTAATGCAGCTGATGAAATAGCTAAAGCTGGAATTACAGCTTCATCAAGACTCCATTGGTTTCCAAAATAAACTGTAGCAACTATTCCTGATACAATTGAACATATAGCACCATATTTCGTTGCTTTATCCCAAAAGAATGCTGCTAATAATGTAGGAGTGATTGCTGTACCATAAATAGTAAATGCATAAAGCGCTTTTTCAAAAATAGTTGTATCTGCAGCAAACATTCTTGAGACCCAGTATGAGAAAAATCCTAATAACAGTACTAACATTCTACTAAGCGTTACAATTGTCTTATCAGAATATTGCTTATTAGAATATCTTAAATAAATATCATTGATTAGGATTGTTGTCGGAACAAGTAAAAATGAATCTGCTGTAGAAATAATAATACCTATGATAGTGGCTAGCATTACAGCTCCAACCAATGGTGGTAAGAAATTGTAAGCCGCATAGATTAATACATGTGATTCCTTTGCGATATCAGTGATCATGCTAGAGCTAATCCATGCATTAGCAATAATGAGAGACTCTAAAATAACCACTGCAAAAAATAATAGATAAGTTGCTTTTTTTGCAGACGCAACTGAATCACTAGCAAAAAATCTTTGATACATATTTGCATCACCAAGAATTAATAAAAAAGATGGTAAGGTAAAATTGATTACATCTCTAAATGAAAGAACACCAAATATTGACATGTTATTAGGCATACCTTTATTTGCAAAGCTGGTGGTCATGCCATCAAATCCTCCCGCTTGAAAAAAGAGAATTGGTAGTGCGATAATAAAGCAAGTTATCATTAGAATGCCATTTGCAACATCGGTATAAGCAACACTTAGTAATCCAGCTAATACTGTATAGGCTACAATAAATAAAGCAGCAATAATGGTTGCTTGATCTAATGTTAATCCTGAGCCTAGATTGTCATGAAAAATGGTATAGAGTACTGCACCGCCAGCATTAAACTGGTAACTAACGATTACCAAATAAGCTGTGAGAAGCGCAATAACTGATAAAATCATTGCTGTATCACCAAAACGTGAACCAATAATTTCTGGTACAGTTAATTTACCAGAAGCTCTCGCTTTCCCTGCTACCTTTGTTAGCGCTAGAACACCAAGCATCCCACCAATCGGCAACAAAAATCCAGCTGCACCTATCTCGAATGCTTTCCCTGCATTACCCAAAACAGATCCTGTGCCCATCCAAGTTGCTGCCATCGTTCCAACTAAAATCCAAGGTGTAAGAGATCTTCCTGCTACTGCAAAGTCTTCCTGGTTTTTAATAGAATCGGATTTACTAAACCCAATTAAGAGCAAGCCAATCAGATAAATTCCAATAACTACATAATAAATCATTGAAATAATTTAAACATAATCCATATATTTGTTCTTAATTAATGCAACTACACTGGAAAATAATTATTGGTTTGGTCTTAGGGACTATCTATGGAATAGCTAGCGCTATTAATGGTTGGTCAGATTTTACATCAGATTTTATATCTCCATTCGGAACAATCTTCTTAAATCTATTGAAACTTATTGCAGTACCATTGGTAGTATCATCTCTTATTACGGGCGTTGCTTCTCTTTCAGATACCAGAAAGCTCTCTAGAATTGGTTGGAAGACAATTGCTCTATACATTAGCACTACTGCTGTAGCTGTTAGTATAGGATTAATTTTAGTTAATGTTCTTGAGCCTGGATCTGCTATACCAGAAAGCTATCAAGAAAGTTTAAGTAGTGAATATGTTGATAAAGCAGCTAGCAAGCAAGAGCTAGCAAGCTCTATCCAAAACAATAGAGGGCCATTACAACCATTGGTAGATATGGTTCCAAGTAATATGTTTTCAGCGGCTTCTAATAATAGTAATATGCTTCAAATCGTTTTCATATCTATCGTCTTTGGAATTGCATTAATCGGTATTGACCGAAAGTTCTCACAACCCGTGTTGGCATTTCTAGAAGGCATCAATCAAATGATTATAAAACTAGTAGAAATGATAATGTATTTTGCTCCATACGGAGTATTTGCATTAATAGCCAAAACTATTAGCTCTGTTTCTGGAGATATTTCTCAAATTGGAAGTATTCTATCGGCTTTATTATTTTATATGGCAGTTGTAGTCTCGGGATTATTTGTCCATATGAGTATTACATATATCACGATATTAAAAGTATTTACTAATATGGATTTAAAACATTTCTTTAAATCTATGGCTCCGGTACAGTTGTTAGCATTCTCAACTAGTTCCAGTGGAGCCACACTACCAGTTACTATGAAACGTTGTGAAAAAGATTTAGGCGTATCAGAAGAAATATCATCATTTGTTTTACCTTTAGGGGCAACAATTAATATGGATGGTACTGCATTATACCAAGGAGTTGCAGCTGTATTTATAGCACAAGCAATTGGTATGGATCTTACTTTTGCCAATCAACTCACTATAGTTGCAACTGCCGTTCTAGCATCTATTGGAACTGCTGCTGTGCCTGGTGCAGGAATTATTATGCTAGTAATTATACTAGAAGCTATTAATGTTCCTAGCGAAGGAATTGCTTTAATATTGGGCGTAGATAGAATCTTAGATATGATTCGTACTGCAACTAATGTAACTGGCGATGCTACTATTGCATGTGCAATGGATTCTTTAGAGAAATAGCCCATTCTTTATGCTTATCTATAATTATCTCTTTAATATTTGATAATTGTAACGCTCTCGTTGCAGATACCATGATCGCCTCAGGAAAAGATTTTCTTAGATAGGTTATCCTTTCTTCGCTAACTATATCAACTTTATTAAATATATACTGAAAATCAATCTCATTAGCTCCGATTTCCTTTAATACGCTTTGTATAGTAGCAATTTCATTATGTAGATCTTTAGAATTTGCATCTAAAACAATTAATAACAGATTAGAATCAACAACCTCTTGTAGAGTTGATTTAAAACTGGCAATAAGATTGTTCGGTAGTTCTCTGATAAAACCAACAGTATCGCTCATCAATACATAATTAGAATTACCAATAAATAGGCGTCTTACTGTTGTATCTAAAGTAGCGAATAGTTGATTCTTGATTAATACATCGCTTTTAGTAATTGCTTTCATAAGAGAAGATTTTCCAACATTCGTATAGCCGACAAATGAGGTTCTAAAAAAAGACTGTCTTCTTTTACTCTGGACTCTTCTTTCGGAATCAATACTTTTCAATTTCTTTTTAAGATTTGATATCCTTTTTCTAAGGATTCTTCTATCAACCTCAATCTGGGTTTCTCCCGCTCCAGCTCTTGTACCAAAACCACCCATTTGTCGTTCAAGGTGAGTCCACATCCTAGTCAAACGAGGTAATTGGTACTGAAGTCTAGCTAATTCCACTTGAGTTTTAGATTCTTTGGATTTTGCATTGTTAAAGAATATTTCGAGAATTACTCCACTTCTATCAATGAATTTTATTTTTTCTTCTAGTTTTTGGAAATTCTTTGTTTGTACAGGACTTAGATCTTCATCAAATACCACATAATTTGCTTTTAAAAGCTTTGCTTGTTCTACAATTTGCTTGGCTTTGCCAGATCCAACAAAATATGCGGGATTGATATTGTTTAGTTTTTGTTCAATAACACCGCAGACTTTGAGTCCCAATGTGTCTATTAACAAAGATAATTCTTCTATACTATAATGATAGTTCTTATCGCTTTTCCATATTCGAGGGGCTACTATTAGTACTTTTTCTTTTTTAAGATTCATCAGTAAGCAATCTTTGAAAAAATACTCTATTTAAGATATCATTTAATACTAAATCAAAAGATTTATTAGACCAATTAGGATCTATTTTTGTTGTTAAAAAAAATATTTTTCCTCCTAAAACTTCTTTTTCTAATAATAACGGGTCATTTGTAGAAATCATAATTCTAGAAAAATCTTCCTCATTATCTTTAAGCTCAAAATACCTATAAAGCTGAGATTGATTAACCAAATCTTTAGAAAGAAATGAATACTCGTTTAGAAATTCTTGATCTGTCACAGAAAAAAACTGATTTCTTGATGAACCTCGAATCGCCTTAACTTGAGGGTATCCCAAGCTATAAGACAGCTCATTATTATCTTTTATATTCTTATTCATTACAACAAAGATATAACCTTCATTTAAAAGAAATTTTTGTAACTCAACAATCATTTTTTCAGATAACATATCCAAATCATTTAGAATAATTACTTCTGTATTGGTAAAATCATATTTTTTGAATTTGTCATAAATAATATTGTTATTGTTTACAAACTTATTTTTATCAAATAAGCTATCGAGATGTTTACTGCTTACATTGTTAGAGAATGTAAGTACTTCTATGTTCCTTCTTAGAGGGATAGCATGATATTGATCAGCAATAACAATACCCTTATCTATAAAAGACACTTTAATATTCATATTATTATCATTAAAAGGAATATATCCACCCAATACCTGACTAGAGGAATCGATATCTACAATCTTAAAAGAATTATATAGTGTATCATCAATTTCAATTGACATATCCATAGACTCCATGCCAATCATATCAAATGTTAGTTCATAGTATAAAGAATCAGAATTCATTATATCTATATCATTGAATTCTAAATTATAATCAAAAGAAACTTCTTCATTTATTATGCTTTCTTCAGAAGAAGGCTTTGAGCAAGAAGGCAAAATAAGTAGTATTATGAATGCTATCAAAATAGTACTAAGTAATAATTTTCTATTTTTAAAATTTATCATTTGCTAATAATTAAATTTATAGGGCTATCTTGAGAGACCTTCGTACCTTCTTTTGGATTTTGATTTAAAACAGTATTTGGTAAAAATTTATCTTGATTGACAAATTGTACTGATCCTTCTTTTAATCCTATTTCATCAATTTTTTTGATTGCTTCGCTATAGAAAATTCCTTGTAAATCAGGTACAGTAACAAAATCATTTGGCGCTAAACCAGTACTCACTTCAAGTCTTACTCCAAATCCTTTTCTAACACTATCTAAAGGTGCAGGACTCTGCCAAGACACAATCCCTTTAGGATAATTTGGACTATAAGAATAGTATACAGAATCGACACTAATTCCAATTTGGTCTAATTCTATTTCTGACGATCTTAATGTTTTTCCTAATAATTCAGGAACTAATATTTTTTGATTTAACTGAGTAATTTTAATTTTAATTGCCCTACCTACCTTTACCTCTTTTCCTGCTGCAGGAAATTGTTCTAGTATAATACCTGGATTGATATCGTTAGTAAAGATTGTATCTGCAACAATAACCTGAATACCTTCGGACTTAGTTATAGACTCCGCTTCTATAACGCTCAATCCTTCAAGATTGGGTATAGCAATCATACTCCTTTGGTTGATATATGTAGGCATCAATAGATAATTAATAAATAGAATAAGGAATATTCCAGTACTTAAGAAAATTAATGTATGCTTAACAAATTTCACTTAACTAAATCTACTCCCTTTTAATGTTGGCATTCCCAATATAAAATCTTTTGCAGGCATCATCTTTTTTCCTTCCATTTGCACTTTATAAACTCTCAAAAATCCTACGCTACATGCAATATCAAAAAAATCATTAGTAATATTATCAACCTCTCCAGGCTGTCTAGAAGATTGATTATTGATTAATTCTGATTTAAAAAACTTAATTCGCTTTCCATTAAGGAAGGTGTATGCACCAGGATAAGGACTGAATGCTTTTACTTGAGCATGTATATCTGATGCCGTTTTATCCCAATTAATAAGAAATTCTTCTTTCATAATTTTAGGTGCTAAAGTAACTAAAGACTCATCTTGCAGATAAGGTTTGATTTCTTTAGTTAGGTATTTTTCTATTGAACTAACAACTAAATCTGCACCAATATTGCTTAATTTCACAGATAACGACCCATAATCATCAGAATCATTTATGTCGCACTGTGCCTGTTCTAAAATCTTTCCCGTATCTACTCTAGGCTCAATAAGAAAAGTTGATACTCCTGTCGTCTTTTCATGGTTAAGCATTGCTCTTTGAATAGGGGCTGCTCCTCTATATTTCGGAAGCAAAGATGAATGGAGATTGATTGCACCATGTTTTGGTATACTCAATAATGATTTTGGCAAAATTTTATATGCAACAACAACAAACAAATCTGGATTTATATCCTCTAATTTTTTAACAAATTCTTGATCTAGAAGATTATCACATTCAATAACTTCCAAATTATGGTCATTTGAAAGAATTTTTACCGGAGTATCAAAAAGTTTTTGTCCTCGACCCATCTTCTTTGATGGGTTTGTCACTACAGAAGCAACATTATAAGATTCATTACATTTCAAAAGAACAGGATTAGAGAATTCTGTATTCCCAAAAAATATAATTTTTATAGATTTATTTGACATTATTAGACTTCATTAATTTCAGTGCTTTATCGTACTTTAAAAGATCTGCAGGAGTAGCATAATCTGTAATTAATTTTCCATCTAAATGATCATTCTCATGCTGAATTACAGTTGCTAATAAACCAGAAAACTCTTTAGTACATTTCTCAAAATTTTCATCAACATAGCTATAAGTAATAGTATCAAATCTTTCAACATTAATTCGAATTTCAGGCAATGATAAGCAACCTTCTGAGTCTACGCAAGATCCACTTTCCTTCTCAATAGTTCCATTCATAAATACTAGCGGTGAATCACACTCTTCTGTATGTGTTAGATCTACTACAAATATTCTTTTATTAATTCCAATTTGATTACAGGCTAATCCAATACCATCAAATTCATACATAGTATCAAATAAATCATTAATTAAACCATCTACCTTAGAAAAGTCTGTAATATCTGTACATACTTCTCGTAAAGCTTTATGCCCATAAGTAACTACTTTCTGAACTGCCATTTTATTCTTTATTTTCTGAATTTTTCAATCTAGCTACAGCTGTAACATCTACTGTAAGCTCATTATTATTAGATACTCGAAGAGTAGCTTTGTTACTTCTCACTTGAATAATTTTCCCATGTATTCCTCCGATAGTAACAACACTATCACCTTTTTTTAGATTCTCTTGAAGGGTTTTTACATTCTCTTGTTTTTTATTATTTGGTCGTAAAATAAAATAGTATAAAACCAAAAATATCAAAAAGATTGGTAGCTGCGCAAGAAAGACATCAAAAAATGACGCTTCAGATTCTTGAAAGATTAATTTATTTGTTATCATACAGCAAATTTAGTTTAGCTATGCTCTTTTAACAAGCGCATTAGAAAAGGTTTTATCAAGATAAAAAACATGATAAACAGTATTATATTAGAAAGAATAAGTAAAGATTTAAATAAGTTATCATCATATTTAAATACAATAGAGTGTGTCCCTTCATTTAACAATAAACCTCTAAGCACTCCATTTGTTTGATATATTCTGACATCTTTATTATCTACAGTTGCTTTCCATCGCTCAGGATAATTTATTTCACTTAAAACAAGAAAGGCGCTTTCTGAAAATACATTCACATCTATAGAGATTTCATGAATATTCCAATCCAAGCTAATAACTTCTCCTTGAGAAAATGATTGCGATTCTAAATCTTTCACAATTGCAATCTTTTCAGAATCAAAAGCAGTAGCTGTTAAATAATTGTATAAATTTTTATCTTCTTTAATAATACTTTTTACAAACCACGCCCTTTCAAGATTATTTTTTAATCTATAGATATTTAAATCTATTTCACCAAATGCAGAATTATAAGGAGTGTTCATAGATAGCTCAAAATCCTTATGATTAAGCTCCACTGGACTTAATAAATATTTTACATTTAGAAATCTTAATACGGGAATTGATAATAGATTATTAGTTTCATTTAAAAGATCTGTATAGTGTCTAAATTTAGCTGGATGATAACCTCCAACTGATTGAATGCCATGAAATTTTAACTTAGGATCTTGAAATAATTCTCCTGCTGCATAAACTCTATATAAATCTAAGTCATTTTTGAGAAACTTGATGGCTTCATCCTCTTCAAAGAATGAATTAAATTTTTCTGTCGATATTATTTGTGATTTTTGTGCACTGTCATCTGAAGGAGAGATAATATTTTTATCTACTCTATAAATGTCAATTATTGATAAAAGTAAGAATAAAGATACAATAGTTTTTAATTCAAGTTTTCTAAATCTATCTATATTTAAGATTCTACTAATGATATCTTTCAAACCAAAAGCTGCAAGTATGTATAAAGTGAAATTTGATATAATCAAAATCATACTTGGTACTCGGAAATTGCTAAAATAAGGAAAGAAAGAATAAAAGAAGTCATAAAGTATATTAAAATATTTTCCAAAAGATAGAAATATGGATAGCAATAAAATGCTTATAAAGAAAATCTTTTGCGTATTAAGCTTAATGAAAGAAAATAAAGCAGAAAGAACTATAAAGAATCCAACATAATTAGGGTAATCAGTAAAAGGCATGTATCCAGAATAAGACGAACCTCCAAAACCGTAATAGTAAGGAAACAGATAGGTTAGCAACTCTTTTGGATGCATAGACCAATTGGTAGCATATTGATAGTGATTATTGCCACCAGATCTGATTGAGCTATCTAAATAATCTAACGACGGATAATAAATATGTGATGCTAGCAAAAATCCTAAACCACATGAAATAATAAAATATAATAAATACTTATTCTTATTGTGTTTTTTTCTAATAAAAGAGTACAGAAAATATGCTCCAATTAACATGCAAGAATAGTATGCTATTTGCACATGGCCTCTCTGTAATTGAAATCCTATCAATAAAGAGAGAAGAGCTAAAGATTCTATGGATATAGAATCTTTTAATCTATTAACACCATATAATACCCAAGGAATATATGCTGCTGTCATCATTTGACTGCCATGCCCAAAAACAATCATGGTGATAAGATAGGGATTTAAAATCCATAGCAAGCCTATAGAAAATGATATTAATCTATCAATCTTGAATTGCTCTAAAAGTAAATACATACCTATGCCAGAAAAAACCAAATGTATTAATTGGATATTAAGATCAGAGATTCCAACTCCAATCATAAGCCTAGTTGGAAAATATAATTCATTAATATATGTAAATGCCTCCATAGTGGGCATACCAGAGAAAATCCATGGTTGCCATAAAGGCCAATGACCAATCTTTGATTTATAGACATCTAAAATATGATTAACGGAATAAGGATTTAATGTATCTCCTGATCCGAATATGTTATCATAGAAAATTACTGGATAGAAAAATAACATAATCCATAGCGAATAAATGATAATCAATAAATATTTATTCATGTTTGATTAGATATTTTTTGCTTTAAGCTATCAATCATATCTTTATCTTCTTTGTCTATTCCTAACAATGAATAAAAAGAAAAGTATCCAATAAACACAAAAGAAATAGCTAATAATAGATATAAACTTAGATTTAAAAGTGAAGAAGAATAATCTAGTAGGGCCAAAATATATTTCTCAAAAATAAAAATTGCTCCTATTGTTAAAGCTCCAGATAATAAAGGCTTGAATAGCTTTAATGAAAAGACATTTAAACTTAGTATATAATAATTTTCGAAGAATCTTAAGCAACTAATAATAAATAAAGCAATTGTAGTAGCAGAAGCTGCTCCTATGATTCCATACTGTGGAATCAAAATAACGTTCAGAATGATATTAACTGTTAAAGCTACTAACACATTTAATAGATTTAAATTTGAAAAACCGCTCATCGTTAACGATGAAGATCCTAAACCAAAAAAAGCCTGAATCATTATTCCGGTTGATAAAATCTTCAAGGCTAAGCCATTGTCAAACTCATTTCCAAATAACATTAACATTGGATTAGAGAATAGCATTAAAAAAATAAATAAAGGTAAACATGCTACAAATATCCATTTTGTTGATAATTGATAAATTTCTGTCATTTTTTCTGAATTATTCTCATAGAAATATTGGGAAAAAAGAGGTGCAAATATACCTGCAAATGCGAATAGTACCATTCTAATAAGACCGGCAGTCCTTTCAATAGGATGATACATACCTACTGCATTTGCATCAGAAAAAATACCCAGCATTAATATATCTGTCCAGTGCATAATAATACCAATCGCTGAAACAAACATTAGTGGAATAGAAAATTTTAGAATTTTTGTATTAAATGGAGTAGAAATAATTTTCTTTAAGTCTAAAGTTATAAATTTCTTTAGAAAGAACAGTATAAACATCATACCAATAAATGCAGATAAAAATGTAGGAATAAGAATAGCTATCTTTGGTCCAAATATTAGATAAGAAGCAATCATAGAAACTAATAATACTGCAGGATTGATAATTTGATTAACAAAAATCTTATACTTTAATACTTTAAATCCTTGAGTAGCGAATGATGCAATTAATGTGATTACTGTAAATGGTAATGTAAAAGCATAAAATTTTATAATCTTAATTAAAAATGGGTCTTCTACTAAAAACTTTAATACAATCCATTCTGCAGAACAGTAAAGAATGATGGCAATGATAATACTTGAGATTAATCCCATCTTTATAGATGCATAAATACTACTTTCAGCCTTGGAACTATTTCTATCTTCTCGACTAACAAACCTAAGCACTCCATTATCAAGACCCATTATAGCAAATATTTCTCCGATACGAGTCACTGCATTACCAAGAGAATATAGACCTAACATTTGAGGGCCTAGCCACCTAGCCATAAAAATTGAAAATAAATAACGAAAAACTGATCCAGCACTCATTCCTCCGAATGATGTAATCGCTTCGCTAGCAACTTTCTTACCTAAATTTTGTTCTTTCATTTTTCTTTTAGCTTAAAATAAATCAACTTTAAGAAACCTAATGGCAAATAAAATAATAGCCAGTGAAAAGTTAATGTTATTATCTGTAAACCTGATGCATGTTTCCAAAATAATTTTACTTGTCCTAATAATTTATTTTGTATTTTTTTAAACGAATTTTCTCCCAATGACTGAGATACGCTATGCAGTATAATGGACTTAGGACTGTATACAATTTTACGGTTCATTTTTCTAGCTCTTATGCTTAAATCTACATCCTCACAATACATATTAAATGTAGTGTCAAAATAGTTTAATCTTTTAAAATCAGCGTAGTTGATGCACAAGCAACATCCTGTAGCATAACCAGTTTCCATCATAAATGAGTATCGCGGTCCATCAAAATTACGTATACCAATATGCTCTATGCTTCCTTTCCACATATTAACTATCCCACCAGCATACCATATCTTATTGATATCCATTGCAAAGAGAATCTTAGGAACTGTAATAATGCAATTGGTATCATTTAAGAAAGGATCAATTAAATAATCAAGAAAATCTGAGCTTACTATAGTGTCGTTATTAATAAATACTAAAAAATCTTCTTCTTCTGGTTTGAGATATTCCACTGCTGCATTATTTCCGCCAGCATATTTTAGATTATCTTCTAAAGCCAGAATATCATATTTAGGAAAATTTTCTTTAAAAAAATCAACCGAACCATCTTCAGAATTATTATCGACAATTAAAACTTCATAATTGGGATAAGACACTTTTTCAATAGAAGATAAACACTTCCTACTTAGTTCTTTATCATTCCAATTAAGAACAATAAGATAAATCTTTGGATGAGCAATGTTTATACTATCCATATAAATCTAATTTCTCTTCAAATGATTCCCAGGAAAATCTTTTTTTATCACTTTTTATAAATTCACTCATTTCTTCAAATAAATTCTTCTCAAAAAACATATTAATCTTATTGCTAATATCTTGTGAATTTGGCTGAACAATAAATCCAGATTTATTATCTGATACGTAATCAGATAATCCTCCAACATCAGTTATAATAACAGGGCGATTAAAATTATATGCCAAAGAAAGGACTCCGCTTTGAGATGCAGATTTATAAGGAAGAACAACTAAATCTGAAGATAAAAAATATTTTTTAATGTCAGCTTTACTAATAAAGTTATTAACAAAAATAAAGGAGTCCTCTATGTCACAATCTCTAATTATTTTATGATATCGATCTAAAGATTGATAGTTTTCTCCAACAACTAAAACTTGTAAATCATTTAATTTATCCTTACTTAATGCGATAGCATTGATTAGCATATCTAAGCCTTTGTATTGTCTAATGAGTCCAAAAAATAATATAGTTTTCTTTTTCTCTATATTGAGGTCCTTTTTATAAATATTACTTGAACTATCTGAATAAGGTAGTTCATATATAGGATGAAAATTTTTAATAATTTTAGCTCTGGAATCTATTTGTAAAATTAACTTTTCGTTATACTCATTCATAACAATGCAATAATCTATTTTCTTAATAAATAACTTTAGAAGAAATTTTTCAAAAATTCTATTCTCATGTGAAATAACATTATGAAATAAAACATACCTATTACCTCTCTTTGTAGAACCAAGTAAGAACATGTATATTGGAATAAAAAAGAAGCTCCAATATGAAAGAATCAACCTATCTGGATTCTTTTTTCTGATTAAAGACTTGCCCTTAAGCCAGCTAAAAAAATTCAAAGGCTTTAGGATTGTATGAATATTATTAAATATGCTTTTGTCTAGGCTATACTGAGATTTTCCTGGAAAAAATATTTTCGGATATAAGGATTTGAAATCTAAAACTGTAACATCATTTCTTTTGCTAAGCTGTATAACTAAAGATTCATGAAAATCAGAAATACCTCCTCTTAGAGGAGGAAATGGACCTATAGTAACAATCTTTAATCGACTACTCAATGATTTCTTTGATATAATTTCTATCTTTGTATTTTTTATTAACTATTAACTCACCCATTAAACCAAAGGTAAAAAGCTGAAGTCCTACAATAATCAAAATTGCTCCAAAAATAATTAATGCTACATGCTGTTGAAATGAATCAAATAAAACATATTTTAGATATAAAATATAAATCTCAGTCATTACTCCAAGTAATACTGAGATAGATCCTAGCGATCCAAAAAAATGTAATGGACGATCCATGTACCTACCTAAAAACAGTATAGTTAAAAAATCAAAAAATCCATCTGCATAACGTTTTACGCCATACTTAGAAATACCAAATTTTCTTTCTCTATGATCTACAACAATCTCTGAGATTGAAAATTTCTTTTGATGAGCTAAAAGAGGTATATATCTATGTCGACCTCCATACAATGTTAGCATCTCTGTTACTTCTCTTTTAAAAACTTTTATTCCACAATTAGAATCATGTATTGTAAGGCCACTAAAGATTTTAACAAAAAAATTGAAAAATTTTGATGCTACTTTTTTTTCAAATGGATCTTTTCGACTTTTTTTCCAACCAGACACAACATCATAACCTTTATTCAATTCATCAATTAAAGGATAAATCTCTTTAGGATTGTCTTGCAAGTCAGCATCCATTGTAGCAATAATTTCTCCTTTTGCAGTATCAAATCCTGTTTGCAATGCAACAGATTTTCCATAGTTACGATATAAATTAATTACTTTCCATCTAGAGTAATTTTTTATTTTTTTCTCAAGAATAGATAAGGTTTTATCTGTAGAGCCGTCATTTATAAAAATAATCTCAGTTCCAGATTCATCAGCAAATAGACCTGATAGTTCATTAAATAGACTATCTAAAGATTCTTGCTCGTTATAGATCGGAATAATAATGGATAACTTCATTTATATCTCAAAATTTCTTCTTGTAAAAAGTATTGTATATTTTTGTTTATCATTGTCTAAAGAAAATGTTAGTTCGTTTAAGAAGTTACTACCATCATCACTAATTAGCTTTGTTGATATCAAGAAAATATTTTTTGTCTTAACTTGTATATCTTCAAACACGTAGGGTGTACCCCACAACAATTTTTTATAAATATTGGAATCAAATTCTGTAGCTATAGGAAAAAATTTATTAAAATCTTCTACGTCTATTTCTTTATTTTTTCTCATATCAACATATCGAATATTATTTTTATCAATTTCGACTAAGAATAATTTTCTACCTATAATATCTTTGAAAACAATATATGAGAATTCATCTTTTGATTCGAATACAAAATTTGATGAAAAGTTTGACTGTCCTTTACCTATTAATTTTCCAGATCCAAAAGATCTAGTAAATTCTTCCTTTAGCTCTTCAATGGTAGCATGGTTTGCGCTATCGATTAGCACAAAATTTTTATTTGACGAACAGCTACTTAATATTAGCAATAAAAAAACTAGCCATTTATTCATTTGGCTCTCTAGAATTATAATTAGAAATCTTTTCTATTAACTCTGCATTTTCTTGATCTAAATCAAGAGCCTTATTATAAAAAATCAATGCTTCGTCTAATTCATTTAATTTCATGAGTACATCTCCATAATGCTCTAATACAATTGAACTAGATTCGTCATACACAATAGCCTCACCGATAAATTCTTTCGCTTTTTCAAAATCATTCAACTTGAAATATATCCAACCAATTGTATCTAAGTAAGATGATGTTTTTGGACTTAATTCAATTGCTTTCTTTGCAAGCGTTAATGCATAAGCTACATCTTCATTTCTCTCTATTAGACTATATGCATAATTATTATATGCCTGAGCATCTTTGGTATTAATAGTAATTAAATCTGTATAAAGCTTATCTGACTGATCCCATTTTTTATTTTGATCATATATCATAGCTAAGGCATGCATGGCTGGTATAGAACTAGTATCAAGCGATAAAGCCTTTTTATAAAAAACTTCTGAACTTTCAAATTCTTTCAATGAATAATATGCCAGTCCTAAGAAATAATTTATTTCAAAATCTTCGGGGAATAATTTTAAGGCATTCGATAGTTCATCTATCGCAGTATCAAATCTTTGCAGACTTAATAATGATATGCTCTTATTGATATATCCTTCTTTATCGTCCGGGTAAGAACTAATATGTCTTTCAGACAATGCAATGGATTGATCAAATTTTCCGGACTCTCTATATAAAGTAGATAAATAATATAACGCAAATCGATCTTTATTATTTATCTCTAATGATTTTTCAAAAAATTTTTCAGATTTATCATAGTATCCACTGCTCAAATATTTATAAGCTAATTGATTATAAAGATTATTAATAAATGGATTTGATTGCAGTTCATCACTATCTAATAAAGATTCTATTTCATAAAGGTTGTTTGTTTGTGCGATTGATTCAATATATAATTTGAGGTATTCAGGATTACTAGGGTCTGACAATAATAATTTTTTAATAACAAGGGCTGCATCTCTATGATTAGACTCAATAGCTAATTGAGCTGCTACTTCCAATGCTAGAGTAAGACTATTATCTTTGTCATATGCTTCCTGATAATATACTAAAGCACCATCTATATCTTTTAGCTTTGATTTTAAATCTCCAATAATAAATAAAATCTCAGCATTATCAGTTTGATTCTGAGCTAATTTTTCAAAAATCTCTAATGATGCATTAAGTTTATTTAACGCAATATATTTTTTTCCTAAAGATATTTTATAATCTGCGCTAATAGAATCTTTCTCTATAGCCTTTAATGAATAATAAATACTCTTATCATATTTCTGTATCATCCAATATCCTTCTGAAATAGAATGATATACTTCTGCAGAATTGGAACCTTTCTCAATTGCTTCCTGAAATTCGATAATAGCCCTGGAATACTCACCCTGTTCCATGAACATCATGCCATCCATAAAAAATTGAATACCAGACAAATCTTGCACCTGTTCTTGGGGAATTTTTTCTAGTTTTATTTCAGTAGAATCTGAAACAGTTTCAATGTTTGCACGTGGAATACTACAACCCCATACAAAAAGAAAAAACAATACAACGATATTAGATTTTTTTAACATACGCATGCAAATTACATAGGAGTATGGATATATTCAATTTTGTTAAATTAATCTAAATAAATAATTATAGAATTAACTTTATAATAATTATTGCTGATCGTTTACGAATGATCCATCAATATTATTTAAAAGATCGATATCTTTCATATCATCCATCTCCTCGTCGGATTCTAAAGAGTCTGATGGGCTTAATATTTCTTTATTATCTAATTCTTGATCGGCGAACATATATGTTGAATTAGACTGTATTAAGAATGAGGTTAGAACAAAAATTGCTCCTAACGCAAGTGTTAGATATGCAAAATTCTGATTAGAAAATCCAAAAACACCTTTTCTAGTCTTTTTATTCAAACTTAACGCCTCTAATTTTTGATTTAAATTGGCATCAAAATCAGATGAAACCTTTAAAACAGGAGTCTCATTCATGATTGAGATAGTATTACGTACTTCCTCTACTTTTAATTGATATTCTGGATGATCTGATAAGAATTTTTCAAATTCTTTTCTTTCTTTTACATCCATATCATTCTCAATCCAGCGAGAAATTCTATCTTCAAATTTATTGTAATCCATTTACTGCTCCTTAAAATGTTTCATTTTTTCACTCAATTGAATTCTACCTCGATTAATTCTCGATTTAATAGTTCCAAGCGGTATTTCAAGTATCTTACTTATTTCTTCATAAGAAAGTTCCTGAAAATCTCGTAATACAACTGCAATTCTAAAATTTTCAGGTATTTCATCCAAATACTTATTCAATTCTTCGACTGCCATCTTATTATATACTGTCTGTTCTAATAACTCGTCTTTCATTTCAATATCTATAGGTTTTCCTTCATTTGTCCACAATGAAACAGTTTGTTTTCTTTTGTTCTTTCTCAATTCTGTCAATGCATTATTTTTGGCAATTGTATAAATCCAAGTTGAAAATTTTGCAATATTTTTATAATAACTGGCGTGGGTATATAACTTGATCATTGTATCCTGAACTACATCTTCGGCTTGCTCTCTATTATTGAAATATCTAAAAACAAAATTCAATAATCTATCCTTATATCTATGAACTAATTCATTGTAGGCATTTATATCTCCGTCCTGAAACCTAGCAATTAACTTTTCATCTGTTAACTTAAAAGGATTATTCATATCTGAAGATTCCACTGATAAGGTTTGTAAATTCTGATTCATCTATAATATTTCTTGTTTTAACTTTTTTATCTAATTCACTTAATAGTTTAATACCTACTTCAATTTCTTCTAAAGTGTACTTATTTGAGGACGAAGAAATCTTACTAACAATCTTACCTCTTAAAGTCTTACGACTATTCTCTGTAATTGTTCCATTATTTAATTTTGCATAAAATAATGCTTCAAATATTGTAAATAGAGAATTTATCATATACAATAACCCAAATTGATTCATGATTGATGAACCAAATAGTAGGATTTTATCTACATCTTTATCACATATAGCATAATTAAATTCCCATATCTGCTTATTCTTTTTCCAGTCATAAAAACTATCCAACCATTTATCCTTAGAACTATCTATGTCCTCTGCAATAATACTTAATTTTGAAATTTCATTATATATAGCTGAAAAATTGGTACCAAATATATCGATTAAACTATTTGCAATATCTCTAGTCATCTTAAATCCTAGATCATTAGAAAATATTTTAATCCATCTAATCATTTCACTTTCAAATGGAGTAGTAATGTCAATAACAGTAAACAAGTCGCTTATATCTTTTGTGGAAGCATTTTTAATAAAGTTTCTTTTTGTTCCATAATCAAAACCAAGAAAACTATGGTCAACGCATATAATTCTATTAGGATTTTCTTTATTTGATAAGGCACTCTTAAAAGCATCCTTATTTTTAGCTGAAATTTTATTAATATTTTTAATAATGATAAAATTTTTATCTGCAAATAAATCTATCGCATTCAATGTATTCAATATCTCTTGCTGTGATGTTGATCTATCTGAACAGTCAAATAATTTTGTTTCGATTAAATCCGTATTTGATTCTTTAATTATCTTCTTAAGATATAGATATAGAAAATCACTGTCTCCGACTAATAAATAATTATTATTCGGATTATTTTTAATATCTTGAATTGCTGGTAGTGCTTTAATCATTTCTTATACTTACTAACAATAATAATCATAACAAAAGCGAAAATAAAGCTGCTCAGTCTTTCAGTAACTATTGATTTTAAATATGGACTACTTCCCCAAATAAGAGTGGTAATAGCACCTGTAAATAGCCCTGCAATTACTCCTTCTCTCGTAGTTTTTTTCCACCACAAAGCTAGCAATATTGCTGGACCAAATGATGAACCAAGACCACTCCAAGCAAAGCTAACAATACTAAAGATTGTATTGCCTGAATACTCAGAATACATTGCTACTATATAAGCAAATATCCCTAGTAATATCGTGATAATCCTTGTATTCAATAAGGTATCTGACTCCGTTCTTTTTTTAATGGCATTAATGCCTAAATCTTCGCTAATAGCCGATGTAGATACTAACAATTGCGAATCTGCAGTAGACATCATTGCTGCTACCGCTCCAGAGATTAATAACCCAGCTAACCAACCTGGCAATAAGGTTTGTGCTAATAAAGGCATAATAATTTCTGGATCTTTCCCAATAAAGAAATCTTCTCCAAAGTAAGCCATCCCCACAATACCTATTAAAAATGCACCTGAAATTCCTGGAATAGCCCATATAGTAGCAATCCATCTAGCTTTTTTTACTTCTCTTACAGAACTGATTGCCATATACCTAATAAGCAAATGAGGTTGGCCAAAATAACCTAGCCCCCAACTTAATCCACCGGTAGCTACTGATAATGCTGCAAGTCCTGTCATACCTGCGAATAAAGAGCTTTTTGAAGGATCTTCACTTATTAATAGCTCAGATAAGGGCCTTTCAAAAGATGATAATTCAATTAATCCAGCAATAGGTAAAATAACTAAGGTACCTATCATTAAGATTCCTTGAAGAAGATCTGTCCATGCAACAGCTAATAAGCCGCCCATAATAGTATATAAAATGATTACAAATGCACCTAAAGTGATTCCGTATAATGGATCAATTTCAAAAATTGTATTTAATATTTTTCCTGAACCATGAAACTGTGCAGATACATAAAAAGTAAAAAATATACCAATTATAATAGCGGATGTTAGCTTAATAATACCCGATGAATCATTAAATTTTTTATGAAGATATTCCGGAACAGTAAGTGCTTCATATTTCTCTGTCTCATATCTTAGTTTTTCTGCAATTAAAAACCATGATGAGATAATACCTAATGTAATACCAATCACTGCCCAAATTTCACCGTATCCTACAGCAATAGCAGCTCCAGGTAATCCCAAAATAAGCCATGCAGATTCTCCTGAAGCTCTTTCAGAAAAAGCTGTAACCCAAGGACCTAAACGTCTTCCAGCCAATAAAAAGTCTAATTGTGATGAAACAAATCTGTTGGATAATAGACCAATAAGAATAATCAGCAATAGATATAAAGTAAAAATGATTTCAATCATAAGACTAAACTAATAATTATGCAGTACAATCCAAACCAAGCAAAACTAAATCTTTCAAGAAATTTGATTAGGAATATTAAGCTAAAATATCCGAATACAAATGATGACAAAAACAAAACTAATCCTGATTCAAAAGCAATCGCCTCAAAACCATCAGAAAATAATACCTTATAAACAATTGATAGTAAAATCACAGGAACTGCCATAAAAAAAGCATATTGAATTATTTTCTTTTTTTCTAAACCAACGAACAGTCCATAACTAATGACCATTCCTGATCTTGATATTCCAGGAAGCATAGCAAAGGCTTGGAATAGACCTAAGAAAAATGAAGTTTTATGATTCCATTTCCATGGTGCAGGATTTTGGAATATTGTAGATTTTTCCATTGAACCTCTTAAACCACTTAGTGCAATCAAAAGTCCTCCATTACACAGTAAAGCAGTTTTAACAAAATTATAATTAAAGAATAGTTCCAAATCAAAAAATAGACCACATAAGACAGCGGGAATAGTAGATACGATAAGCATTTTTAGGGTATGTATATGAAAAAAGTCATCTGAATTTTTGTTTGAAAAAAATGTAGCTCTATAAAAAAGAATAATGCTAAATAGAGTACCAAAATGCGCAATAATCTCCGCAGAAGCTCCTGCATTATTGATTCCTAAAAAATCTTCAAACAGAACTAAATGTCCTGAGCTACTTATAGGAAAGAATTCTGTTACACCTTGCACAACTCCTAAAATCAAATAATTAATTAATTCATTCATTGTAATAAATCCAACCTTTCATTCTTCTATCTGTTTTATTCCGTCTGTATGAATGATAATTCAAATTATCATGAGTACACTCATTAATATTTGTAATATTAAAAATACCGTAAGAAGCAAATTTATCAATTGCAACTTCTTGTAAACTTAAAAAAATCTTTTCATCTTTTACTATGGAAAATTTAGAATCAAAATAAGACATTACATCACTTTGAACTTCAAAATTTTTTTGACTAATAGATGGACCAATGAAAACCTCTGTATCGCTTAATTCAAAGTGCTTTTCTTTAAGTAACTCTATACTATTTTCAATAACTCCATCTGCTAACCCTCTCCATCCGGCATGGATAGCTCCAAAAAAAGATGATTTCTTATCAAACAAAAAAATTGGCATGCAATCCGCTACTTTAATTTCTAAGGCAATATTCTTATTTGATGTAAATAAGGCATCTGTAGATTGATATATTTTACTATTTCCCTCTATAAAATTAACGTTGTTAGAGTGTGTCTGACCCATATTTACAATGGTATTACTTCCTAGCGATGGTAATTGATTGTCTGTATTGAATATTATGTTAAGATTTTTTATATCAATTTTTTTTGAATAATCAATCCACATAAAATACTATTCAGTTACTATATTCGTTTTGACAATACGCTTATTTGAATATTGTAATATATTGACACCTTGATTTACCATACCCGAACTAAAATCAAATGATCTAGTATTAAAAATTTTATTTGGCTTATCTTCATTGAAGAAAAAGAAGCTGTTACTCTCATTATCAATTTCAATAATAAATTGAGAAAAATCTAAGCCATAATGAAATAAATTATTTAGTTTAGGGTCATAATCAAACGCATTCCCAATTCTATAATTAGGTCTAAAGGTGCTAACAAAATACATTCCTGAGATATGAGGAGAGATAGTCTCTTGATTAATAAAATCTAGATCTAGCCATAAATCATTTCCAAGTAACTGAGTTTGGAGATTTGACAAGGAGACTTGTGCAGCAACATATGTTAATCCTTCATCTGCTAATGGAAAGAAAATTCCATCAATAGACTCTAAGATAACTTTTGTAGAGTCAATGCTTTCATCTTCTTGTATATCAAAAATATCATAAACTTCATCGGCTTCTACATCAAACATTGAATCTAATATATTGATATCAACTCCTAAGAATTCTTGATATTCATCTTGAGCATTAATCTCCCAGGCAATCTCTCGTAGATTTTTAAATAAATCTCTTAAATCTATAGGGTCTGTATTCTCGTACCATTGAATAGAAACAGGTTCTTTATTGAGCCTATCCATTTCTTTTAAAAAAGAATCTACCTCATCAATCCCTTCTTTAGTTCTTGGAGCAATAATTGCTACTTTTTCTAAATTAAGATTATTAACTACATGATTAGCTAATACTTGATTCTTAACATCTAATGATGAATCTAATAAATAAACATTTTTATTAATTGAATGAATGCTTTCATTGTTGGAATTTGGCGCAAAGATAGGAACATCAGAATTAGATAATGCCGTTGCAGCAGATATCAAGTTTTCATCCGAAAAAGGTCCAATAATAGCGTCTACCTTATGAAAATTTATTAAATCATTGCACGCACGCACAGTGTTCAATTGTTTTCCATAATTATCGACAACAATAAATTGGATTTTATTCTTATTATTTGATAATTCATTCCCTTCTTTCAATCCAGATAAGAATGCTTTAGCCTGTGGTGCATTTTTACCAGATAATGGCAGTACTACTCCCATCTTCATTCCAAATGAATTATTATTTGAAATATTCTTATCAAGATATCGATGAGAAGATCTTAATTCTCTTGGCAACACATTATAATCAATTGAAGAGAACACATCTTTCAAATCACTCGAACTATTTCTTGCCATAGAAAAAGATTGTGCTAGCATTAAAATATTTATATTGATAGGATTATCTTCCGTTAATAATAGCAAACCAATGTGGTGCTCATCTAATTCCATTCTCACTAATTTTTTAAGTCGTTGATTAATACGCTTATTAGATCTTAAATCAACATTACTTTTGTTAGCAAATAAATAGTATTCAAAGGATTTATCAAAAAATCCCATTTCTGAAAAAATATCTCCCATTTCTATATGATAAATTGTTTGAAGGTTAGGCTCCAGCATACTAGAGTTAATATCTTTGCTTAGTGATAATGCTTTTTTTAAATCTCCATTACCATGAGAAGCTTTTATCTTTAATACTAAGGCATGATTTAGAAGAATAGATTCAGAAAAATCATTTTTCTCGATTCTAGCAATTGCACTATTAAATTTGTTACTGTTAATCTCATCTACAGCTTTATTTAATTCTAGCTTGAGATAATCATCGTTAGAATTTTGAGCTATTACTAGTGAAATAAACAGAATAAAAAGTATTTTTCTCATAAGATTCATTATAAAAATATTAAATCAGACAATCAATTAAATCTGTACATAGATGCCATAAACAGCCTATGGCAACTGCACGCCATTTCCATGAAGGGATTATCAACATAAGGCCATACAAAGCTGCTGCCCATATCGTATGCAATGGATGCAATCCTATGCTACAACGATTAAGATCAAAAAGAGGACTAGCTAGTAAATGATCTAAGTCTATTGCCATTGTAGCTATCATAATTAAACTAGCATTCCACCAATGATTTTTAAATAAAACCTTTCCAAATACAAAAGGTGCTAAAAAATGGAAAGAATAATGAATAATATGTGTGAGCATAACAATAAAATAAAACTATCTTGATTTCTTTTTAACCGGAACTCCGTCTTTATACAGAACTTTTTCTAAAACTTTTCCGTTGGGCTTATAAAAAGTGATAAGACCGTCTAAGTCCCCTCTTCTATAATCAACCTGAACATAAATTTCACCATTGTCATGGTAAAAAGTATAAGATCCATCTAATGCTCCATTTTTGTATGTTGCATCAGTACGAATCTGTCCATTTTCATAATAATCTCTATAGATACCATGATTCATATTTCCTTTTACGGTACGCTCTATCTTAATACTGATATTATGGTCATCGTAATACTCTTTAATAATTCTTATTTCTGTATTATTATTAAGAGTACCAAACACAGTTCCCTCTGAACTCATTTGTTGCTGTGAATAAAGGCAGGATAAGAAGAACATCGAAGATATTAATATTCTATTCATTTGAGTCTAATCTACTTTCAATTTTTGATATAAGGTAATTATTCCATAGAAAAACCAAACTACAACGACTCCCCACCACAAAGCAAAGAACCAGTCATTCTTGTTAGTACCATTCCACTCAAGCCATTCAAAAATAAATCCTTCAAAAAATAAATCAAAAGCCAAAAGAACAAAAAACCCAAAAATCCACATTAGAAAAAAATTAACAGTCTTCATGGTTTAGTTCCATTTAAAGTGAGACTATTATTCCTTCATTGGGGTTAATATTCCCACTAACTATTTCTTTGTAAATTTTTATAAAATTATCTAATCCGGAAATTTCTTTTATGGTCATCCAGTTAAGGCTTTGTTTAGCTCTCGCGTTCATGAAAATAGTAGTTCTTTGATTGTAGCCTTCTTTTCCCCAATCATTATACCTTTTTTGAATATGTGTAGGGGCAAAAAAGAATTCAGTTCTTTCTTTTAATTCAGCTTGTGCAATCGCTTCTTCCATAGTATTACTTTTGTCCCAGTGTGTCATTCCAACGGTAAGGCATTTAAGTATGTTATGTCCTAAAGATTCTTGCAATGATGACAGAACGAGTTTATTTCCAGACATATCAACCATAACTGACAACTCATTACCTAAATCTTTTAAACTATCATAAGAAATGACTTCATCATAACAATCTAAGTTTTTTACAAACTGGGTATTATTCTTTGACGTTAAACCAACTATTTTTGGAGTATTTTTTTTCTCAGCTAATCCTTGAGCTAAACCAATTGCCGTTTTGCTTGATGCGCTGATTATAATAACTTGAGATGCGCCCTCATAATTGCGTTCTTCCAATGCATCACACAAACAAAAAGCGGTAATATGAAGCGGAAAAAGTAAAGCTCTTATATTGTCCATTGAGATATCATAATCTCTTTCTGCATTGATCCTAACATAATTATTATAAACACGAGGTAATTCCTTACGATGCTCTTTACCATCTATAAAATTTTGCTTTGAAACATTTGTTGGTTTTACAATTAAAGTACTTCCTGGTGGAAAATAGCCAAAGACTCTTTCGCCGTGTTCAATATTTTCATTGTTCGATATAATTACTTCAGCAAAACCCCACACTGGAATACAACCCCATGAATTGTCTGAATTCTCTATAGCAGGAAAGAATTTCCAATAACCAATCGTATCTCCTGCAACTCCATAAGTTACATTGTTAGCTGTGAATGAAAATTTCTCTATTCTAAGCAGAACTTCATCTGGCCCAATATCATTGTCGATTTGTTTTGAGATGACTCTAGCTTTATTGAGATCTTTTTTATGAGTTTGTAATTGCTTCATCTGATTAAATGTAGGAAAAAAAATAGAAAGAATAAGTAGTTTTATTAAGGATGACTAATCGAGAAATCTGACTTATTCCACTGTCACAGATTTTGCAAGATTTCTTGGTTGATCGACATCACAGCCCTTAGCTACAGCAATAAAAAATGAAAATAATTGCAATACAATTGTAGCCAATATAACAAATACATATTGATTAGTTCTTGGAAGTAAGATTAAATCATCAGATAAATCTCTTAAAATTTTATCTTTAGAATCTGTAATAATAATAATTTTTCCTTTTCGAGATTTAATCTCTTCAATATTAGATATAATCTTTTCATAAGTCTTGTCTTTAGGAACTATAAATACATTTGGCATATTTTTATCTACCAAAGCAATTGGTCCATGCTTCATTTCTGCTGCGGGATATCCTTCTGCATGGATATAAGAAATTTCTTTTAATTTTAAAGCACCTTCAAGTGCAACTGGAAAATTTAATCCTCGTCCTAAATAAAGAAAATCTGAAGCATTCTGATATTTTTCTGCTATCTTTTTGATTGACTTCTCTTTTCTGAAAAGAGCTTTGATATCTTTTTGAACGGCACCACTTGCCTCCATTAAATATTTTTTCATTTCAGATTTACTTATTTCTTTTCTGCTATCTGCTAATTTTAGTGCAAGAAGATATAGTACAGCAATTTGTGAAGTAAATGCTTTTGTAGAAGCAACACCAATCTCATGACCACACCTTGTATGGATTCCACAATTCGTTTCTCTAGAAACAGAACTACCCGGGACATTACATATACCGATGGTGATTGCACCAAAATCATTTGCTTTGGAAATGGCAGCTAGAGTATCAGCAGTTTCTCCTGATTGAGAAATAGCAACTACTACCGTTTTATTATCCATAATGCTATGATTATATCGGAACTCGGATGCATATTCTACATGAACAGGAATTTGTGCAAATCTTTCAATGAGATTCTTACCAATAAGTCCTGCATGCCACGAAGTTCCACAAGCGGTAATATATATTTTTTCAGCTTTGTATATTTCTTCCCAATATTCTGACAATCCATGCAATAATACGCTGCTTTCAGTTGATCTGCCTTTCAAGGTATTCTGTATAGTCAGCGTTTGTTCATGGATTTCTTTATGCATGAAATACTTAAATTTACCCTTATCAAAATCATCAATTTTATAGTCAATTCTTTCAACTCTTTTTGGCAATACTACATCTTTATCTACAGATTTTATTTCATAATTAGATTCATTCATTACTGCCATTTCACTATCCTTAAGATAAATAATGTTCTGCGTATGTTTTATGATAGGAAATATATCACTACCTATAAAAAATTCACTATCTTTAATTCCTAGAACTAATGGACTTCCTTTTCGGGCTGCAATCATCATCTCTGGAAAATCCATATGTAAAACGACGATAGCATATGCGCCATCTACTCTTTGTAAAGCTGCACGAACAGATTGCTCAAAATCTAACTTTCCTCTATTATAGAAATAGCCAATCAATTGTACTAAAACTTCAGTATCTGTATCAGATTTGAATATTATCTTTTTTGATTTAAGAAATTTTTTGATAGGAACATGATTTTCAATAATGCCATTATGGACAAGAGTAATTTTTTTACTGTAATCTGAATGTGGATGTGCATTTCTTTGATTAGGTTCTCCGTGCGTTGCCCATCTTGTATGAGCAATACCTGTTCCACTACAATTTTTTAAAGATTTTTTATTATTAATGGCATTTTCAAGTTCTCTTACTTTACCAACACGTTTTGTGATGGCAATCCTATCATCTAAAATACAAGCTACTCCCGCAGAGTCATATCCACGATATTCTAGCTTTTTTAACCCATTTATTAAGATTGGGAAACAATTTTTTGAACCTTTATATGCTACTATTCCACACATGACTTCGTAATATATTAAGTAATACCATTACTATCCTCTTTTTTTATAACCTGTGAACCAGGAGGATTGAAAAAATATGTTAAAGCTTCTTTGATGCTATTTGCATTATACATATCACGAAACAATGATTGCCATTCCATAAAAGTTATCTTTACTGGATCATATGTTTCAACATTCTTCACTAAACCATATTTAACTGGTGCACGTTCTGGTTCAAAAGTACCAAAAATTCGATCCCATATTATAAACACATTACCATAATTCTTATCAATATATTCTGGATTAGAACCATGGTGAACACGATGATGAGATGGGGTATTAAAAATCCATTCTATAGGACCGAGAGTTCCAATCATTTGTGTATGCCCAACTACTCCCCAAAGAGTACTCAAGACACCACATACCGCAATCATAGTCGGGTCTAAACCCATTAATGGTAAAACAATAAAGAAAGGTATTTTAGAGATAGGTCCAAACCAAGCTTGTCGGAAAGAAACAGCAAAATTCATCTCTTCGCTTGAATGGTGACTCATGTGCACTGCCCAAAGAAAACGACTACGATGAGACAAGCGATGGTAAAAATAAAAAACTAAATCAATTAATATAATAGTTATAAGCCAGAGAGACCAAGTTGGTAGGGTTCCAATTAAGTCAATAATACGAAATTGATAAAGATAAAAATGCAGACCCAAAGTACCACCTTTTATTAATACATGCGTCACCATATTACCGACTAAAAGACCAATAGTAGCTAAAGTATCACCTACATTATAATATCCTTTTTGCTTCCAATGTGAGAAAATCGCCTCAATTACTATTAATAATAATACTAGTGGCGCTCCAAGAGCAAAAGCTTCATTGACTGTTATAGAAGACATAATTATTTATCTTTTACTAAATTTAAGGTCATTTTTACATTTCCTCTTAAATATTTATCTGAATCTAACGGTACTTCTTTAAAGCCATATTTATCATATAAGTTCCTTGCTATAACTAAAGTATCATTGGTAATTAAAATAATTTCTTTGACTTTTTTCTCCTTTGCAAATAAGATACATTTATCCATTAATTTGTTTGCAATCCCATTACCTCGATATTGAGTATCTACTGTCATCTTTGCCAACTCATAAGTATCTGATTTAATTGGGATCATTGCAACAGTAGCTATCGGTTTATCTTCAATTAAAGCAAAAAAAATTTCTCCTCCTTTATTTATTATACTTTCTTCAGGATTGAGCAAATCAAATTTATCAGATTCTTCTAGTAAAAAGGACTCTTCAATCCATTTTTTATTTAAGGTATAAAAATCTGAGATATATTCTTTTTTAAATGATTCAATTGATATGCAATCTTCTTTATGCATAATGATCAGTTTGGCCAGTACATATATTCATCGCCTTTTTCATATTTTTCACCTGTATGCTTATCAATTAATATTGGGGCATTAATAGCGCTTGGCCATAACGGTTCTACTTGTTCTAAGTTATGTGTATCGAGCAACTCTTCTAATAATTGTACTTTTTCTGGATAGTCAGCAGCGACATTATTTTGTTCAGTTGGATCTTCATCAAGATGAAACAACCACTTGTTATTAGGTTTATTTGTTCTAATCAATTTCCAGCCTTGATGAAGTACAGTCTGCTGATGTCCTTGTCTCCAAAATAAAGTTTCATGAAGTATGCCTTTCTTGTCTCCAGTGATAAAAGGTAAAAAATCTACTCCGTCTAATGTTCTATCATTAGGAATATCGGCATTTGCTGCAGCTACAATGGTATGAAAAATATCATTATGATGTACTGCGGGCATAAATTTCGTTCCAGCTTTAATTTGATTAGGCCACTTAGCCATAAATGGAATATGCATTCCTCCTTCAAAATGGGTAAGCTTCCACCCACGATAAGGTTTATTGATATCAGCAAGTTCGATATAACTCGCTCCTCCATTATCGCTGGTAACAATAATCAATGTATTGTCTGTTAATCCATTTTCTTCTAATGCATCAACGATGCGTCCTACACTTCTATCTAATGCCTTAATCATACCAGAGTAGACTTGCAAATTATGTCCCTGAGTATGATGGCTAATAGATTCAACATCGCTTTTTAAAGCTTGCAATGGATTATGAACTGCCCAATGAGCTAAATACAGAAAGAAGGGTTGATGTTTATTTTTTTCTATTACTTGAATTGCTTCATCGGTGTAATAATCAGTAAGATATCCTCCCGGTGCAAAACTCGGACTTTTATTAAATGATGCACTAAATTGAGATCTAGACCAAATCATTTTATCGACAGGATGATCAAATTTTGAGTTAACAACGTTCTTATCATTTTCAGGTAAATAAAGTCCTCCATCCAAAAGCAAACTATCATCAAATCCTTGATCATTAGGGTGGCTGCCATCTATTCGTCCTAAATGCCATTTTCCAACATGGGCTGTATAATAACCGGCATCCTGTAATGCTTCAGCAATAGTAATCTCTTCAGTGGGAAGACCTGCACTAAAGACATGTTTTGACACTGTGGCAAGATTTTGATCTATCTCTGATTTAAGCTCTGAATTCTCAATCTCATTTATCCATTTGAACAATGTAAAAGCACCTGGAAAAAGTGGAGTAAATTCAAATCCAAATCGGGTTGAATAACGCCCGGTCATAATAGATGCTCTTGATGGAGCACATATTGCATTGGCTGCATATCCATTTTCAAAAAGAACACCTTCATATGCAATTTGATCAATATTAGGAGTCATTAAAGAGCCGCTTCCTGCTCCTCCGTTGTAAAGAGAGATATCATTAAATCCTAGATCATCTGCAAGAATTAAAATGATATTAGGCCTTGTATCCAATGTTTTATTTTCAAGAGAAGGGCCTTCTTGCCAATTGGAAGATCCTACAGATAAAACTGGCTTTACAATATTTAAAATTTTGGGAAGTGCCCAGACAGTAATATTAACTCTATTCTGCCAAGCTATAGATCCTATGAATATTAAAAAAAATAGACTAGCTATAATTTTTTTCATAGTGCATTTGTCTTTCATCTTTTAACATTCCAATAGTTTCATTCATAAATCTATTTCTATCTTCTTTGGTTTTAAAAACCCAAATACAAACGGTATCTTTACTGTGATAAATTGCTTTCAATTCATCATCAATATCACAAATTTCTTGTGGTATATCTGTTTTTATACAAATCATGTCATTCCCACTCAATAGTAGCCGGTGGCTTACCTGTACAATCATAAACTACTCTACTGACTGTTGAGATTTCATTGACAATGCGATTGGAAACTTTTCCAATGAAGTCATAAGGAAGATGAGCCCATGTGGCTGTCATAAAATCAACAGTCTCTACTGCCCTTAAAGCTAATACGTCTTCATACCGCCTCTCATCGCCAACAACACCTACTGATTTTACAGGCAGATAGACAACAAATGCCTGGCTAAGCGAATCATATAAGTTTGCTTCTTTTAATTCATCAATAAAAATTTTGTCTGCTTTTTGCAATATATCAATTCTGTCTTTTGTTACTTCCCCCATAATTCTAATGCCTAAGCCAGGACCGGGAAATGGATGTCTTTTTAAAATGTGCTCAGGGGTATGTAATTCTTTTCCAATCTTTTTAACTTCATCTTTGAATAAATCTCTAATAGGCTCTACTAATTTCAAATCCATTCTTTCTGGCAATCCACCCACATTATGATGAGATTTAATTACACTAGATTTATCTCCATCAGATGATGATTCAATCACATCTGGATAAATAGTCCCTTGTGCAAGCCATTGAACATCTTTAATCTTATTGGCTTCTTTTTCAAAGACATCAATAAAGGTATTTCCAATAATTACTCTTTTCTTTTCTGGATCTGTCACGCCTTTTAGTCGATTCAGGAAAATATCGCTAGCTTCTGATAACTGAATATTAATTCCTAAATCTTGAAACGTATTCATCACTTCTTCTACTTCATCCAATCTTAGTAACCCATGATCTACAAAAATACAAATTAGATTTTCTTTAATACATTTATCTAACAGCATTGCAACTACAGATGAATCTACTCCACCAGATAAGCCAAGCAATACCTTGTCATTACCTACTTGATCTTTCACAGCAGCAATCATTGACTTTATGATGTCTGAAGTCTCCCAATTTTTTTCACATTTACAGACCGTATAAACAAAGTTACTTAAAATCTTTGATCCTTGATTAGTATGTGTGACTTCTGGATGAAATTGCAATCCAAACCATAACTTTTCCTTATTCTGAAATCCAGCAATCGAACAATTATCAGATTTTGCTATTGTAGTAAAATTATCAGGTAGTTTACCTACTTTGTCACCATGGCTCATCCATACGTCTAGTGAATCATCAGTTAAATGAATTCCATCAAATAATATAGAGTGTTCTACTTGTTTTACATTGGCATGACCAAATTCTCTTTTATCAGAACTAACAACCATACCACCTAATTCTTGAGCTATCGTTTGCATTCCATAACAAATACCCAAGAGCGGGATGTTAAAATCAAATAAGGTTTTATTAATTTTAGGTGTATTCGCTTTTGTTACTGTTTCTGGGCCTCCAGATAGAATAATACCCCTAGGATTGAATGATTGAATCTTATCTGTATCGACATCACAAGGAAGTACGACAGAAAATACCCCAATTTCTCTTACACGTCGCGCAATTAGCTGTGTATATTGAGATCCAAAGTCTAGAATGATAATTGTATTATTATTCATTTTAAGAGAGATAATATGTTGTCTAATTTATTCTGTAAATTATTTCTATCTACTACCAAATCTATAAATCCTTTTTCTAATAAAAATTCTGCAGTCTGAAAATTATCTGGTAATTCTTGATTGGTAGTTTGTTTAATAACACGCTGACCAGCAAATCCAATTAATGCTTTAGGTTCTGCTATAGTAATATCTGCTTGCATTCCAAAGCTTGCAGTAACTCCACCTGTAGTAGGATAGGTAAGAATTGAGATATAAAGTCCTCCTTTTTTTGCAAATTTTGCTAAATGAGTACTTATCTTAGATAACTGCATAAGTGATAGCGCACCTTCTTGCATTCTAGCACCGCCAGATTGACATAAAATAATTAAGGGACAATTTTTTTCTGATGCAAAATTGATAGATTTGGAAATTTTTTCGCCTACAGCACTACCCATACTTCCACCTATAAATTTGAAATTCATAATTGAAATCACTATTTTCTTACCATTAATTGATCCATAATAACAATCCACTGCTTCTTTATTCTCTGGCACATTTTTTAAAATATCTTCATATGCCTTATTGGCTTTAAAGTTTAGCACATCTGCTGATAAGATATTTTCGAATAAAACTTCATATTCGTCATCAAGAATTATATCAATATACTTTTGACTAGAAATTGGAAAGTGGAAATTACAATGATGACAAATAAAATTTGCGGACTCTAATTCTGGACTATAAAGAATTTCACCGCAATTACATTTTTTCCATAAATCACTAGGAAGTTCTTTCTTACTCGAATCTTGAATATTTTTATCTTTTCTTGTAAACCAATTCATTATTTTCCTGTATTAAACGATCCTATGTAGTTAGGTACTAAGTTGTTAATAGATTTTGTTTTTAACAAATCAAAATTTTTCATCCCTATCTCTAATATATCTCTCACTGAAGGAGTAACAAGGTTAACGTTTGAAGATAGAGTGCTAACACTATCGATTAAATGTTCTGGACCATGATACATTATCATTCCATTATTTTTTGATGATAAATCTTTAATAGGTATTGATGTAGGATTTTCTTCTAAAATATAAGAATCATTTTTTAATATATATCTCGATTGATACACTGTACTCCCATGTGAATGTATGATAACTGTCACTAAGTCTTCTGTAAAATCTTTTACCCTAGGCAACAACACTAAATCAAAAGTAGATATTGGAATAATAGGTATATTTAATGCAAGCGCCAATCCTTTAGCATAACTTAACCCTATTCTAAGTCCAGTGAATGACCCTGGTCCCATCGATACTGCAATTCCATCTAACTCCTTAAATGTTAATGATAGCTTATTCATTATTTTCTCTGTCATTACAGGCAAGCTAGTTGCACTGTCGT
>Ga0206683_10000080_pt1:62500-64607 | contig 64607 bp, 64 predicted proteins | sample M280m12015metaG_FD_155483 | JGI IMG/M metagenome (GOLD analysis project Ga0206683, IMG submission 155483) | Ammonia-oxidizing marine archaeal communities from Monterey Bay, California, United States - M2 80m 12015 | ecosystem: Environmental > Aquatic > Marine > Intertidal zone...
TTTATAGTCCCGGATATTATCGGCGCCAAACCCCTTGACTAGTGAGCTATTACGCTTTCTTTAAAGGATTGCTGCTTCTAAGCCAACCTCCTAGCTGTCTGGGCGATTTGACATCCTTAAATCACTTAGTATAAATTTTGGGACCTTAGATGTTGGTCTGGGTTGTTTCCCTCTCGGCTAAGAAGCTTATCCCCCCTAGCCTCACTGCTAACGATCATGTATCCGGTATTCGGAGTTTAGTTGGGTTTGGTAAGCTTGTAGGCCCCCTAGTCCATCCAGTGCTCTACCCCCGGTACACTACATTAACGCTGTCCCTAAAGACATTTCGGCGAGAACCAGATATCTCCGAGTTTGATTAGCCTTTCACTCCAATCCACAGTTCATCCCCTAAATTTTCAACTTTAGTGGGTTCGGTCCTCCATTTCATGTTACTGAAATTTCAACCTGACCATGGATAGATCACTCGGTTTCGGGTCTAGCGCATGATACTCAATCGCCCTATTCAGACTTGGTTTCCCTACGGCTCCGTATTTAACAATACTTAACCTAGCAACATACGACTAACTCGCTGGCTCATTATGCAAAAGGCACGCCATCGTTCAGCATAAAGCCGAACTCTGACCGCTTGTAAACACACAGTTTCAGGTTCTATTTCACTCTCCTTTCGGAGTACTTTTCACCTTTCCCTCACGGTACTAGTTCACTATCGGTTACATGGAAGTATTTAGCCTTGCCAAGTGGTCTTGGCAGATTCAAACAGGATTTCACGTGTCCCGCCCTACTTGGGAATTATTAAGACAAGATATAATGTTTTCACATACAGGACTATCACCTTCTATGGTAGATCTTTCCAGATCTTTTTGTTAACATTATATTTTTTGACTTGTCAATCTAACTGCAATTAGATTAATAATAACCCCTCAACCCCAATATTGCAAGATTTGCAGACTTGACACAATATTGGTTTAGGCTATTCCCCTTTCGTTCGCCACTACTAAGGGAATCACTATTGTTTTCTTTTCCTAAGGTTACTTAGATGTATCAGTTCACCTCGTTCGCTCTTTCTATCCTATATATTCAGATAGAAGTGTTTTGATATAACTCAAAACGGGTTGCCCCATTCGGAAATCTCCGGATTAGCAGTTGTGTGCACCTACCCGAAGCTTATCGCAGCTTACCACGTCCTTCATCGCCTCCATGTACCAAGGCATCCTCCGTGTGCTCTTAGTAGCTTTTTTCAAGTTCTTATATGACTTGAGTGTTTTAATGATTCAGCATTAATCAGAATAATTGAAAACTATTCTAATTAATACAAGTATTGATCAAAAAATGGGTTGCCCCATTCGGAATTAGGATTTGATCAATACAATTGATTTGTATCACAGCTACAGGATTAAAATCATAAATAACTATGACACAGTTGTTTAGTAGCAGAGTTATAAAAATATAAAGCATAACTCTGTTACCCGCGTTAAATTTCCAAATTGTCAAATATCTAAAATCTAAATTTTGTGGAGCTGACAGGGATTGAACCTGCGACCTATTCCGTGCAAGGGAATTGCTCTCCCAACTGAGCTACAGCCCCAATTTTTTTGAATTGGTGGGCCTACGTGGACTCGAACCACGGACCTCATCCTTATCAGAGATGCGCTCTAACCAGCTGAGCTATAAGCCCCTTTTATAAACTCTAAATAAAACACTATGTAGAACCTGTCTATTAATTCTGAAGTTTAAAATCCAAATCATAGATTTAGATTTCGACCATATCTTACTTTATTAAAATAAAGAAGATTACTCCCTGAAAGGAGGTGATCCAGCCGCACCTTCCGGTACGGCTACCTTGTTACGACTTAGTCCTAGTTACCTGCCTTACCTTAAATAGCTCCCTCCTTGCGGTTAGAATACCATCTTTGGGTACTGCAGACTTCCATGACTTGACGGGCGGTGTGTACAAGACCCGGGAACGTATTCACCGTAGTGTGCTGACCTACGATTACTAGCGATTCCTGCTTCATGAAGTCGAATTTCAGACTTCAATCTGAACTGGGGATAGTTTTAAAGATTGGCTCCTCCTCGCGGAATTGCTACTTTTTGTACTATCCATTGT
>Ga0206683_10000082_pt1 | contig 64376 bp, 58 predicted proteins | sample M280m12015metaG_FD_155483 | JGI IMG/M metagenome (GOLD analysis project Ga0206683, IMG submission 155483) | Ammonia-oxidizing marine archaeal communities from Monterey Bay, California, United States - M2 80m 12015 | ecosystem: Environmental > Aquatic > Marine > Intertidal zone | place: USA...
TTTTTTTAGTATTTTTTTTATTGATTTGGATAAAGATATGTATCTGTTTTTAGCAATATTTTTTGCCATTCTTTTGGGATGAATACCACTCATGAAAAGAGATTCATTAGCATAAATATTGCCCACACCAACAACAATAGAAGCATTCATAATCAAAGCTTTTACTGCAGCAGTTCTATTGCGACTGACTTGGTATAAGTAATCCCCAGTAAACTCTTTCTCCAAGGGTTCCAGACCTAAATGAGATATTAACTTATGATTTTCTGGATTTTTACCAGCCCACTCGAAGCAGCCAAATCTTCTGGGATCATTAAATCGAACTATTTTTTGATTTTCTAATTGAATATCAAAGTGATCATGTTTTTCTGGGATAGTATTCCGATCTAAAACGCTGAGACTACCTGACATACCCAAATGAATCATAGCGGTCCCTGCCTCACTATTAATAAAAATATATTTTCCTCTTCTGGATAAAGAAATAACTTTCTTATTTTCTAATTTTTTTAACGCATGATAATTAATAGGCCATCTTAGACGATGATCTCTGATAATTATTTTCTTGATAGTATTGCCTACTATGTGAGGCACTAATTCTATCTTGGTTACTTCAACTTCTGGTAATTCTGGCATAAAGATAATTATGCACAGTTAGTTTAAAGATAGAATTATTTAATTTTAGATTCTTTATAAAGGACATGCTTTCTAATAGTGGGATCAAATTTCTTAGTTTCCATTTTATCAGGATGTTCTTTCTTATTTTTGGTCGTTGTATAGTAATGACCTGTCTTTGCTGATGAGACGAGTTTTATTTTTTCGCGCATTATCCTCTTACCCCATATTCTTTTAGATTTGATAGTACATGATCAATACCTAGCTTATCGATGGTTCTGAGCCCTTTTTTTGTTATTCGTAGTTTGACGAATTTATTTTGGCTCTCAACCCAAATACGATGCGTATGCAGGTTTGGAAAAAACTTTCTGCGAGTTCTATTATTCGCATGCGATACATTGTTACCGCTTGTGGTTTTCTTGCCTGTGACTTGACATATTTTAGACATTTCTATTTCTTCCATGAATAAATTTGATTCTAGGTGACGTTTTATACCAAGAGAAGGTTAACATAGCAACCCCTGTTGGAAAAAAGATTTTGCATATGTTTCTAGAGAGATTGAGATAAAAATATTAAAATAATACCTATGAAAAAAACTATCGACTTAAAAGTTCTTGATCCTAGGATCAGTAAAGAATTCAGTCTACCAGATTATCAAACGGATGGATCTGCAGGAATTGATTTACAGGCATGCATTGATAAGAGCATTGAGTTAGAGCCAGGCATGACAGAACTAGTGCCCAGCGGTATAGCAATCCATATTAATGATCCCAGTCTTGCAGCAGTTTTATTACCTCGTTCTGGACTAGGGCATAAAAAAGGATTGGTTCTGGGTAATCTTGTTGGATTGATTGATTCAGATTATCAAGGACAGGTTTATATTTCATGTTGGAATCGTGGAAAAGAAAAGATACTCATCGAACCAGGTTTACGATTAGCACAGATGGTTTTTATTCCTGTTGAACAGGTTCAATTTAGAGTGGTTGAAGAGTTTGATGAATCTGAAAGAGGCGATGGAGGATTTGGCCACACTGGTCAATCCTAAGAAGTGATTCCATATTTCTCTCGATAACTCTTGATTTGATCAATAAATTGAAAGAACTCTTTACCATCTTCAAGAATGTATTCAATAATATCATTCAGTGTTACGATTGATATAACAGGTACATTAAGTTTTCGTGATACTTCCTCTACGGCTGATAGCTCCCCTTGACCCTTCTCTTGCCTGTCTAAGGAAATAAGTATTCCCATTACCTCTCCATTGAGTTCTGAAATTAAATTACTAGCTTCATGTATAGCGGTTCCAGCTGTAATCACATCATCAACAATAAGTACTCTTCCTTTAATTGGAGCACCAACAAGTTGACCTTTTTCTCCATGATCTTTTGCTTCTTTTCTATTAAATGTGAAGGGCTTATCTATATTATGGTTTTTAGACAATGAGCTTGCTAGAGATGTAACAATGGGAATACCTTTGTAGGCAGGACCAAATAATAAATCAAATTCTTTTTCTTCATTCACTAATGCTTGGGCATAAAAATCTCCAAGTTTTGCAATAGTGCTCCCTGAATTAAAGAGGCCCATGTTAAAAAAATAAGGACTCATTCTTCCTGACTTAAGTTCAAATTCACCAAACTTAAGGACACCTTGATTTAGTGAAAAATTAATAAATTCCTGTTTGTAGTTTTCCATTCGATATAAACTTAACTAGTGTATAAACAGTTTACCACTACATAGATATTTTTAGTTATGAAGATTATTACTTTGAATGTTAATGGCATAAGAGCATCGGCTAAAAAAGGCCTATTTGATTGGCTAAAGAAAGAAGACCCTGACTTAATTTGTCTACAAGAAGTGAGGGCACAGCTAGGGGATATACAGGACACTATTTATTGGCCTGAGACCTACCACTGCTTTCATCATACAGCGGAGAAAAAAGGCTATAGCGGTGTTGCAATATTCTCTAAAAAACAACCCAATAAAATTATAGAAGGATTAGACTCAAAAGAGTTTGATCATGAAGGGAGGTATATTGAATGTAGTTTTGATAACTTTAGTATTGCTTCAGTTTATTTTCCTTCTGGTACTACCGGCACAACAAGACAAGATCTAAAGTATCAATTTTTGGATCAATTCAGCAACTTATTAAAAAAGACTATCAAAAATAAGAAGCCCTATATATTTTGTGGCGATGTAAATATTGTTCATAAAAAAGTAGATATAAAAAATTGGAAAGCCAATCAAAAAAATTCTGGTTGCTTACCTGAAGAGAGAGCCTGGCTGGATTTTATTTTTGATGATTTAGCTTGCATTGATAGCTTTAGAGAAGTTAATCAAAATGATCATGAGTATACGTGGTGGTCCAATAGAGGAAAAGCATACCAGAATAATGTTGGGTGGCGAATTGATTATCAGATTCTAACAAGCCATTTTGAAGGAATTGTTATGGATTCTTATGTTTATAAAGAGCAAAAATTCTCAGATCATGCTCCATTAGTTAATCAGTATGATTATGAATTCTAGCAAGCAAGAAGTGACACAGCTAGGTTTAAAAATCTATTTAAAACCGGAAGTAATTCGGATGACTTTTTTAGGCTTTTCTGCTGGTTTACCTCACCCATTATTATTTGCCAGCCTTTCTGCTTGGTTGGCTTCCGTGAAGATTAGTATGACTGATCTTACGATGTTTGCATGGGTGGGCATGATCTATGCAATTAAATTTTTATGGGCTCCTATTCTGGATAATGTTTCTATTAAATATTTATCCAGAGTATTGGGTCAAAGAAGATCATGGATACTCCTTTCCCAAGTATTGATTTTTTCTGGGTTACTTTTTATTCCTAATATAAACCCCCAAACTGAACTTGGTCTATTAGCAATAATATGCATAGGGATAGCTATTGCATCAGCCACTCAAGATATTGCTATTGATGCTTATCGGGTTGAAATTATTAGTAATAAATATCAGGGAGCTATGGGTGCTAGTTATCAATTGGGTTATAGAATTTCATATTTATTTTCTGCTGCAGGTGCCTTATATTTAGCTGATTACTATTCTTGGAAAATTGCCTATCAAGCTTTAGCCCCTTTGATGCTGGTTGGAGTAATAACAGTTTTATTGATTCCTGAGCCTTTTAATAACAAACCATTGAGCAAAGTAGGTTATTCATTTAGGAACTCTATATTAGAGCCTTTCATGGAATTTTTTAGAAGAAATGGCAGTTGGTCCTTGATGTTGATTATATTTATCGGAGTGTATCGTATGAGCGATCTATTGGTTAATGTTGTTGCTAATCCTTTCTATATTGATATAGGTTTTAATTTGAGTGACATTGCAACCATTACAAAAGTATTTGGCTTTGCAGTAACTGTTTTAGGCACATTTATCGGAGGGCTTTCAGTTGTCCGATATGGTATATCCAAACCCTTAATCATAAGCAGTATTTTGTTGGCATTTACAAACCTATTCTTTCTATTGCTTGAAAGTATGGGCCCAAATATAGAGATTTTAATTCTTACTATTAGTGCTGATAATTTTGCCCTAGGATTCTCTGGATCGATTTTTATAGCCTTCCTTTCCAGCTTAACCAATAGGTATTATGCTGCATCACAATATGCCTTATTTACTTCAATCATGTTTTTTTTAGGCATAACACTGAGTGGTTTTTCAGGACAACTTGTTGATAATTATGGTTGGTCCAATTTCTTTTTATTGGCAGCCTTTATGGGCGTTCCTTCAATACTATTTTCTTATATTATAGTAAGGAAGGGATGGCAAGAACAGAACTAGAAAACTTAGATTATTTAAGCAGTGTAGAGATTTCTATGTTCTTCAATAAAGTCCTCTAAAGATCTAGGCGGAGTTCCAATAAGCTCTTCAAATGTATCTGTGTTATATTCAATTCCCCCTTCTGCAATTCCAGCAAAAAGATCGATCACTGAATCCAAATGCCATTGATTGGTAAGGAATTGAGATAAGATATTTTTATACGCATCCATGGGCATATCCACATACAAAACCTCTCTTTTTAAAACAGAACTGAATTTTTCAGCAACATTATAAAACGATAAAATCTCTGGGCCAGTTATTTGATAACTTTGACCTTCATGACCCTCTTCTGACAGAACCTTAGCAATAACTTTACCTACATCACGAGTATCAATCATCCCTGTTTTTCCTTCACTCATAGGAAGAAAGAATTTATTTTGTTCAACAATTGTTTTAGCTGAGCCAATAAAATTCTGCATGTAAAAATTAGGTTTAATCATAGTCCATTGCAGGCCAGAATCTTTTATATAGACCTCTGTATCCCAATGAAGTTTAGGTATTGGGCTAGTGCATTCTTCATCAGCTTCAACTGAAGACATGTATACAATCTGTTTAACACCTTCAGCTTTTGCTGAATCAACTAATTGCATTTCCATTTCTAGTTGATTTTCACAATTAGGTAAAATAATAAGTAGCTTTTCAATACCCATCATAGCCTGGTCAATAGTTTCCCTATTTTCTGCCGATCCAATAATGACTTCACCACCCAAAGCCTCTATTTCATCACGCTTTTCTTCGCTTCTTATAAGCGCTCTAAAGGGAACTTTTAGGTTGGATAATTCTATTGCTGTTGCTGACCCTGTTTTACCAGTGGCACCTGTTAGTAAAATCATTTTATACTCCTTTGCTCATTTTTTTTATTAATAAATCATGAAAAAAAGCTACGCTAGATTCATATTTCATACTTAAAGGACCAGTTTTATATATTCCTGCTTGTAAATTTTGTTGAATGTCTGGAATTAAATTCTGATCTTCTAGACTTACCTCTAATTGATATTTTCCTTCATTGGATTCAAAATCATCAGCTGATATATCTAATGGTCTAAATAAATTATAAACCACTCTACACCATTTTGGTTTAATTGGCTCAATTCTTTGAAAGACAATTCCTCGGCCATATACATTGAAAATAAAATTAGGAAATATCCAGCCAAAACTGCCAGGCTGTCTGCTATTGGCTCTTTCAGGAACTGAATGAATACTGCAGTTATTACTATTATTAATAGAGTACTCTTCCCATATCACATCGCGATTTAATTGAGGATGGACAGATGGGATATGATATCCCTCTTGATAGTTATCAATGTACGTTTTCCAATTTGCATGAACATCAAAAGATAGCTCATTATGAAATATAAAATCATCACTATAATGTTGATCAATAGTGTTTGAGAAAATACCCAACCATTTATCAAGTGCATCGGATTTGGGATCCAGATTTGCAAAAACTAAACCATATTTTTCTTCAATATTAATTGGGTAAAGAGAATGATTTTTATGGTTAAAATCATTTGATCCAAAAAAGTTAGAAGGATTTGAGAGTCTGCCATCTAAGTTATAGTTCCACCCATGATATGGGCATATGATTTTTTTACAGTTTCCTTCAGACTGAAGTATTACTTTTGATGCACGATGCCTACAAACATTATGAAATCCTAATGTTTTGTTAGATTTATCTTTGATAAGAATTATAGGATAATGAGCTATCTGAGTTGTAATAAAGTCACCTGGCTTTTTTAACATCTCAGATCTTCCAACCCATTGCCATTCTTGATTGAAGATAGTTGCTACTTCTTTCTTAAAGAAGTTTTCATCATGATAGCAAGAAGCTGTAATTGTTCTGGTTCTGATATTATTTTTCATAAATTAAAATAACGATTTTCATATGCTATATTCATGGTAGTTAATAATCATAATGATTAATACTAGAATACGAACAAAAATACACATCAAAAAATAAGTAATAATATGTCAGCATTAGAAAATAGAATTGCAATAATAACAGGATCATCCACAGGTATTGGAGCTGGAGTGGCAGAAGCATTTGCAGATGAAGGAGCTACAGTCATAATAAACTATCCAGATGAATCCGAGCTTCAGAATGCTCAAAATGTTCTTAAAAAAATAATTAAACTTTCACCCCAATCTCAAATAATTCAAGCGAATGTCTCAAAAGAGAATGAAGTAATATCAATGATTAATGAAATAAATAGCAATCATGGAACTATTGACATACTTGTTAACAACGCAGGAATAGCAACTAGTGCCCTCGTGCATGAGATGACATCAAATATGTGGGATGAACTTATTTCTATTCATTTAAAAGGTACTTTCTTATGCACAAGGGAGGTTCTAAAAATAATGTATAAGAGGAACTATGGAAAGATAATAAATACAGCATCACAACTGGCTTATAAAGGAAGTGCTGGATTTTCACATTATACAGCTGCAAAGGGAGCAATACTTTCATTTACCAGATCACTTTCATTAGAAATTGGTAATAAAAATATTCGTGCAAACTGCGTAGCACCAGGAGCTACAGAAACTAGGATGTTAGCCGATGTACCAATGGAAATATTAAATGATATAAAATCAGGGATACCAAAGGGTAAAATCGCAAAAGTCAGTGAAATAGTCCCCTCTTATGTCTTTCTTGCATCAGAAGCTGCAAACCATTTCGTTGGACAATGCTTAAGCCCAAATGGCGGTGATGTTTTTCTTTAGAACACATTTTATGAAAAATATATAAAAAAACAAAAAAAACATATAAATCAGCAAGATAAAAAAATAAATATAAAATATATGTAATAAATAGTATGCTATATCTATGAATATAGTATCAGATAAACTAGATAATAATTTTATAGATGCGATAGCTTTAAAAGAAAGTCCTTATTTTATAACATTCACTAAGTATCCAGGTCTTAGGCTAAAGGTAAATCCAAAGGGAATAACATTCACTAAGTATCCAGGTCTTAGGCTAAAGGTAAATCCAAAGGGAAGAATTTCTTATATTACTTATGGAAGAATACGTTTTGGTGGAAATCCAAGAACGATAACACATGGCCCAACTACTAAGCTGAGTATTTCAGAAGCACTTGATAAACACTATCAAACCACAAAATTGCTTGAAAAAGGTTTGGATCCTAATCTTATAAAGAAAACAAAAACTATACAGTTCTCTAAAACCTTATTTTTTGAAGATATTGCAATGCAGTACTTAAATGAAAAAAAGAATAATAAAGAATACTCAGATTTATACTTTAATCATTGTAAGGACTATCTTCTCAGGAATAAGTTAAAGAAATTTCACAAACTTAATATTATCGCTATTACACATGATCTTATTAATGACTGGTATGTGTCCATATCTAATACGCCATCATCTGCTAATAGTGCAATGATTTTATTAACTAAAATATTTTCATATGCTGTAACTAAAAATTATATAGATTTTCATTCTAATCCTATTAATTCAGTTAATAGTGTTCAGCTTAAGTACAGTAATAATAAAAGAAACATTCAAATGGATTTAAAGCATGAGTTGCCTAAATTTATTTATCAACTATGGGATCCTCTGAATATTCATAAGGTAAATCTAATTACAAAGTATGCAATTTACATGATGTTAATTACTGGTATGAAGAAAAATGATGTATTAAAAATGAAATGGAGCCAGGTGACCAATAAGAAATTTATTAAGATAGAAAAAAAGAGTTTTATACAGTTGTTTCCAATCAATAATCACATTGAGGATGTTTTGTATGAAATGTCATTACTTAGAATAAAAAGTTTAGTTCAAAATGAAGATCAGTACATTTTTTATAATCTTAAGGAGCCTACCAAGCCACTCTCAAATATTAGAAAATCACTTATTAAGTATTCAGTAGATCTAGATTGGGTTGTTTTTCCTGAAGCAATTAGGAAAACATTTACAAAAGTAATTAATGAATCTGCAATACCTACCCATCACTATTACTACTTACTAGGTTTAAATAATAAGACTTCATCTTTTAATAGTCTTAGTGATTATAATATTAGCACCATTGAGCTTATAAAATCTTTAGATGTAGTGCATAAAAGACTAGAAAGCTTCTCACCTATGAAAATGCCTGGTATTAGTGAACCATTAAGGTACTTCATAAATAATACGTAATATATGTATGCTATATATATAAAATCATATAATAAAAAAAAATAACTATATATAACAGTTACATATATAAGAACACATTATACTAATACAGAACAACAGATCGTATTGATTTTCCTTCATGCATTAAATGAAATGCATTATTTATTTCATCCAATGGCATTGTATGGGTTATTAGATCATCAATATTGATCTTACCTTGCATATACCAATCTACTATTGTTGGTACATCACTTCTACCTCTGGCACCTCCAAAAGCTGATCCCCGCCATACTCTTCCTGTTACTAACTGAAATGGCCTTGTTGATATTTCTTGTCCTGCTCCAGCAACACCAATTATTATCGATTCACCCCAGCCTTTATGGCAGGATTCAAGAGCTTGCCTCATTGTATTCACATTCCCTATGCATTCGAAAGAATAATCAGCACCACCATTTGTTAGATCAAGTATTGCTTCTACTACATCATCAACATTATTTGGATTAATAAAGTCCGTCATTCCAAATTGTGTTGCAAGAGTAGTTTTATCTTCATTAATATCGATACCTATAATCTTGTTAGCACCCACCATTTGTGCACCTTGAATTACATTCAACCCTATTCCTCCTAGTCCAAAAACCACAACATTAGATCCTGCCTCTACTTTTGCATCAAATACAACCGCACCTATTCCTGTGGTTACACCACAACCGATGTAACAAACTTTATCAAATGGGGCATCTTCACGAATCTTAGCCACTGCTATCTCAGGTAAAACTGTGAAATTAGAAAATGTTGAACAACCCATATAGTGATAAATACTTTCACCTTGCAATGTAAATCTCGAAGTACCATCCGGCATCAGTCCTTGTCCTTGTGTTTCTCTGATTGACTGACATAGGTTTGTTTTTGGATTGATACAAAAATTACATTCTCTGCATTCAGGTGTATAAAGCGGAATGACATGATCACCTACTTTTACACTACTAACACCTTTACCTATTTCCCTAACTATCCCAGCGCCTTCATGGCCTAATATAGCTGGAAAAATACCTTCAGGATCCTCTCCTGATAATGTAAATGCATCGGTATGGCAAATTCCTGTAGCCATAATCTCAACTAACACCTCTCCCTCACGAGGGCCGTCTAAGTCAACTTCCTCTATAACTAAATCTTCACCAGCTTTTAGAGCTAATGCTGCTTTTGTTTTCATAATAATTCCTTTATCTTATTCTTCTGTATCAATAGATTATCAATAGATAAACAATTTTCATAGATACATTTCTAATAAACTAAAACATAAGCTATTAGCTAATTTTTTAACCGTATTGTAAGCTAGTCAAATCATAAAATGAGACAACAATGACAAACAGAAATTTTAGAGAAGTACTTGATCTTTTAGACCAAAAGGGAGACTTAGTCCGAATATCTAAGGAGGTAGATCCTAAATTTGAAATGCCAGCTTTAATGAAACAATTGGAAGAAGAGGGCAAAGCTTTTATTTTTGAAAATGTTAAAGGAGCCAAACATCCATCAGTTGGCGGCATTTTTACTTCCATGGATCGATACGGTTTGATCTTCAATCCAGATGCTTCTGAAAAATATTCTTTCGATGATGCAGGAGGAAGAGTCTTAAGTGGTGTCGCTAATCCTATAGAGAATATTGTTCTTGATAAAGGGCCTATTTCAGAAGAAATATTTATCGATGATGCTATTAATCTAATGGATTTTCCAGTGGCTACTTTTTTTGAGTTAGATTCGGGACCTTTTATTACTTCTGCAGTAGGTATTTTTAAAAAACCAAATGGGGTAATTAATGTGGGTTTCTATCGCTGTATGATTGTTGATCAAAAGCATCTTCTTATTAATGCCAGTGGTCTAAGCGACCTTAGGAAAAGCTATGATTGGCATCGAGAAAATAATAAAGAAATGTCAGTAGCTATGGTTATTGGTGCCCCTCCACCACTGCTTATGGCAGCAGCTTCTAAATGCCCAGATGATGTTTCGGAATTAGAGGTTGCTGGTGGAATGATTGGAAAAGGCATCGAAACCATACTAAGCCCAGACAGCGGTTTACCTATACCTATAGAATCCGAAATAGTGATTGAGGCAAAAGTTGATTTAAATAATATGATAGAAAATACCCTTGGAGAATTTGGGAATCAGTACGGGACTGAAGATGCTCCAATGTGTAAAGTTACTTCCATTATGAAGAGAAAAGATGCAATGTTCTATAATGTAATGGCAGGTAGAGCAAAGGAACATAATAACTTAGGGTATTTAACTATTTATGGTTTATCTAAAGGTGTTTGTGCAAAAATAAAAGAAAGCTTCTCATTTGTAAATGATGTTGCGATCCATTTTGATACAAAAATAGGACCCTTAATGCATGTTGTTATAGCCATTAAAAAGTCATCGGATGATCAACCTGCAGAGATTATTAATAAGGCATTTAATTTAAGTTTAGGTTTTTTTAATCTCTCTTGGATGGCAAAAAGAGTGATCATTGTTGATGATGATATTGATATTAATAATATGGATGATGTGGAGTGGGCTACATGGACTCGAATGGGAAGAGCAGAAAAAATGCACCTATTCTCAGATTTTATTACATGGGAAATAGATAGGGCAGCTCTACCAGACAAGACCTCTCTTAGAGTAGGTATAGATGCTACAAAAGATATGGATTATTTTGATGAGCTAGTAAAACCAATAGTTCCAGGTATTGATCAAATTAATTTAAAAGATTATCTTTAGTAAATTAAAGTGAGATAAAAATGATTGATCCATATTTAGCAGTAGGCCTGCAAACAAAAGTAAAACACGTATCAACTCGTGACGAAGTGAACGTAAACCTCAAGCACATAGGCAATATGATAGATATGGTCACACATATGTGTTCACTTGAACTACCTGTTCGCTTAATTGCGCTTGGCGAAGGTGCTATACAAGGATTTGTTGATGAGATTATGGATATGGATCAAGCACAATATGCGAATACTATGGCTGCTGAAATACCAGGTTTTGAGACCGACTTCTTAGGTGAATATGCGAAATCAAAAAATACTTTTATTATTGGTCAGCTTAAAGAAAGGCTACCTGAATATAAAGATAGATTTTTTAATACTGTGTTTATTATAGATGACAATGGAGATGTAATTTATAAGCATCATAAGAATATTGTAGTTTTTGTTGAGCATTCAACAACACCTCATGATGTATATGATCAATGGATAGAACAACATGGGGATTCCTTGGAGGCCTTCTTTCCTGTTGCAAAAACAAAGATAGGTAATATTGCTGGTACAGTAGGTGTAGAGGGTTCATTCCCTGAAGTATTTCGTGCTTTTGCCTTAAATGGAGCAGAAATATTGTATAGGGCATCATTACCAGAACCGTGGGTATCTAGAGAGATATTCGAAGTACAAAACAGATCAAGGGCAATTGATAACACCGCATACATGATTGCACCCAATACTGGCTCGTTAATAATGCCAGGTGAGAATAATGATTCGCCTACGACAATTGATGGCGCTTTAGGTGGTAGGTCTTCAATTATTGATTATAAAGGTACTATCTTAGCTAGTAATAATATAGTTGGAGACACGTATGTTGCATCAGAGATAAATATAGATGCTCTACGATATTATAGGGAAAATGCAAAGTTTCAAAACTGGATCCCATACTTAAAAACTGAGATTTTTAGCAAGATGTATGAAAAAGAAATTTGGCCAAAAAATTTACCACCTATGAAGCATGCTGATGCCGGAAAAGTTTTTAAAGAAACCATTAAAACTCTCATTGATAGAGGGGTCTACTCTAAAAGGAAGGATTAATTTATATCTTGTTACCAAAAGAATTTAAACCTAAAGCATCTTATCAACTTATTCGTTTAGGAAAAAATAATGACGGTGGTTACCTTGTTGAATCAAAATCTATAGAACAAACCGCAGCACTCATTTCCATGGGTATTGGAAAGAATTGGATGTTTGAAGAAGATTTTATTGCTCATAAAGACATAGTGGTAAATGCCTATGATCACTCAGTGAGAGGGTTTTTCTGGCCTAAGTTTTTTATTAAAAGTTTTTTAAGTATTTTAATTGGTCGATTCAAGGCCCCATATAACGCAGTTAAAATATACAAAAAATTTATGCGTTTTTTTAGAGGTAAAGCAGTGCTATTTTATGAAAAAATTGGTGCTGAAGAAAAAGACTATACCAATGTAAAAAAAACATTAGAACGGATTAAAGAAAAACCCATTTTTTTTAAGATCGATATAGAAGGTTACGAGTATCAAATTCTTGATGAAATAATATTAAATTCAGAACTTTTATCTGGAATGGTTATAGAGTTTCATAATATTTATGATCACATAGATGAAATAAGAACTTTCATTAATAATTTTGAGCTTACATTAGTGCATGTTCATCCAAACAATAACAGGATTGATGATCAGGGCAATCCTAGAGCAATAGAGATGTCATTTGCTAGAAACCCAGAGAAGTTAAGTGAAAGTTCTGTCTTACCTCATCCTTTGGATCAATTGAATGTCCCAAGAAAGGAAGCAGTAAGTTTAAGGTTTATCAATTCTTAGCTGAATAAGCGTCATCTTTCCTGCTGTTTTTTCTACATCTTTTCTTATGGGTTTGCCATTCTTATAACCAACTTCTGCAAACAAGCCATCAATCCTGCTGTGTAGACACAAAGCCTCTAATTGATCTGCAATTAATTTATTATCATCAACCTCAATATCAACCTCAGCTTCAATCAGGTTCCCCTTATACAACAGTTTTATTTTTTCTATATTGACTAGGTTTCTCCACCAAATAAATGGTCGATCTGTTACACAACTCAGCCTGCCTTCTGGGTTTTCAAGATAACTAACAGGAATGGCATAATCTTTCCCAGTTTTAACCCCTTTGAAATATAAGACAATTATATTTGCACTTATTAATCCATGTAAGAATGAATTTGCTATCGCAATCGTAATTGGGTTTATCAGTTTCCAGAACATAAAAATTATAATAATCTAAATTAGGCCACTAACTTATATCTTTTGCTTTTTCAATACGGCTTTGAACTTTTTCGCTGACTTCCAATGGCTTCCAATCGGGGGGAGGGGTATATATTCCCATAGCAACCATTTTGTTAACTTGATTTTTTACTAACTCCAACTGGTCTTCTTCAGTAAAAGGGGGTTCATCCATACAAAGATTTTTAGGGTAAATTCCACCTTTTGCCATCATGGCATCATAAATAATTTTATATTCTTCTACTCTCATATCTTTAGCTAAGTTTTGCCATTGCCCCCTGACTCTAAAATCACGAAGACCATCTATATTAAGAATGCCACTCACCAAGGCTTCTCCTCCACTAAGATACTCGGAAATAATCTGACCACGATAATCAATAATTTGACTTCGGCCGTTACTCATTTTGAAATCCTCCCCTCCAGGCATATAAATTCCTCCAATATTTGGGGCAAGCACATAACAAGTATTGAAGATCGCATGAGACTGATTTTGAATCTGATTCATCTGATTCCCCATCCATGGTTCGGGATATTGAGATCTATAAATTATTTCAGCTCCATTTAATGCAAGACCTCTTGCTGCCTCAGGATAACTGCCTTCAGCACAGATTAATGTGCCAATATTACCAATTTCAGTTTTTGCAACTGGATATAATGCCTCTAATAGTTTTTCTGGATCATCACCATATTTTTCTAGATAGACATTCCATATATCACTCGGAGCAGTGTTTGTTTCTCTCTGATAGAAAGAAGTTTTTATATGTTGATGAATGACCTCACCCTTAGGATCAATAATAAAAGCAATATTAAAGATTCTATCTTTCATGATGTCTGGAGTTTTTGCTATCATTTGAGCAATAAGATAAATGCCATGTTCTTTACAAATTTTTCCTAAAAACTCTGTTTCTTTCCCTGGGATTTCTGGAACCACTTCACGAGCAATCCGAATATGCTCATCTCCACCTCCTAAACACCAACCACCAATTCCACCTTCAGAGATGGTAACCAGTTTTACTGGAAGGTCTAGGCTGCAATTCCATACAGCATAACCAATGCTTGTTTCTAAACGTTCTAAGTCTTTCCAATAGTCACTAATGTCTAGCGCCATATGGGACTCATTTTGTATTCCAACTGCTGAATATTGAAGCATCATAATTACTTATTTCAATTTAAATGATAAAAATAAAGTTCTAACTTGTTAATATTATTAAAACATATATTGGTGAGTTAACAAGACATACATATTTGAGGAGCTTATGAATCAAGAAAATAATGTTAGTAATCAAGAAAGTAATTTAATGGAGTCTTTCAAGCAAATACCGGGATCGTCTTATAAGGTGTTTTTTATCTGCTTGATTGGAGTAACTTTTGCAAATCTAGATCATTCTATTTTTATTTTAGTGAGTGAAAAATTTCAAACTGATTTTGGATGGAAACTCACAGATGTGGGCTGGTATATTGCGATCACATTTTTTATATCTGGCATTCTATGCACACAAGTTGGAGTTTTAACTGACCGCATAGGCAGGAAAAAATCATTATTGATTTCAACATTTCTAACGCCTATTTTTGTCGCTTATTTGGCTATTGCACCTAATACTTTAGCTGTATTAGCTGCTAGGACGCTTGGATTTACGGCAGCAGGTGCTCAATCACCTATTACTCTGACAACAGTCACAGAATCTTCACCACCAAGGTTTAGGGGTTTGTTTACAGGTATTTTGCAAATTGGTTTTCCATTAGGATGGTTTTTTGCATCAATTTTAGTGGTATTTATGATTGATACTTTGGATATTAACTGGAGATACACATTTCTTTTAGCATTTTTATTTGTGCCTTACGGTTGGATTATCCATAAGTATTTACCAGAATCTAAAGCATGGCTTGCAGCTCAAGATAAGAAAACAGATGATCAACCACAACCTAGCACTTTGATATTATTTTCGAAGCAATTTAGAAGAAAGACCTTGCTCTTATTCTCTGGACAATTTCTATATGCGTTTGCTTATGGCAGCACTTTAATGTTGGTGCTTTATTTCACACAAGCCAGAGAATGGGAATTCTCTGATGCAATTAAGATAGTAGGGCTTTCTTATGGAATAGGTTCATTTGGTTATATTGCAGCTGCAATTGTGGGTGAATTTTTCTTAATAAGACGGAACACCATAATTTTATGGGCACTACTTGGTGGCTTGGCTTTTGTTTATTTAATCTGGTTTGCTGATTCTTGGAATAAGGTTTTGATCAGTTATGGATTAATGACCTTATTTTTTTATGGTGCCTATGCAGTTATGGCCACCTTTATTGCTGAAAACTTTCCAGCTGAAGTCAGAGCCACTGGAGCTAGTTTTTGTGGAACTTTAGGTATTAATTTAGGTTTCGGTTTAGGACCGCTAGCCATCACATACGCTGCTACAGCCTACGGTTGGAATATGGCGTATACGATAGTTGGTGTTATACCTATCATTCTTGCGGCTCTTATTTTTCTATTTTTGAAACCAGTGCCAAGAGAAGAAGTGTTTTAAACAGTGTCTATTTACTTAAAGGTTTAAACCAATTTGCTCATGCAAGTGCCCTGAGTTATTGGTGATACTAGTTATCAACATATTTCTCAAAATCACAAGTGTAGTCATGAAAAGTATGATTAGGTTCATAACCAAAAGGTTTCCAGCCCAGATGGCCATACCCTCCAGCAATTGATGTAGGCTTAATAAGCCCACCTGTTTGAACCACTGCACCAAAATTTTGTCTATTTCTAAACATCATTGGATCCCAGCCATGATACATATAAAGCATATTTCGCCCCATTGCTGATGTGACATGAGCTTGAGCTATAAATGAACCAGCCTTATTGTGTACTTTAATCAGCTCACCATCACTGACTCCTTTACTTTTTGCATCATCAGGATTGATATAAATATCAGGTTCGCCTCTTTGTAAACTCAGCAGGAAACTATCGTCTCTCCACATACTATGAATACCATGTCTTGCATGTCCCATAAGCATCTTCATTGGATAACCTTTATTGACAAGCGCATCCTTATGTCTCGGTAGCACTTCATCAAATTCGAAAAACCATTCATGGTCAATATAAAACTGTTGTCGATGAGTGAGAGTTTTATATCCAATTTTTTCATTGACGCTGTCAAAGATATCAGAGTAATAGGGAGATTCCTTACTATGCATTGTTGTTTCTGAACCTTTGTTTCTAATAAATCCTTTCTCAGCGAGCTCGTCATAAGAAACATTTTGTATGCCACTTGTATTATCGAGAAGAAATTGAATCACTTCTTTAACTGATGTGATGGTTCCGTTGTCTGTATAGTCATCATGATATTTTTTAAAGTCTCGTTTTATTGGAACTCCTATCACATTGTCATCAATTGGCTGGAGGTCTCTCTCTTTCGCTCTTTGTGCTATAGCTTTAGTAAGTTTCTCATAAGCAGCCCAATCATCAATGCATTCTCCCAAAGGCTCAACCGCCTTATCAATTACCTGCATAAAGGGTGTTCTCGGCTCTAAATGAAAATCATGTTTTTCATAATGATGAGCTATCGGTAGAACATAGTCTGAGTACATTGATGTTGTGCCCATATCTGTTGCAAAAGTGACTATAGTATCGAGTTTACCAAAAGCGGTTTCTCTCCAACGCTTCCCAGATGAACGCCAAGCTGCTGCATTTGTTCCTGAGAATATCCCCATTTTCCACGGAACTTTCGAGTAGTCTGGAAACCAACCATTTTCAACAGATTGGTTAAAATAATCATCCATTTCGTCTGCTAATTTTTTTCCATAGATGTCTTCATTAAATTCTTTCATATTGGCATGAACATAATCCCACCTTGATAGAGTCGCCACTCTAAAAGCAGCAGCTGGATTTTTCATTGCAAATGGAAATACAGCATCGTCTTTTGCTAGATTTGTGATGGTGAGACCACCACCTTCTTTACCTGTATTGCCTGTAATACATAGTAATAAAAAGAAAGCTCTTTGTAGAAGGTCTCCATGTATATATTTTGAAGCGCGATAGCCAGCATAAATCATTCCAGGCTTTGCTGATGCAAATTTTCTAGCAACTTCTCTAATTACTTCCGCATTGACACCTGTAACTTCTTCTGCCATTTCCGGTGTGTGTTCGGCGGCCCTTCTTTTGGTTAATTCAAAGATGGTTGTTACTTCTACAGGACCATTTTTGGTTTCAATAGTCCATTCTCCCTCTAATGCTGGATCTATACCTTCCAAGGCAATTGAAGGCATTTGAATGAGATGCTCTGGTGTTCCTGGGGCCACTGGCGGTGTTCCTGTTCCTGGTGCAGCAACCAACGATTCACTGGCAAGATCCCAAACATAAAATAGATTATCTTTTGCATCAGTTGTGTTTGAAAAATCTGTTTCTCTTAGGTATTTAAGATTATCTTTTCTCACCAAGAAGGGCAGATCTGATTGTTCTTTCATGTAATTAGAGTCGTAAGTTTTGTCTTCCAGTATGGTATTAACCATAGCCATGGCTAAAGCTATATCACTGCCAGGCTTTGGGTTTAACCACTTACTTGCATGCATAGCGGTAGGATTGAAGTCTGGTGAGATTGAAATAACCTCAGTGCCATTATATTTAGCTTCCCAGAAAAAATGAGCATCTGGAATACGAGTTACAGCTGGATTGCAGAACCAAATCAAGCAACATTTTGATTTGTATATTTCAGCCATGGTGTTGCCCAAGGTGACATGACCAAATGTAATATGTGCACCTGAGAATAAGTCACCAACACCTGCAAATGCCTCAGGCATTTGAACACCACTGATATTCGCAAATCTTAGCAAGCTAGCATAAGATGCTCTTTTCATAACCATTTGTGTGCCAAGTCCACAGGTAATTGATTCCGGTCCATGCTCAATACTGTAATCTAGGAATTTATCCGCCACTTCAAGCATGGCTTGATCCCATGTGATCCTTTCCCATTTTCCTTCGCCTCTTTCCCCCACTCGTTTTAATGGGTAGAGAATTCTTTGTTTGCCATACATGTATCTTGAGTGGCTTAAACCCTTTTGACATCCTCTAGGTCCATAGTCTGGGGCATCACTGGATGATCCATATTCTCCTTGTTGTTCTTCTCGCCATACGACACCATTTTTCACAAAAACATTGAACGCACATTGGCCTGTGCAATTGGTTCCATGCGTTGAATGAGTGATGCTATCCCAAGTCCATTTTTTTCTAGCAATGTCTTCCCAAGATCGATAAGCAATTTTATTATCTTGAGCAATTACAGCATTCGAGTAATGGAGAGAAATACCAGCACCAGCTCCGATTAAAAAATTTCGCCTAGAAGTTTTTATCTGTTTATCCATAAATTTAATTTAACACAAAGTTTCTTTTAAGAGTTATGTTGCCCAGGAATAACCAATATTTTTCCACTTGCTTGACCGATAGCAAATTCAACTAAATTCATCCGATCATTGCCAAAGAACATTTTATCTTCAACAAACATGGTGGGTGAGCCAAAACCACCTCTATCGATTAATTCTTCAGCATTGCTTTTCAATTTTTGATCAAATTGATTGGTTTCAATTATCGATAGAAATTCTTGTTCATCCAACCCTGATTTTTTACCTATATTTAGTAATATTTCAATATTAGATATATCTAAACACTCTCCAAAGTAAGACTTGAATACCAAGCCACTATATTCATATATCTTATCTTTTTGTATTGCAAGAAAAGCACCTTGCAGTGCTTTTCTTGCAATACAATGATCCGTGTCTTTTTGTATTTCAATTTTAAGACTGCAATAAGTTGCCCAGTCTTGAAGATCCTTGGTTCGATAGTTAGATACTGCTTGAGGGATCTCCATTTCCTTTTTCTTAATTAATGAACGGACATATGCAATCTCAATTGGTTTCCATCTAATAAGGGATGCAGTTCTTAAAACAGTTTGATTCAGTCTTTTGTAACTCAGGTATGTCCAAGGACAAGAGTAATCAAAGTAATAATCAACTGTAATTTGTTTTTCAGCCATCAGTCTTTTTTCTTAATTCTGTTTTTAGTACCTTTCCATTGGCATTTCTAGGTATCGAGTCAATAAGAGAGATGATTTTAGGAATTTTAATATTTGATATCTTGCCTTTACAGAATTTTTCCAAATCTTCTGGCTTGAGGCTTTTTTTATCTTTTGTCACTATAAAAGCCTTCAGTGATTCGCCCCATTTTTCATCAGCCACACCAACAATAGCAACATCATTGATATTAGGGTGACCAAACATGACTTCCTCAATTTCTCTAGGGTAGATGTTGACCCCACCTGAAATAACCATATCTTTCTTTCGGTCGACAATATACAGATAGCCATCCTTATCTTTTTTAGCTAGATCACCTACTGTTAACCATCCTGATTGTAGTGCTTCTTCAGTTTCTTCCGGTCTATTCCAATAACCATTGAATAAATAAGGACTTGTTGAAAACAATTCTCCAACTTTTTCCGGTCCACATTCTTCACCTTCTTCATTTAGAATTTTTATTGAGGTTAGTGGGAAAGCTTGCCCTACGCATTGTTGCTTCCTTAATTGATCCTTTGGCCTTAAATTGGATATGATCCCTCCTTCAGTTGAACCATAGGTTTCATGAAGCATGCCTTCTCCAAATGTTTCAATGATGCCTTCTTTGATCTTTTGTGGCAGAGCCGCTGCATTTGAAATAATGGTTGCTAAAGATTTACTTTGGTGATTAACGAGCAAGCTTTTTTCCAAACCAAGAATTCCATGAAAATGTGTGGGAACACCAAAAAAACCAGTTATATTTTCTGATTTAAAGGTTTTTACTATGAGTTCAGGGTCAAACCCATCCATGATTTGAGCGTAACCTCCAAAGAAAATTGGTGCCAATGAAAATATCATTCCGGCACCATGACACATGGGAGCAATGGCTAAAAACCGATCATCAGGAGAATAGCATCCATATTCCACTGCCATAGCAAATAAAGTAAGAATTCTGGATCGATGTGGAACTAAAACACCCTTTGGTTTACCTGTGGTACCTGATGTATATGGCATCGTAAAAACATCCCATTCTTGAACGGTAGGCACATTTGCAATTGGTTTGGATTGTTTCATCCAGTCTTCAAGTTGACTCTCAATAACTATAATATTTTTAATTGTCTCGTATTCACAATCCAAAAGTGAGGCAGAACTAGCTTGGTCTACAAACAATACTTTTGCTTGAGCATCATCACAAATTGCCTGAATTTCTAGTGGAGAGAGCTTAGGATTAATTGTAGCTATTGGAATACCAGCTTGTGAGGCACCTAAAACAATTTCCATATATTCAATTGAATTGCCAGCAACGATAGCGATGTGATCTTTGCTGCTTAAATTAAAATCATGCATCAAGCCATTAGTAATAATGTCCATTCTATTGACAAGAGATCGATAAGTTCTTTCATGATCCCAATGCTTCATTGCAATTTTATTAGGGTTTCTGGACATCGCAGCTCTGATTCCATCAGGAATAGATAAATGTCTAAATGTTCTTGGTATTTGGATAGAGTCAGCCATCATTAATTATTCAAGATTAAATACTTTTATAGCATTGTCTCTTAACATCAGTTTTTTTGATTCTTCTCTTAAATTTAAATGATCCACTTCTTCTATTGCTCGGATAGGATCGATAACAGGCCAGTCCGTTCCAAACATGACTTTATGGCTGCCGTATGAATTTGCATAATGAACAAAAGATTTAGGCCAGTATTTTGGAGCATAAGCATCGCCCGCTGTATAAATATTTTCATGCTTCCAACACATTGAAATCATTTCTTCTGTCCAAGGAATGCCTATATGAATCCCAATTAATTTTAGTTCGGGAAAATCAATAGCAACTTGATCGAGCAAAATGGGTCTAGCAACACTTGGCAATCTTCTGTTTCTAGAATAAATTAAATTGTGACCAACTTGCATCATGATTGGGATATTGAGTTCACAGCACTTTGCGTAATAAGGATAATACTTTCTGTGGTCCGGTGGCAATTCACACCAATGTGGATAGAGGTGAGCCCCCACAAAACCATATTCATTGACCGCTTGCTCTAGGTCTTTAAGGCCAGACATACCTCTAAAAGGATCTATTCCCGCTAGACCTGAAAATCTTTTTGGATGCTCACTACAAACTTCATGCACTCTTTCATAAGGAACTTCAAAAGACTCTGGCATTCTGATATCACCTGCTCGAACAGCAATCAAAAGAGATCTTTCTATGCCCGCGGTATCCATTTTTTCTAAATACTGATCAACAGTAATACCCCCTCTCATCTCTTTTGGCATTCTAACCTGTTCTTTAAAATCTTCATCCAAACCAGTTTGACCCAACTTAACCTCTTGTGGGGTGTATAGATTAACAACGATATCAATTGTTCCGCTCATGATAAAAGTCCAGAGTATTTCAAGGATAGAATTATAATACTTATCATCCGATAAATATTATATTTTCTTAATAGTTCACTATTGTCCGTCTAAATCCCATGGGCCGGTTGATTTTGATCGAACCGGTAAACCTGCCATAACAGGCCCTTGTGTTTTAGGATCATAGTTAACAGCATCACCTTTTACGATCACTTGTGAATTAAGAGTCACCCAATTAATAAGAGCTCCATCCAGTCTAAAGAGCCAACTCGCCCCCATTTCTTCACCAGTAACAAAATGCCCATGTTTAACCTTAGCGGGCCTAAAGAAATAGGTTCCTGGAGTGAATCTTCCAAAATTGTAATCAAGGTGTCCAGTTAAAGTATAAGCTTCTTCAAAAATGGGATGATGAATCAGTCTATCATCTGTCCAACCGGGAGGAGCCCAGCCAAGCATGGTAATGAAACCTTTTTCATTTTCGCCTTCTGGAGAAGGGTCATGATAGAGGATTTTTAACTGCAGGAAGCGTTGAGTATCACCTTCATAAATATTATCCATCCAGTCCATTTTTGTAGAGTCACAAATCGTTAAGGTTCCTGGTTGGTCTGAGCCGGTGTTACCACCCTCTGGGATAAATTCACTTTTATTGGCTTCTGAAACAGAGAAACCCCAGTCGCCATATTCTCTAAAAAGAAGTATTTCAGTTCCTGCATCAACAGATATTTCAGGTACTCTAAGACCAGCAGGGGCTCTCCAGTACATTCCGGGCCCAAATATTTGATCACCCATTTTAACTTTACCCTCGAGAACGAACCATTCAGTATCGGCTTCATGGTAACCACCTGGTCGATCCCATGCGGTCTCGAATAGGATTTTTGTTGAGCATGATCCATCTTCTTCATCATAAGAAAGATTCCGCTGCATAGCTCTTCCCGTTCCACCATGCATTTCTGCTGGATGCCAACATAGATCACTTTGTTGTATAAGTTCTACATGAGGTCTCATAATCGTTCCTTTTTGAAATTAAGTAAGGTTAGAGTATATTAAACTTTTTATTTGATAAAGAGTTGTCAAAATATTTTCATTAAATGATAATCATATATAAAGAAATTTTTGGAGTAGAAAAATGTCAGAACAAAGTCTTTCGTGGTCCGGTGTTGACGTAACAGTGACAGAAGATTATCTAGAACTAACTCGTGTTTCAGTCAGCATGGAACAAAGCAGAGCTTTTAGGGCTTGGCGTATCCCTAGAGCAATTGAGTTAGCACAAAGAAATTTGGAAGCACTGGAGGCTGACAATTCATCCGAAGAAGCAAAAACCATGTTAACAATGTATATTGGAGAACTTTTTTGTTGGCAAGAGGATGGCGAAGTGGTTGAGCCTGAAGTTACGAAAAACTAAAAATAATTTAGGGGATTGAAGAATGGCTGAATATGAGATCTGGAAGTTTTTACATATCTGTATGTTTGTTTTCTGGCTGGGTACCGATGTTGGAGTAATGCTTTGCAGCAAGAAATCAACAGATCCTACTTTGGGAGTTGAAGCTAGATTTAAGATGTTGGAGATGGCTCTAATTATTGAGCTTTTACCAAGAGTTATGTGGGTCATGGCATTACCCTTGGGTGTTCACTTGTCAAAATCCCTTGGCTACCTAGATCCAAGCATCTCAACATTAATGATGATGTGGGCATTTATAATAGCCTGGTTGGTCATCAATGTAGGGGGAGCTGCAAACCTTGAAAAGGAATGGGGTCAGAAGCTATCAAAAATCAATAGAGTCATAGTGGGATCTTTAGGCTTAGGCCTGATTATCGTTTCAGTTTCACATTTCCTAGGCGCGGGTCCATTTGAGGTTCGACCAGATGTGGATTCTATCGCACTAAAAGTAGGATTATATGGCCTTGTTAATATTACAATCCTAGGCATTGAGATTGCCTTTTTTCCTCTCGGCTTGGCTTTTGAAAGACTTGCTACAGAGGGCTCTAGTCCAGAAATTGAAGAATCCATTAGTTCAGGAATGAAGACAACATTGGGTTGGGTCCATACAACTTATTTTCTGATCTTTATAGTTGCATTTATTGGCGTTACTAAAATAGCAGGCTAAGTTATCTTTTTTGGAACAAGATTATCAAAAGATAATATCTAAGCCATTACTCAAATGGTGGAAGGCCCATGGCAGAAAAGATCTACCTTGGCAAAAAAATTCATCCATATACAAGACTTGGATTTCTGAAATTATGCTTCAGCAAACCCAAGTAATAACAGCGATAGATTATTTTGAAAGATTTATCATAAGATTCCCAAATTTGAAAACTTTGGCAGAAGCAAATATGGATGATGTTTTATTTCTATGGTCTGGCTTAGGATATTATTCAAGAGCTAGGAATCTTCACACTAGCGCCAACATCATTAAAAATGATTTCAGAGGTCGATTCCCAAGGGATTTAGAAGCATTGATTTCACTGCCAGGGATAGGACCTTCAACAGCAGGTGCAATTTTATCCCTCTCTAATATTGAGCCTAGACCTATATTAGATGGAAATGTTAAAAGAGTTCTAGCTCGTTTCTTTGGTATTCATGGACATTACAGTGAGTCTGGCGTGAATAAAAAACTTTGGGAGCTATCAACACTTATAACCCCAAAAGAAGATTTTGCAAATTACACACAAGCAATAATGGATCTAGGAGCAACTGTATGTCTCCCAAGAAACCCAAACTGTAGAAGTTGTCCATGCAATACTGATTGCTTTGCATACCAAAAAGATTTAAGTCACATCCTACCCACTAAGAAAATAAGTAAAAAGAAAAAGACAATAGCAGAATACTTTTTAATCATAAGGTTTGAAGACGAGAGCTTTATATTAGAAAAAAGGCATAATCAAGGAATATGGGGTGGTTTATGGTCACTGCCTCAAGTGAATACCAAGGAAGACCCATTAAAATGGTGTAAAAATGTCTTTAACAATAGTCTTATTGGTACCAAGAAGCTTGAAGTAATAAGGCATAGCTTTTCTCATTATCATTTAGAGATGCATCCAATTGAAATTCATTTAAGAGGTCACTATAAAAACTTAAATAATCAGATGAAGTCCTTCAATAGGAATAATATTCATAAGCTTGGCTTACCAGCACCAATAAAAATAATAATAAATAGTTTATAATTCAACCATGAATAAAAAAATACTTTGCACATATTTCAAAGATGAAAGAGAAGTGATGGATCGAGTTCCTTATCCAGGAGAATTGGGTGAAAAAATTTACAATGAGATCTCAAAGGAAGCTTGGCAATTATGGTTAGAACATCAGACAATGTTAATCAATGAGAACCGACTTTCATTAGTTGATCCTGATTCAAGGAGTTATCTGCAAAATGAAATGAAGAAATTTTTATTCGAAGGGTCTTCTGCTAGACCTAAAGACTATATTCCAGTGAATGAGTAAAATTTTTATCAATTATATTTTTTTTTCTATAAAATAATGCAACCAATGGCCAGATAGCTCAGTCGGTAGAGCAGCGGACTGAAAATCCGCGTGTCGGTGGTTCGATTCCACCTCTGGCCACCATTTCACATATATCAATTCAAGCACTTTTTACTTTAGAATCAGTCTAAAAAGCGCAGCAAACTATCTAAATTTGGATATTTTCATTATATTTTAAAAATAAAAAAATAAACATATATATATCATATAGATAGAGTAAAAAATAAAAAAATGGATAAATAATCTATTTTTTGGATATGAATGTTATCCTCGACTCACAAAGCGATGGAGCGTATTTGTAAAGTGTTGTATAAAAACAAATAGCATGCCTCTTTTTGACACGTCTTAGTGCATTTGCTTATATCGAATTTCCTTCTTTTTTTTATTCGTTTAATTTGAAGAAGTGGGAAATAATATTAATCTAATTAGGGGAGGATTTTATCATGGGTAAAATCAAAGGTTGGATAGCAGAACTAACAGAAATAACTGTAGCTTTAGTAGCACTAGGTGTTGCCGCAGGCGTTGTATTTGGAGCTGATGTTCCATTTGTAGGCGCTGTGCTTGGTAACGTAGTTGATTTAATCAATCAACTGGGTGATGCAGGAGTTGTAGGTATCATTGTTCTTGCAATACTCTCAGGTATGTACGGCTCACGCGGTATGTAAATGGGAAAAAAGCTTTTAATGTTTTATACATTTTAAAAGTATTTGAAAGGGCTCTTGCAAAAGGGCCCTTTTTTTTCTAGATTAGATTTAATTAGGTTTACTTCAATAGGGGTCAGACGGTGGTCAAAAATTTTATAACAGGGCTTACTAAAGTTACTGACTTCTTTATTATTATTGCTACAGTTTTTGTCTTCCTTGCTTTTATAACACCTGCAGAAAAATCCATGCAGCCATTAATTGATAAAAATCAGAGCGAATTAAGCTCTATACTTAATGATCGATCTCAATTGATATCAATAATGGAATCTCTCAGACAACAAGAAGCATCTTTAAACAATGAGCTTAATACCATATTAAATGAACCCATAGTGAGCATTGATGTAGATGAACCTATAGTTAGCATTGAAGGAGATGAACCTATCGTTGGTATTGAACTAGAAAATATAGAACAAGTTCCTCCTAAGGACACATCTCTTATAGAGGCAGCTATTAATCAGGCAGAAAGACAAATTAATTCTTCTACAATTGATCTACAACAACTAGAGAATAAAATATCTGCAACAGAACAAACACTTAAAGATCTTATATTAGAATCGAAATCATCGAAGTCAGTTGGTTGGTTACAACCCATTAGAAAGAATACAATGATTCTAATTGATGCTGGCGGTATTGACGGTTTGATTGCTGGGTTTACAGCACTTATTTTCTGTTTGGTTTTTAAAAGAAGAAGAAATTGGTTTAGTAATGTATTTGGTATTCGTCTAAAATAACTCTTAGTTCCTTAAATTCAGTAAAGTAATTTCTATGAAAACTCAGAGGTTTGGAGATATATCCGTTCAAAAAGTCTTGGATGGTGTTGAGAATTTTAAAGCTGTTATAGCATTTCCAGAAATTGACTTAGAGGTTTTCAATCAGCATAAGAATTGGGTCGAACCTTTTTATGACTTTGCAAAAAAAACAATTAATTGGATCGAACCTTTTTATGACTTTGCAAAAAAAACAATTCGAATAAGCATGCATTCTTATGTCATCAGCACACCAGAAATAAATATTATAGTTGATACTTGTATAGGCAATGATAAAAATAGGGTTGGTAATGGTCCTATATATAAGGCTAATGCGGATGTGTTGGCGCATTGGAATTTAAGAGAAAGCGCCTATCTTCAGAACCTAAATAATATTGGGCTCAGAGCAGAAGATATAGATTATGTTATGTGCACCCACCTTCATGCAGATCATGTTGGATGGAATACCAGACTAGAAAATAATAGATGGATACCTACATTTCCCAATGCTAAATATCTTTTTTCTCCTGATGAATTGGCTAGTATTTCGCAAGAATCTAACAACCCGTATGACCAATACACAAAACTCGTTTATGAAGATAGCGTACTGCCAGTAATAGAAGCAGGACAATCCATATTGATTGATAATGGGTTAGATCTTGGTAAAGGAATTCATTTATTGCCCACACCGGGCCATAGTCCAGGCCATTATTGCATAGAGATAGAGTCAGTAAAGCATAAAGGTATCCTTACAGGAGATATCTTACACAATCCGATACAAGTCAATTATCCAGGCCTATCAACTATGTTTTGTGCTGATAAGACTCAGTCTAATGAGCAAAGGATAAAACTGGTTGATCAGTTAACAGATACTGAAACAATTGTTCTTGCAGCACATTTTTGTGGATCAACTGCAGGGAGGATTATCAGCAATAATGATTCGAGAGAGTTTTTACTGATATGAGTGATCCAGATTTTTCAGCTAATAATTGTTTTGTTTGTGGTCCTGATAATCCAATTGGCTTAAAGATTAGTTTCCATATGGATGACAATGTTTGTCGTGGCTCTTTTACTCCATTAGAGAATCATATGGGGTATAAGAATATTACACATGGGGGTATTGTTTTTAGTTTATTGGATGATGTGATGGCCAATTGGCTATTCTTACAAAATAAAGTTGCACAAACTGCACAATGTGATTTGAGGTATAGAAAGCCATTACCTATTCGTACTAAAGTCAATTTAGAAGGCAGATGCATTAAGCAAAAAGGAAAAGTTACCTTTATGCATGGAAAGGTAATTTTGGATGCAACTGGAGATTTAATCGCAGAGAGCCATGCTAAATTTATGCTCATCTCGAATCTTTAAACAATGTAACTTTTTGTAACCAATACAGATATCTCATAATCTTTTCTTTAGCATTCATAGACGTTTTTAAGAAATCCAAGTAAACCCTAAGGACGAATGAGATATATGTATGATAAACAGAATAAAAATTCTTTTTCTTGAGCTAAAAAGATCGACCAAGTCAATGCTGATTTTACTTGGAATCACTTCTATGGTGATCTTTTATTTATCTGCTACAAAACCAGAACCAGAGTTGCTTGTCATGGAAGAAAAGGTATGGCCGGTTTCAGCTCAGATTATTAAGTATGCGGATGTGCAACCTCAATTAAAATTATTCGGTGAGATTTTATCATCAAGAAGAAGTGAATTAAGAGCCTTTGTTGGCGGTCAAGTGACTCAAGTCAGTGATAATTTCAAAGAAGGAGCTGTGGTTAAAGAAGGTGAACTACTTCTAACTATTGACGATTTTGAGTATAGAAATGATGTGGTTGAAGAAGAGGCTAAATTTGAGATACTAAAAAGAGACTTCGAGAGAGCGGATGAACTCTTTAATCAAGGTAATATATCTGAACAGTTTAGAGATAATGCTTTATTAGAAAAAATACAACAAGAAATCGTTCTAGCTGAAGCTCAGAAAGATCTCAGAGACACCAGACTATATGCTCCTTATGATGGAGTGATTAATGATGTTTCGGCCAGTCTTGGAAAACAGGTCAGTACTTTTAATGATAAGATTGCTGAAATTATTGATATTAAAAATCTTGAGGTTAGATTCTCATTATCCAAAGCTCAATATGGGAGGTTAGTGGAAGATGATCTTTCTGTTATAGGCAGGCCTGTATCCATTCAATGGACTGCTGGTAAAAAAACCATACCTTTCAAAGCTATGATTAGTCGTATAGGCGCAGAAATTACTTCCAATACTGGTGGAGTGGATGTTTTTGCGAATCTGTTACTAGGTGACAATGAAATATCTCTAATTAGACCTGGAGCATTTGTCAGACTTTCTGTTCCTGATAAAACTTATAAGGCGGTTATAGTTGTTCCTGATACTTCGGTGTATGAGGATTCTTATGTATTTGTAATCAAAGAATCGCGTTTAGAGAAACGATACATTGAAATATTGGGCTACGATGGAAGCAAGGTTTTGATTGTTACTAAAGAATCATCTGAGTTGAAAGATGGAGATCAAGTGATCATTAATCAACTAAGAGAGGCGGGTGAAGGAGTCAAAGTTAACGCTTTATAAAATATGTATAAGAACTATAGTCAGAAAAATAAAGTTTCATCGAATAAAGATAAGCATACACCCAGTATAGGAATGATTGCTTTCTTTAGTCAGCACAAAGTTGCTGGCAATCTTTTAATGATTTTATTGATACTTTTTGGAATATTTGGCCTCTCTCAACTGAATAGACAATTGATGCCAGATTTTGGAATAGAGATTATTAGTATCAATATTCAATGGCCAGGAGCAAGTGCAGAAGATGTTGAAGAAAATATCATCAATGCAATAGAGCCAGAAGTCAGATTTATTAATGGCGTTGATGATGTTGATGCTTTTGCTTATGAAGGCAGAGCAAAAATTAGTATAGGATTTAATGATAATACATCGATGTCTAAAGCTCTCACTGATGTTCAATCAGCTGTTGCAAGGATAGCTACTTTTCCACAAGATATTGAAAAGCCTATTATTTCTCAAGTCCTTCAAAGAGATGAGGTCTGTCGTATTGATATTTCAGGACCTTTTTCAAATAAAACACTTAAATATTTTGCAAGACAAATGCGTGATGATCTCATCAACATGGGGCTTGCCAATGTTGAGTTTGAGGGTGCTAGAGATCAAGAAATCTGGATTGAAGTTCCTTCTGATAATCTCAGAGAACTTGATCTTTCATTGGACGATATTTCAAATAAACTTGCTGCTTCTAGTATAGATTTACCCTCAGGAAGCATCAATTCTGGTGGTACATCTAGACAAATAAGAAGCGAACAACTTGCCAGAAATCCCACTGATCTTAGAAAAATAGAAGTTTTGTCTAAGTCATCGGGTGAAAAACTCTACTTAAAAGATATCGCTAATGTTTACGAAACATTTGAGGAAAACTCTCCTTATCGAATCAATAGTAAAGGGCCTTCTATAGGCTTGGTTGTCTACAGAACACAAGGCTCTGATTCTTTGATCTCTCAACAACTTGTTGAAGAATATATGGACAATATTGCCAGCAAGTACCCACAATCATTAGAGATTATTCTTTATGATATTTTTGCTGATTCAGTTAAGCAAAGAATTAATATGCTCATTGATAATGGGGCTACAGGCTTAATATTAGTTCTCATTGTTTTATTCTTTTTTCTTAATGGAAGAATTGCACTCTGGGTAGCTTTGGGGATACCGGTAGCTTTTTTAGCAGCGCTTGGTGGAATGTATGCCATGGGATTATCACTCGATATGATCAGTATGTTTGCTCTCATTATGGGAATAGGCATTGTTGTGGATGATGCAATCGTTGTCTCAGAGCACACCACAACTCTACATCGAAGAGGAATGAATTATAAAGATGCTTCTAGAATTGGAGCACAAAGAATGTTCCCTCCTGTTTTAGCCGCTTGCCTGACTACAGTGGCAGCTTTTCTTCCTGTTCTGATGATAAGTAGTGATGTTGGCAGTATAATAGCGCCAGTACCTATTACCCTTTCTTTGATTATTATTGCAAGTTTAATTGAATGTTTTTTAATTCTTCCAATGCACCTTCGACATTCCATGAAGAAGATGACGCAAACAGAACAAACAAAAATAAGAACATTTGATCTTTACTTTAATAAGTTCAGAGATGAATATGTTGTCCCCTTGGTTATCAGAACCTATGCATCAAAACGATTTACTGTAATAGCAACAATTTGCTTATTTTTAATGTCATTGAGTTTGTTATTTTCAGGTCGGGTCAACTTTGAATTTTTTGATACACCTGAAAGCGATACCATTCATGCCAATTTTTCATTCTCACCTGGTACTCCTACAATAACTACTGAGTTAATGGTTAAAGAGCTCGGAAGATCGGCCCTTGAGGCTGAAAAAATAACTTCAAATTTTGTTGGAGAGCAAGTAGTTAAGTATGGTGTTGGAAATATTGGCGCTTCAGATTCAGGGAGAGGTAACCTTCTTAGTAATACAACTGGTTCACATATTGGATCTTATACGGTGGAGTTAGTAGCTGGAGATAAAAGAAATGTTAGAAATATGGAATTTATTAATTCTTGGGAAGACGCAACAAAAATGATGCCCGGTATTGAAAGCTTTGTGGTGTTTGAGGGTCAAACAGGAGGACCTCCAGGTAGAGACCTTGATATAAGACTTTCGAGTGATGATTTGCAAACAATGAAGCGGGCCGCATTAGCACTGAGGAATGAATTAAGAGTATTACCTGGCTTGCTTGCTGTGGAAGATGACTTTCCTTATGGCAAGCAAGAAATTCTCTTGGAAATTACACCCGAGGGTGAGGCCATGGGGTTTACAGCAGAAAATGTTGCTCGGCAAGTTCGCAATGCTTTTTCAGGGGCTATTGCCAAACGTTTTTCTCAAAACACAGAAGAAGTATTGGTTCGTGTGAAGCTCCCTACTGAGGAAACAAGAAATCAAACCATTCGAGATATTTATTTACTGACTCCAGATAATAATAATGTATTGCTCTCTGAGGTTGTTTTATTAAAGCAAAGGCTTGGTTTCACAAAAATTAGAAAAGAAGGTGGAATTAGAAAAGCTTCCATAACAGCTGATGTAGATCCTTCCATAACAACGACAAATCAAGTGTTACAGTTGGTTCGAAAAGATATTGCTCCAAAGATAGAAAAAGAGTTCAATGTTAAAGTGGAGTATAAAGGTAAAGCCGAGGAACAATCTAAAGCTTTAGGTGATTTGAGTTTAGCCTTGATTATGACGCTCACCTCTATTTATATTATTCTTGCATGGCTATTTTCAAGTTACACCACACCCTTCTTGATCATGACGGTTGTGCCTTTTGGTTTAATTGGGGCAATACTAGGACATTACATCCTAGGCTTTAATCTCAGTATGTTTAGTTTGATGGCATTTTTTGGGCTTACTGGCGTCTTGGTCAATGATTCCATTATCTTGGTAAAGACCGTCAAAGAATCTATATCCGATGGCTATCCACTTAGTCAATCAGTTGTTGAAGGAGTTAGAGAGCGATTGAGACCAGTAATTCTAACCACCATAACCACCATTGTAGGCTTAATGCCAATCTTGTTTGAAGAAAGCTTGCAAGCTAGATTAGTACAGCCTCTTGCTGTCACCTTTATTTTTGGAATGTTATTTGTTCCTTATCTAGTCCTAATTTTTATTCCTTCTATGATGGGTATTGCTGAGGGATTGAAAGCAAGAATTAAGAATGTAGCTAATTATCTTGGTTTCTATAAAGGTCAATACGAGTAGCCAAAGCAGATACTGATCAGTAAAATAGAACTATATATTATGAGCTCTATTAAGAAACCATTAGTTGGAATTGTTTGTTGTAAACGCAATCAAGACGGCCATTATTTTCATATGGTTGGAGAGAAATACATTAATGCTATTAATAACTATTCAGGTTGCACTGGTGTTTTAGTGCCAATTGACCAAGAACAAGATATTAATCTCTCAGTCATAGAAAATATGGATGGCTTTTTATTAACAGGAAGCTTGTCAAATGTTCATCCCAAGATGTATCAAGAGGACCTCATCAATCCAGAAATGATGCTGGATGAACCTAGGGATCAATTTGTTTTTTCAATGATTAAAAAAATTATAGAAAAAGGTATACCGCTCTTAGCAATATGCAGAGGTTTTCAGGAAATGAATGTGGCTTTTGGGGGAAAACTTTACCAGGATCTTGAGCGTGACTCTAACCATAGAGGGCATGACTTTGATCGTGATCAATCTCATAATGTTCAATATGGCCTCAGCCATGAAGTAGAACTGATAAAAAATGGGCTTCTTCATAATTTAACAGGTCTTGAGAAGGTAGAGGTAAACTCACTTCATACACAAGGTGTTAAAGCATTAGGAGAAGGACTCACTATCGAAGCAGTCAGCCACGAAGGGTTGGTAGAAGCTTTTACTATCGATCAAACTGAGAGTTTTAATTTATCTGTTCAATGGCATCCTGAATGGAAGCCTGGTAATAATTTACTCTCTCAAACAATCTTTGATGCTTTTGGTTTAGCCTGTAAAGATTTTCAGGATCAATCATGAAAGATAAAGAATTGTCCAATTGGTTTAATGAGTATTCTATCCAGGAAGTAGAGGTGATAGTGCCTGATATGGCAGGGATTGCTAGAGGCAAAATGCTGCCTGCTGAAAAATTTATTTCTCAATCTGAAATGCGTCTACCTGAATCTGTTTTTACCCAAACTGTAACGGGTGAGTTTATAGATGAACCAGTCATTAATCCTGCAGACAGAGACATAATTGTTAGACCTGATCTGAATACATTAAGAAGATTGCCATGGGCTGAAGAACCAGCAGCATCTGTGGTCAATGACTGTTTTTATGAAGATGGATCGGCAGTGGATCTTTCACCAAGACAGGTTTTACAAAATGTATTGCAAGCTTATAAAGATTTAAACATGACTCCAGTGGTTGCTCCTGAATTGGAATTTTATCTAGTAAAAAGAAATACTGAACCCAATATGGAGGTTGAACCTCCTATAGGTCGTTCGGGCAGGCAAGAAACAGTTCGTCAGCCTTTTAGCATAGATGCCTTAGATGAATTTGAACCAGTTTTTGATGAGATTCATAGATATTCTGAGGCAATGAATATTAAGATTGACACTTTAGAGCATGAAATGGGTACAGCTCAATTTGAGATTAATTTTGAACATGGGGATCCATTGTATATTTGCGATCAGGTCTTGATGTTTAAAAGAATTGTTAAAGAGGCTGCAATGCGTCACAACATTTATGCCACCTTTATGTCCAAGCCCATGCAGTATGAGCCTGGGAGTGCAATGCATTGGCATATTTCTGTTTTAAATGATGAGAGCGGTAAGAATGTATTTAATGATGAAAAAGATCAGGAAACTGATTTTTTCAAACACTTCATTGGTGGGTTGCAAAAATACATTCCTGAATCCATAGTTTTTAATGCGCCTTATGTAAACTCATACCGTAGATTTACACGGTGGCAAAATGCACCCATTAATCTTTATTGGGGCTATGATAATAGAACCACTGGTCTTAGAGTGCCTTCTTCCAGTCCAGAGAATCGACGCATTGAAAACAGAATCGGTGGAGCAGATGTGAACCCATATTTATCCATTGCAGCTTCTTTGTCTTGTGGTTTTTTAGGAATGAAGGAAAAGATACTGCCAGGCCAGCCTGAGGATTCCAATGCTTACAATTTACCTTTTAAATTGCCTCAGAATTTATCATCAGCTACTGATATGCTAGAACAAAGCGAGGCTATGCAAATGCTTATGGGAGATCGATTTTTGCAAGTCTATATTGCGATAAAAAGATATGAATACAATAAATATTTTGAAGTGATTAGCCCTTGGGAACGTGAATATTTACTATTGAGTGTATAGATATGAAGAAAGAACTGAATAATTGGCAAACAATGGACAGCAATCATTTTTTGCATCCATTTACTGATCATCATGATTTATCTAAAAAAGGCACAAGGGTTATTACAAAAGGAGATGGAATTTATATATGGGATTCAGAAGGCAATAAAATTTTAGATGGTATGTCTGGCCTATGGTGTGTCAGTTTGGGTTATGGTAACGATGAACTCATTCAGGCTGCTTATGATCAAATGAAGGAGCTACCTTATTACAATAGTTTTTTTCAATGCGCTCATCCGCCTGCCATCGAATTAAGTCAGAAAATTAGCGATATTGCTCCAGACTCTTTAAATCATATTTTTTTTACTGGCTCAGGATCAGAAGCCAATGACACGATGGTCAGAATGGCAAGGCGATACTGGCAACTCCAGGGCAAGCCTGATAAACAAATTATTATTTCAAGAAAAAATGCTTATCATGGCAGCACTGTTGCAGCAGCCAGTTTAGGTGGCATGTCTGGTATGCATGAACAGGGCGGATTACCAATACCTAACATCCACCATATAGCTCAGCCTTATTGGTTTGAAGAAGGAGGCGACTTGGATCAAGATTCATTTGGTTTGAATGTAGCACAAGAGTTAGAAAAAGCCATTGAGCATTATGGCATTGAAAATATTGCTGCATTTATTGCTGAACCAATTCAGGGAGCTGGAGGCGTTATAGTACCTCCTGAAACTTACTGGCCAGAAATACAAAGAATTTGCGATCAACACGAAATACTCTTAGTAGCCGATGAAGTGATCACAGGCTTTGGCAGAATGGGCGATTGGTTTGCTTCAGAAACATATAATTTAAAACCCGACTTTATTCCGTTTGCAAAAGGAGTGACGTCTGGTTATTTGCCACTTGGTGGTTTGCTGGTGAGTGACAGAGTAGCTGACGTCATTATTAGTAAAGGAGGGGAGTTTACTCATGGTTTTACTTATTCAGGACACCCTGCAGCTTGTGCAGTCGCTATTGCAACCATTAATTTTATTGAAAGGGAAACAATACTTGCAACGGTCAAGGATCAAACAGCACCTTATCTAAAAAAACAATGGGAATCTCTAATCAATCATGATTTGGTTGGTGAAACGAGAATCAAAGGCATGGTTGCAGCAATTGAATTATCAAAGGAAGGCAGAGAAAGATATGCGGCAACAATAGGAGTGGGTTCAATTTGTAGGGACTTAGCCATGGATCATGGAGTCGTTCTGAGAGCGGTTGGAGACACTATGATTATAGCACCACCATTGATTATCAATGCACAACAAATCGATGAGTTAATGGATAAAATAAAGAACACACTTGATGCAACATTGAAGACTATACAGTCCTTATAACACTACTTTCCCAGACGATGAATGACAAGTCAGAATATCCCGATTCATACTATCTACATTCAGCCAATAACATTGTATCCAGAGATCAATTGACAGAGTCAATTGTGGCAGACGTCTGTGTTATTGGAGGAGGTTATACAGGATTATTAACAGCATTAAGCTTAGCAGAGAAAAACTACAAGGTCGTTTTACTGGAAGCTCATAAAATAGGTTGGGGGGCATCTGGTAGGAATGGAGGCCAAGTTGGAAGTGGACACAATAAGAAAATTGCTGATCTGGAGCATGATTATGGAAAAGCTTTAGCAACAGACTTATGGAATTTGGCAGAAGATGCAAAAGACATTGTTCGAAACAGAATTAAACAACATGAAATTGATTGCGATCTTAGTTATGGGAATATGGCGGTCTCAGACGACATAAGAGATCAAAGGGAGCATCAAGAATATGTCGAGAAACTGAATAACGATTACAACTACAATTCGATCTTCTATCTTGATGAGAAGGAAGTATACGATATGTTTCACAGCCCATTTTTTAAAGGCGGGGGTTCTTTGGATAAAGGGGGAATGCATTTGCATCCTCTCAATTATGCCCTAGGACTCGCAAAAGCAGCAGAACAAGCTGGGGTTATGATTTTTGAAGAATCAAAAGTTATTGATTACCAAGGCAGTGATAAGAAAGTTATCAACACCGATAAAGGTCAAGTCACTGCAAACACTATTGTATTAGCCTGCAATGCGTATCTTGAAAGACTGGAAACAAAGATTGCAGGAAAGATTATGCCCATTAACAATTTTGTATTAGCCACAGAGCCTTTGGATGAGGACGAAGCACGTTATATTAATCGAGACAATGTCTGTGCTCATGATAATAAATTTCATGTGCATTACTTTAGAATGTCTCAAGACAATCGGCTTTTATTTGGCGGTGGCGAAAACTACACAAGGAAATTTCCCAGCAATCTTAAGTCCTATGTCAGAAAAACAATGCTCGATGTTTTTCCAAAACTAGAAAATAAAAGAATTGATTTCGCTTGGGGTGGAAGCATTGCTGTGACTATCAATCGGATGCCTCACATCGGTAAATTGGATTCAGGAGTTTATTTCTCTCATGGTTTTTCTGGACATGGCATTGCACTTGCATCACTGGCAGGAACGATCATGGCCGAAGCAATAGATGGGTTTTCTAAAAGGTTTGATGTTTTTAATGAGGTGAAAATTCATAGTTACCCTGGAGGAACGCTTCTGAGGTGGCCGGGTTTTTATTTAGGTATGCTTTACTATTCTTTAAAGGACAGACTGTGATTTCATTAAAAAAATTATTTGTTGTAACCTTGTTTTTGACAGTGAAATCCTTCGTCATCCTTGCAGAGGAAGTTAGAGTCTATAATTGGTCGGATTATATTGCTGATTCCGTGATTGAAGATTTTGAAGAAGAAACGGGCATTAATGTTATTTATGATGTCTTTGACAGCAATGAAATTTTAGAGGGTAAATTACTGGCAGGCAATACTGGATATGATGTTGTAGGACCCAGTATTGAATATTTAGGACGCCAAATTATAGCTGGAATTTATCAACCATTAGATCTTAATCAACTGAGTAATTATAAGAGTCTTGATCCAGATATGCTTACTAAGTTGTCAAAAATGGATCCAGATAACCAGTATGCTATCCCTTATCTTTGGGGAACCACTGGAATTGGATACAATAAAGATAAAGCCATTGAAATTATGGGTGAAGGGTTTGAAATGGCTACGTTTGATGTCATATTTGATCCAGAAATTATCAGTCAATTTGAAAAATGTGGCGTCGCCTTTTTGGATGCACCCAGTGAAACATTCAAAGCTGCTTTGTTCTATGGCGGTTTAAATCCAAATACAAAAAACCCCAATGACTATAAAGGCAAGGCATTTAATATATTGAAAAGTGTGAGACCCTACATTAAATACTTTCATTCATCAAAATATATTAATGATTTAGCCAATGGAGATATCTGTCTTGTTTTTGGGTGGAATGGAGATATTCTCCAAGCTGGAGACCGAGCATTGGAGTCTGGAAACGGAGTCAATATTTCTTATGCGATACCTATTGAGGGTGCACAATTCTGGTTTGACATGATGGCGATTCCAACAGATGCACCTAATTCTGATAATGCACATGCATTTCTCAATTATATTATGAAACCTGAAGTTATGGCTCGGATCAGCAATAAAGTAAAGTTTGCAAATGCAAATAAAGATTCTAAGCCTATGATAAATAAGGAAATAATTAATAATACTGGTATTTACCCACCCGATGATGTTATGAATAAATTATTTCTTGCTGAAATTGCCGGTCCAAAGATAGATCGAATAATGACCAGGCAATGGATTAATATTAAGAACAAGAATTAAAATAACATTTAGGCAGGACAGAATGAAGCGGACTATTTTTTACTTCTCATTAATGCATCTTTTTCTTTTATCGAATGCTTTTAGCAATGATCTTGCTGATGAAGTTTTCTTAGATGGATCTATTCATACTTTCAATCAGTCCCTTAGTATAGAGAATTCTATAGCTATAAAAGATGGAATCATCCTAGCAGTAGGTACTAAATCTTCAATTCAAAAATTAATTGGAGAGAACACTAAAGTTAATAACCTAGAAGGCAAAATGATGCTGCCATCATTTCATGATGCGCATTCTCATCCAATTTGGGATGGTGTAAATCGTCTTAAATGCATACTGACTGATTTGTATGATATTCAAGACATTAAGGACATGCTAAGAGTATGCTTAAATAGTGAGTTAACTCAAACAACTGGCTGGATTGTAGGTTCAGGATTAAACATAGGACTCTTCTCTGCAGGCAATCCAAATAAATCTTTATTGGATGATATCAGTAAAGATATCCCGATTATTCTTTGGGCCAATGATGGACACAGTGCACTTGCTAATAGCAAGGCATTTGAATTAGCGAATATTACAGCTGAGACAATCAATCCTCCATATGGAGTTATAGAAAGAGACCCTCAAACTGGAGAGCCTAGTGGAACATTAAGAGAGTCATCTGCTATTAACTTAGTATTAGTTCTCACTCCAAAAGATACAGACTCTGATTATGATAAAGGGCTGAGTATCTCCCAAGAGATGGCACATAGCTTTGGCATTACTTCAGTACTAGAAGCAGCTGTTGGCGAACGCCATATGGCAACCTACAAGAGAGCAGCTGATCGAGAAGAATTAGATCTGAGGGTTTTTACTTGCCTAGAATATGGAAAAACCAATTTTGTGCATGATGCAAGTACATTTGAAGATGTTTATCTCAAGCTGGATCAATTTAATCATCCTCGTATTAATGTCAATTGTGTAAAAATATTTATTGATGGGGTTCTAGAAGGGCAAACAGGTGCATTACTGGAGCCATACTTAGATTCAGGAGAAATAGGAGAACTTATTTTAGAAAAAGAATCACTCAATAAGGCAATTGCTCGTTTTGATTCTGAAAATCGACAAGTGCATACCCATGCTATTGGTGATCGAGCCGTTCGAGCTGCTTTAGACGCATATGAATATGCTCTTAAAGAAAATGGTTCTCTTGATAATCGTCATCATATTTCTCATTTACAAATGATCAGCAAAGAAGATATCCCAAGATTCTCAGAATTAAATATTGCAGCTACATTCCAAGCAGTCTGGGCTATGCCTGATGAATATATCACAGGAATAAGTATCCCTGAAATAGGCATTGAGAGAGTCAACAAAATGTACCCAATTCAAAGTGTTTTCGAAGCAGGGGGCTTAATTGTTGGTGGAAGTGACTGGGCTGTGACAACAATGAATCCTTTAATAGCCATAGAGACTGCAATTACAAGAAAAGACCCGGAAGATAGGTTGAAGGGAACACTTAATAAAGATGAAAGGATGGGATTAACTGAGATGTTAAAGGCGTATACCATCAATGCAGCTTACATCATGCATCAAGATAATATTACAGGTTCAATAGAGGCAGGTAAGTTTGCTGATTTAATAATTTTAGATAAGAATCTATATAATATTACGCCGAATGAAATCAGTGAAGTTAGAGTTGTGGCAACAATTATAGAAGGCAAAACTGTTTTCAGTATAAAATGATAACGCAATGAAAAAGAAAACAGGAATCACGAGAAGAGATTTTGTTAATGGCATCAGCTTTAGTCTAGCGGCTTCAGTAGCACCAATTGATTATTTGAGGTCCCAAGGCATTGATTCAGGTTATTATCCTCCTGCATTATCAGGCATTAGAGGCAATCATCCAGGCTCTTTTGATCATGCACATAAGCTTGCATTTACAGGCAGTGGTTTTATTAATGAGGTTCAAAATTTAGGCGAGAACTATGATTTAATAATAGTTGGTGGCGGCATCTCAGGATTATCAGCTGCTCATTTCTTTAAAGAACGAACAGGAAAAGCCCCAAAAATTCTTATTCTAGACAACCACGATGATTTTGGAGGCCATGCCAAACGAAATGAATTTGTTGTCAATGGGCGAACCATGCTTGCCTATGGCGGCAGCCAATCAATAGAGTCACCCAGCTATTATGAGGAAGTTTCAAAAAACCTATTGTTAGACCTTGGTGTGGATGTTCAAAAATTTTATAAGGCGTATGATTTTGATTATTTCAAGAACAGAAAACTCGAAGCAGGCATGTATTTTAACGAAGCAACCTATGGAGTCAGTCGAATCGTTAAAAATGTACCTAGTTTTAGATATGATCTTGATTATAAAGAAACGATTAAACCTGAAAATATTGAAAGAGTTGCCTCTCAGATGCCAATTTCAGATCAATCCAAAAAAGAATTTATTAAGCTTTTCCTAGACCAAACTGATTTTTTTCCTGAGTTGAGTCTTGAAGAAAAATATTACTTATTAGACAACATCAGTTATGAAAATTATTTAAGAAAATACCATAAAGCTGGAGAGGAAGTCATTGGTCTTTTTCATAGTCTAGTATGGGGTCTTTGGGGAGTGGGCAATGATTCTATCCCTGCAATTGGTTGCTGGGCAGACGGACTACCAGGTTTTTCAGGACTGGGTTTTACAGACAATGAAGAACTAAACGATGAACTCATTGATCAGAAGAACTCCATGTATGATGTTGATGTTGTTGATGAGAGCATTCGTGACTCCATGAGCAAGAATGAGTTATCTGATGAACCTTATATTTTTCACTTTCCTGATGGCAATGCGACGATTGCAAGGTTATTGGTCCGAAGACTTATTCCCAATTCAATCCCTGGACATACCATGGAAGATATTGTCACCGCTAAAACAAACTATTCCATGTTGGATAAACCAGAACAAGATACGAATATCCGTTTAAACAGCACTGTGGTATCTACAACCAATACAAAAGATGGAGTTGAGGTGGTCTATGCAAAAGAAGGAGTGTTCTATAAGATCCATGCCAAGCAATGTATACTTGCTTGCAACAATGGCATTATTCCAGAACTTTGTCCTGAATTACCAAAGAAACAGAAGGAGGCTCTTAAATACAATGTAAAAGTGCCCTTGGTTTGGGTACAGGTAGCAATGAAAAATTGGCACATGCTAGCAAAAAATAAAGTTTATTCGTTGCAATGTCCAAATAATTTTTATAACAGCTTCTATGTTGATTTCCCAGTGAGCCTAGGTGATTATCAGTTTCCACAGACTTTTGAAGACCCAGTAGTATTCATGATGCAGCACGTGCCCACTCGACCCAATCAAGGTTATAGCAATAGAGAGCAATATCGATTATCAAGATTATGAAGATAAATTATTCGATCAACTGAGAGGAATGTTTGGTTCAGACTTTAATGAAGAGGATGTTGCGACCATCACCGTCAATCGGTGGGCCCATGGTTATTCCTATGAGTATAATAATTTATTTGATGCTGAGTACTTTGGCGGAGAGATGCCAGAGAGTAGGAACGATGAACGCTATCCACATGTGATTGGGAGAAAACCATTTGGCAATATAGCAATTGCCAACAGCGATGCATTAGGATCTGCTTTTGTCGATGCTGCAATCAGTCAGGCCGATCGAGCCGTCAATGAATTATTGAGTTAGAGCAGTAATTAATTTTTTGCTAGATTCTCATTAAAGAACGTTTTCATTCTGGAATAGAGTTCTATCCTATTTTCTTCTAAAACAAAACCATGGCCTTCTTCCTTTTTGATCAAGACTTCATAAGGAATATCTTTTTTATCCAGAGCATCCATAAGCGTTTCAGCTTGTTCAATTCTAACATTGTAATCCCTTCTACCATGAACAATGAAGAGTGGAGCTTTAATCTTATCAATATGAAACTTAGGCGAAGTTTTCTCTAATTGATCGATATCCTCTTTAGGATCAATGACATGATTTTTAAACCAACGATCCATTCGCTCAACCCATCTACCATTTTGCTCATAGAGCATTTTAAGATCCCAAATACCAACATAATTAACTGCACATCGATAGAGTTCTGGTGTTAGTGTAATGCCAGCCATAGTTGCATAACCACCATAGCTCGCTCCATAGATACAGACGTGTTCAGAATCAGCTATTCCTTGATCAATAGCCCACTGGACTCCATCACTAATATCATCTTGCATCTCAAGACCCCATCTTTTGTAACCGATTTTTTCAAATCTCTTACCATAACCACCCGAGCCTCTGTAATTAATTTGCATTACAGCATAGCCTTGATTGGCAAAAAACTGCGTTTCAGGATTGAATCGCCACTGATCTTGTATTCCAAATGGCCCTCCATGTGGATTGATAATTAGCGGAAGGTCTTTTCCATCACTGTCTATCGGTATGGTCAAGAAGGCGTATATTGTTTCACCATCTCTTGCCTCATAAGTAATCGGCTTCATTTTAGACATGGTTTTTGGGTCAATCCATGGTCTTGTTGATCCTAGGTAAACTATATTATTTTTATTACTATCATAGAGATAATATTCGCCAGGATTGATATCACTATTGATGCTGAGGATCATTTTCTCCCCATACTCACTCATTGAGGATATACCAACATAATCCACTCCAAATGCTTGTTTGAAGCCCTCAATAAGGTTTTTCCATTTGTTATTAATATAATGTCTTTGCGGTTTGGTGTCGATGTCATTGTAAATAATCGTGACCGGTTCTCCTGTTGGTGTAAAACCTAGATAATTAACATCAGTCCCTTCATTAGCAAATACATCTTCCATTTCTCCAGTTTGAGGATCAAATAAATTAACAGAATAAGTGTCTTGTCCTAAATTAGAGGTCACATACAGCTTTTCATTATTCTCTGTAAATCCCATCAGACCCCAACCATTCTGCAAGCCTTCAAAACGATCTATTTCAGTCCATTCAGATTCTTCATCCTCTCTATACATAATTTGTGTTTCATAGCTGAGTGAATTCTCATCCTGCATTGCAGCCAATCGAACAACTCCATCATTGTCAACGCCCCATCCCATAACTGGTCCAGGAGGCGTTAACATACGCCTAAATTTTCCTGTATAGACATTCATTTTATAAACGTCCAAATAATATCTTTTACGATCATTACGTGCGACTAGAATATTTTCAGGTTCAAACGGCAATAGGTTTAAAACCTCTGTTCTAATAACTTTTTGATTGGTTAATGCATCTTCTGGTTTAACTAATTGCATTGGTTCTTTACCGTCTTTATTTACAGCATAGATTCCAATTGAATCAATGGCGCCTGTTATGCCATTGAGTTGGTCTCCACCTGTGGTGAATATAATTCTATCATTGTTGGCCCAAAAGAAACTGGCTACATTTTGACCTCGAAGTTGAGTTACTCTGATTCTTGAGCACTTGGCTATTATGCCATTCTGACAATTCATATCTGGATCTGAAAGTTTGAAAACAACGATGTTTCTCCTACTAAGATTGCATATATCAATAACACCTGATTTTTGTTTTCTTCGACTCTTTTTCTTGCAACGAGAAAGGGTTTCTTTATTTATGTTTAATGGTGTTAGCGCTGCTAGGTATTGCCCATCGGGTGACAATTGTGGCCCCAGCATTGCAGGGTCTTTAAAGAAGTGCTCAACAGGAAATTCTTCAACTGCTAGTGAAGACAAACTGAATGATATTGCCAATAGTGTTATTAAATATTTCATATTATTCCCTCGTGGCTATGAACCTTAACCAAAAAGACAACAAAGATCTAGTTGATGAAGGAAAAATTGGTTACTATTTTGATAATGAAATACTCTAAAATTTACACATCAATATTTTTTCTATTTTTAATTGATAATGCATTCGCTCAAAACATCTCATCGGATTGTTTAACCTTGGTAGAAGAAAATCAATGCCAGACAGCGGTTACGGCGTGTTCTTTGTTAGCGGAAGAGGGAGATCCTCAATCACAAACACTCCTAAGTTTACTTCTATCTGGCACCAGCGATGGTGATTTTAGGAGAAATTATAAACAGTCGTTTGGTTGGATTTCTGAAGCGGCTAGTCAAGGCTATACCAAAGCAGAATTGGCATTGGCAGAAATGTATATGAATGGTGAAGTTATTCCGATGAATGCTAAAAAAGCTAAGGTGTGGTATGAGAAAGCTGCGGCGAAAGAAAACATGGATGGAATCAATGGTCTTGCCAGATTGTATCGTTATGGAACGGGTGTGAGAAAAGATTATGAGAAAGCCTTTTCACTTTATGAAAAAGCAGCTTTTGAGAATCATGTCAGATCCCAAGCTGGCTTGGGATTGTCTTACAGGGATGCCAAAGGCGTTAAAAAGAATTTAGTCAAGTCCTATGCTTGGCTTTCCATAGCAGCAGACAGCATCTCTGATAAGGAATTAAGACAATTAAGGGATGCGTATGAAGCAGAAAGAGAAGCGAGAGATAGAACCATTCCTCAATGCTCTTATATTTTAGAATATGAAAACTTTCAAGAGATCATGGCTGTCTCTTATTCAAAAAAGATGTTGCTGGATTTGAAGCAGAGGATGAGCAGGAAACAAATCAATAAGGCAAAGAAATTAGTTCTCGTATTAAATCAGCAATTGTCTGGCCAGTAAAAAAAGAGCGGGTGAATCACCCGCTCTTAATCGTTCTAGATCTGCTCTTTATTAGAGAGATTGATCGTATCGGAAGTAAACCGTTCTTCCTCTTGTGTCATAAAGACTGAAAGAGAATGGCTCCCAACCATACCAATCGCTATTTTGCTCTGGCTCTTCATTGGTAAGATTTGTAGCACCAACAGTCAATGCAGCATTCCATGGAAGTTGATACTTAGCTTGCAAGTTCCATTCCATATGGCTTCCAACACTGTAGGTATCGCCACCGTAGTCTTCTGATTGGCCCGATAGATAGTAACCAGTTAGAGCCATGCTTAAGTCGCCTTTACCCCAGTATAGGTGAGGATTGATTCGTAGATCTGGTAATCCCATTTCACCTTGGTACTCATTTTTTGGACTTTCTGGGTATGTTTGAACTATATATTTTAGATACTTAGCCGCACTTAAACCAACATCAAAACGGCCCATGTTATCAGTGTCTATAATGTATGTAACATCAATATCAAGCCCTTCTGCTTCAACACCAGCAAAGTTATTGTATTGGAGAGAAACATAATTTACCCCTCCTTCAGGGCCTAAATCATTAGCACCGTAACGAACAACATAGTTTGTTAGACCTGCTGCTTCAGCTGAGAACTCACGATTTAAGCTAGAGGTTGTAATTAGGTTCTCATATTCAGTATGCCAAAATCCAAGTTGCACTGTTAACTCTGGAAGAGGGGCAAGAACTACACCGTATGTCCAGCTATCAGACAATTCAGGTTTTAGTTCAGGGTTACCACCGTAAAGTGCTCTGTACTGAGTACTTGTACAAACGGATGCACCACTCGCACAACCTACAATATCAATTCCGGATGGAAAGCTTTCTGATCTATTACCATATAACTCATCCATTGCTGCTGCTCTAAATCCTTCACCTAATGTTGCTCTAACAAGAATCCAGTCATTTGGTCTATAAGATAAATTGATCTGTGGAGAGAAATTACTTCCAATACCATCACTACTGTAACTGTCATATCGACCAGCAATGCTTGTATTCAATTTTTCTGTCCATGGCAATCCCATTTCAAAGAACATAGTTTTTCTTGATCTCTGAGCTCGTATATTATCGCCACCGGCTGTACCAGCAATGATAAATAGATTGGCTTCTGGATCATTCATTTGCTTGAAATAGAGTTGATTATATTCAGCACCAACAACCATTCCAATCGCTCCACCTGCTAACTCACCAACATCAAAATCCATGATGAAGTCCATGGTTTGTGATTTTAAGTCAGCTTGATAAATGGACGTATGATTGAATGCCAACATTTGTGCTGACACTTCATCAAGAGTGCTATTAATACCCCAAGGGTCAACTTCAAAATTATCTAGGCCCGCTTGAAGTAAGCTTTTATTCACTAAGTTTTGAGTAGTGTTATCAGTATCATTGTTCACTACTTGGAGATTTAATTCCCAATTAGCGCCACCCAATATATCAAAGATGCCTTCAAATCCTATTCTAAGATCTTGAATATTTGTTACCACATTGTTATCACGAGTTCCGTTTGGAACGGATCTCATTAACAAAACTGCTGTACCACAATCCACAGTAGCTGCAGCACAATCGATTCCATATGCATATAGTGGATGATTTGGATTGTCTGAGTATATTGTTGGGAATGGCTGTGTAATAGGTGTTCCTGCAAATCTCTGATCGGAATCATTTTGAGAAATCATTAACACTGTATTCATGGTCACATCTGGCGATAGATCAAGAGATGATTTCATTAAGAAAGCATTTCTTTTGGCCCTAGGAATAGAAATGATATCTTGAGCAAAATCATAACCACATCTTCCGTATGCATTTCCACCTTGTGCACCATTCCATCTGTATGAGTTAGGAAAGGTATCACTTGAGTTGCTTCCTGTATCACCAGAGCTGCCTACTGGTACTTCAGGGCATCTTGGATCAACTACGTAACCACCTATACCAAGGTTATTAGTGCTCGAATAGAGATATGCAGTACTTGGATAACCGTATGAACTAAAGTAGTCATATTCCCATGCATGACTCGCGTAATCGATGTCTTTATAGTACTGAGGCCTTCTGTCGTAATGCTGAAGTGTAAAAAAGATATTTCCTTTGGAATTAGATACACCACCAGTAATATTTGCTTGGGTATAATCCGCACCATCTTGAGGTGTACCAGAGGTTACTGAGAAATTTAATCCATCAAAATCTTTTCTAGTAATAATATTGACTACACCAGCAATAGCATCAGAACCATAAATAGCTGAGGCACCATCACGTAGTATTTCAATTCTTTCAACAATCGATGCTGGAATTTGGTTCAAGTTCTGAGCCGCACCACCGGATCCACCGGTTGAAGCAATTCTTCTTCCATCAACTAAAACTAGTGTTCTTGCTGAACCCAAGCCACGTAATGAAACTTCATTCACAGACGCTTGGCCATTTGCATAACCAGAAGTTTCTTTAAATGAACCAAAAGAGTTGTAAGGAGTTGTTTGCAATACTTCCGCTACGGTAGCAAAGCCTGATAACTCAATTTGCTCTCTTGAAATCACAGTGACAGGTTGAGCTGTTTCTACGTCAGTTTGATTCAAACGAGAACCAGTAACCTGGATTTTACCCAGTTCAGCTGCATCTTCATTTTCATCTTGTGACATTACGGGAGTGACAAAGATCACTGCTGTAATACTTAAAGCAACAAATAATCCTGTTACTTTTTCTAAAAGGTTAACCTTCATTTGATATATCCTCATACTTTATTAACTTATAACGTAGCAGACAATACTCATCAATTGTATTTGATGAGTAAATATTCTTACTACTCTTACTTATTATTCTCATTGATAACATCATCATAAGCAAGCCTAAAATGATTATTAATCAATGTTTAGTGGTCAATAGGCACTGTAAAAAGGGGGACAAATGGTATTACTGTTGTTAGTTAGCAACATTAATATGCATTAAGAGACTATAGTTTTAACTCTTTAGTAATTATTTTTTAAGTTATTGATCTCAGTATTACTGAATGTATGATGGACTATAATTAATGGTATTATTTTTATATGAAGTATTTTATTAAAAGTTTGGTTGTTTTATTTTTCACTTTTACATCTTTGATGTCGGGCCATACTCTCTATAGTCAAACATTGAATGAAAAGATTGATGAGTGTAAAAAATTCAAAGTATCACTGATACGCTTGCAATGTTATGACCGTATTTCTGATGAGAAAGGAACTCAGAGTGTCAAGAAATCTAAGAGAAGACTATTTGACCTAGGGGGAGATAAAAATAAGGCAGATAAATCTGATAATGCTAACACGGCTAGAAAAGTTGATGAGACGGTTGAAGAGGAAAAATCAAGTGTTGCTTCGAATCCAGAGAATAGTTTTGGAAAGACTCAGGATCTCTCTGAACCTGAAGAAATTAACTCAAGAATTCTAGGAATCTTTAATGGCTGGTCAGGCGAGACAACATTTGAACTTGAGAATGGACAGGTCTGGAAAAAAACTGGAAATGGTTTTTTATCAGCAAACGTCAACAATCCTAAGATAAATATTAAAAAGGGAGCACTAGGTTCATTTACCTTAAGCGTTGAAGGCTTTAATTCAAGCATTAAAGTGAAGCGTATTAAGTAATTTAGAATCAATGTTCTATCTTTTTCTTATAGTAATTATTTTAATTATCATTGTCGCACCATCACTATGGGTTACTAGGACTATAAAAAAATTTAGTGAACCCAATGATCGCTATGACTTTACTGGCTCTACTTTTGCTAGAAAGCTACTCGATGCTCTTAACCTTCAAGATATAGATGTTGAGTCTACAGAGCTTGGGGATCATTATGATCCTAGATCCAGAACAGTAAGACTGACTGCTGATAAAATGGAATCCAGATCCCTAACTGCGATTACTATTGCGGCTCATGAAGTAGGGCATGCACATCAGCATGCAACTGGCTATGCACCATTTAAACTAAGAACACTTTTGGTTAAAGCCATGGCACCTGCAGAGCGTTTTGGCGCCTTGATACTAATAGCTGCACCAATTGTGACTTTATTGACACGCATACCACAATCGGGTTTGATCATGTTTTTGGGTGGCTTTTTAACCTTGGGTGTCTCTAGCGTGATCCATCTAGTAACTCTGCCTACAGAATGGAATGCTAGCTTTGATCGAGCTCTGCCTATGCTAGAGAAAGGAAATATTTTAAAGGATGGTGATGAGCCACATGCAAGAGAATTATTGACAGCAGCTGCAATGACCTATGTGGCTGCTTCTCTAATGAGCTTAATTAATATTGCTCGTTGGTGGGCCATTCTTAGAAAAGGCCCTTTATAAAAAAAGGGCGCTAATGAATTAGCACCCTTTCTTATTATTTGATTTCGAAAAATCTATATCTTAAAAATCAAATTGCATACCAAGCCTTACTTTTCTCGGAGCTTGGAAATTAATAGGCAATTGATAGTTAGGATTTGTTACACCGCCTGATTCACCGTACTCATTCATGTCGGTTACAGCTTGCGAATCCAAGACATTAAACATATCTAATCTGAGCATTAATCGTTCAGAAACTCGATACGATAACATTGCATCAAGGGTCGTAATTGTGTCACTTTCAAACGAACTCGCTCTTGGTGTAAGTTTTCCTTCACAATACCAAGATGAATCTCCATATGCAGATGCAAAGACATCCGTAGGATGAGTTCCTATACAACCAAATTTTCTTGGTGACTCTGCTCTAAATGCCATACCTAAAGTCAGCTTGTCATTAATTGCTTTTGTACCAAAAACTTTTAATAAGTGCCTTCTGTGATTTGGTAGATAACCGTATGAACCATCCGTAAGACCTGGTTGATCAAAATCTTGAGTAATACCGGCATCGTCTTGTCCATTATCAGACTTTACAGTACCTTCATAGTTACCCTTAGTGCTTGACCAAGTATACGATGCTTTTAAACCCCAATCACCATCAAATGGTCGATCAAGGGCAATTGCAATCGCTTTATATTTCCTACTAACCTCAGGATAGTTAAGGTCTGCTGCTGAAAGGTCAACAGTAGTTTCTAATTCAGGAAGATAGACATTCATGTCAGATCCAGGATTAGTTAACACATATTGATGGAAACCAGTCCAAATATCAGCACAACCGTCTATACCATTCTGAGTACAGTAAGCAAGAACAGCTGCATCAATAGCAACGTCTTCAATGGTTGAAGCGAGATCTCTTGAAGTCCATGTGACACCAAGATCAAATCCTTCTAGTATGCCACTTTCAAGAGTTTGAGCGTACCCAAGGATATACTCTTCTTGATACATAGGCTCTAGAGAATTATCTGTGGTTGATCGAGTATCTGGCACTGAACCGTCACCATAGACAACACTACCAACTTGAGTTCCAAAAGCTGGAGTAGCAGAACCGTGTTGATCAGCAGTGGTTTCATAGAATTCATGAATATAGGTTTCACCACCAGCCATTCTAATGTTGGTGTTGGCAGCAATTGGAAGATAGTACTCACCGTAAGATCCGAAGATTTTACGATTTCCATCACCATCGATGTCATACGTAACTCCTAATCTAATCGCATCTTGATCTTCAGTTTTAACAAACGTTTCACCGTTAGCATTTTTATTATCATAACTTGAACGTCTGATACCTGCGTTTACCATCAATTGATCATTAACCTGCCAACTGTCTTGTAGGTACAGAACTTCTTGAGTGGTCTCAAATGAACCACCATTGATGTATGTTCTGTGTCTAACATAGGGTTGACCAGCCACACTGTTTCCAGTGTAACTAGCGTATGAAGGAGAATTAAAGTACATATAGTAAGCACCGCCTGAGTTAATTGTGTTATCAACTGCAGTCAATTCTTCTTCTTCAAAACCAAGTCGGAGATGATGTTTGCCTACATAGTAGTCGATATCATAACGCATAATTTCTCTTTCATCGTCACCCACACTGATACTAAAGTTTGTCCAATTACCACATGGCAACCACCCAGATCCTGGGTTTTGGTCACTAGAAGGATGGAGGTAACATGCTGGTTCAGCATCATTAGCTCCAGAGGTAGTTCTGTTGTATTCGTTACTACCGTAGGTAATAGCTGCGGTTAAATTATCCGTAATTAGAAAAGATGCTTTCCCAATATGATTGTCACCACCAACGTTATAAAAACTTGGCCCAATTAAAGAAGTTGCACCTGTATCAGCATCATAAGAATATGTGTCTTCAACGTTTTCAGAATCATCATTGAAGTAAGTGTATTCAAGGTGAACTTTATCGCCAGCGTAGAAGTCTAATTTACCACCAAAGAAGGTTTCATCTTTTTTATAGATATACTGTTGAGTCATACCTGTATCTACATACTCATCGTCTTCTGGATTCACTAAAAGGTAAAAGAACAACATATCTTTGATGATTGGACCACTGACCCATGCGTTAGTTTCCATAAAGTCTCTTTCATCAAGATTATTTCTAGAACTATAGGTATCAGGTTTGTCTTCAATAAGACTGTCAGGTGTGTATGAGACATTGAAACCAAATTCCCAATCGTTACTTCCACTTTTTGTTACAGCATTTACCACACCACCAGTAGCTTTACCAAACTCAGCTTGGTAACCACCAGTTTTAACTTCAACTTGTTCATAGAATTCAAACGGTACTGAAGATGAACCTGTAAAGTTTCTAAAGTTAGTGGTGTTTAAGCCATTAACTATATAAACATTCTCAGCTGGTGAAGAACCACCAATTGAGGCCAGATTACCAAATGCAGAATCACCACTTTGAGTTCCTGGAGCTAGTAATTGAATAGCAGTAATATTTCTTGCAACAGGCGTAGTATTGATTAACTCATCAACATCGACACTGATTCCAGTGGTTGTAGAGTCAAAATCTTTAATTTGCCTTGCACCTGCAGTAACCACCATTTCTTCCATTGAGCCTGAACTCAAAACGAAGTTATAAGATGTGTTACCAAGTTTTATGCGAACACTATCGTTTAATGTTGTATAACCTCCTGCTGAAATCGATACATTATACGTACCAATTGCAAGTAGCGGCATACTTATTGATCCATCTGATTCTGATACAGCACTTCTTGATACACCAGTTGATGATGAAGAAATTGAAACGGCAGCCCCAGCAATTGAACCTCCAGATGAGCTTAGAACTTTAGCATTCAAAGTACCACTAGTTCCATCTTCAGCGAAAGCTGATGATCCAATAGTGAGTATAAAGAATGATAGAACAAAGCCTAATAGTTTTGATTTATTCATTTAACTAATTCCTTTTTTAAAAGTTATTAAGAAAAGATTATCCTCTTACATAATTGGCATGACAATTTATAAGCATTAACTAATTGTTGTATAAAAACAAATAAATTAGATAAACTATTGATATGTATATAATATTTACAGTTTATCAGATTGTATTAATTATCTGTACTAATGGTTTAGAAATTAACAGTATCGCCGATGTTTAATCCATTGGTTTCAGAGAGCCCACCATTAATTTCAAGTACCCATTCAGCTTTTTTGTTCGAAGGAATGCTTTTTGTGGATAGTGGCTTAGCATTGTGATGAATTTTTATAATTTTTTTATTTGTATCAATAAAGATGATATCAAGCTTAATTAAAGTATTTTTCATCCACATAGACACATGTCTAGGAGGTGCAAAATGAAACAGCATGCCTTTATCTTGAGGCAGATTTGCTATGTGCATTAAGCCTCTTTGTCTTTGTCTATGACTACTAGTAATGTAGGCATTGAATTCGATGTTATAGCCTAAGCTATTTTCAATGCTTACGGGGACTGTTATCAATGCATCCAAATATGCATCATTGGATTTAGCTGTCGAAATAAAAAGTAGTAAAATTAAAGGTAAAGCATAAAGGTAACTTTTTATTAATTCACGGCGTTCTTTTTTTATTTTCATATCTGTATAATTATAGTCTTTCATTAACCTCTATTCCTACATAATCAACGTATGAAAACATATAGTGTTATTACTTTTGATTTAGATAATACTCTCTGGCCAGTAGAGCCATCGATTATTCACGCTGAAAATGAACTTTATAACTGGCTCAAAATTCATTATCCGAAACTTACTAATCGATTTTCAAAAGAAGATATACAGGTTTTTAGAGAACCCATTTTGGAGCAATATAAAGACATGCTTCATGACCTTACATTTGTCAGAACTGCATTATTAAAAAAGTTAGCTTATTCAGTAGGATACCCTGATAGTATGGCTTCTGAGGCTATGGTTGTTTATAGAAAGGCTAGAAATACAATTAGTTTCTACCCAGATACGATGCCTGCTATAGAAAAACTTGCAAAACATTTCACACTTGCAGCCATTACCAATGGCAATGCTGAGATTGAAAAAATGGACATTGGTCAATTCTTTAAAAAATCTTTTTACTCAGCTGACATTGGCGTCGCAAAACCGCATCCAGAAATATTTAAAACAGCTATTGATTATCTAGGAGTAGAATCCAGAGACATTATTCATATTGGCGATGACCCAACGAATGATGTAATGGGAGCTCATAAAGCAGGAATGGATACCATTTGGTTAAATCGCAATAATGAGGTTTGGCCCATGGATTTTTCTGAGCCCACTTATACTCTGAATAATTTGTCCGAAGTAACTGATTTATTGTTATATTGATTTTAATTATTATCTTATTGATTAATGATGGAACAAATAAATAAAAACTCGAATCAAAGTGGTTCAAAGTATAAAAACAAACGTGGTATTGTTGCCATCAAAGATGGCATTAAAAAAAGCAATCCTATCGATCAAGACATCGCTTTAACTAAACCTGATTGGTTCAAGGTCAAATTGCCACAAGGAGAAAACTTTAATGCACTAAAGAACCAAGTGCATAAATTAAATCTCAGTACAGTTTGCGAAGAATCCAAGTGTCCCAATATAGGCGAATGCTGGAATCATAAAACAGCAACGCTTATGTTAATGGGTAAGATTTGTACCAGAGCATGCCATTTTTGCTCAGTGGACACTGGCAACCCCAAAGGTTGGTTGGATTCCTATGAGCCTATTAATACTGCTAGAACAGTTCAATTTATGAATTTAGATTATGTTGTTTTAACTTCAGTCGATAGAGATGATCTAGACGATGGCGGTTCCGCACATATTGCAAAAACAGTGATAGAGATAAGGAAAATTAATCCAGAGATTACGATTGAAGTACTGTCTCCTGATTTCAAAGGTAATCTTTTTTACTTGGATAAAGTAATAGAAAGTGGGCTGCATGTTTATTCTCATAATATAGAAACGACTGAAAGACTCACACCCACTGTTCGTGACCCAAGAGCTGGATACGATCAAACACTCAAATTACTTAGCCGTGCACGAAAAAATAATGTGATAGTGAAGTCTGGAATGATGTTGGGTCTTGGAGAGAGCCGAGATGAAGTGATTACCACTATGAAAGATTTGAAGACTGCAGGTGTCAGTATACTGACCATGGGGCAGTATTTGAGCCCTACTCAAAATCACATTCCAGTAGTTCGCTATGTGGCACCGGAAGAGTTTAAGGATTACGAAAGAATTGGAAGATCTATTGGAATTGATGAAGTTGTAGCAGGACCTTTGGTCCGTTCAAGTTATCGTGCTGAAAGAGCTTTTTATAATTATCAAAAAAATCAAAAAAATGCTCTCTAAGAAAATAAGTTTAATGAAGTATGCATGCATCATTGCATTGGTCCTTGTAGCAACCGTTACAGAATCTGCCTTGTTAATAAGCGAATTGGAAATACAGATCGAGTCTGAACAGCAATGGGAACAAATGACCAGTCAATTACCCATTTCAAGAGATTTATCGAAACGAACTTTGATTCGTTGCGTTGCAAAAAACATTATCAAAACTCTGGAAGAGCCCTACAAGTCTAATGAATGGGAAATTGAATTGTTTGAGAATCCAGGGGTGAATGCTTTTGCGATGCCCGGAGGTAAATTGGGAGTTTATACTGGGATTTTTAGTGTCGCTGAAAACTCAGATGAAATTGCAACTGTTATTGGGCATGAAATAGCACATGTGACGAATAAACATTCTTATGAGAGAGCTAAGCGAGATATGAGAACTAAAATTGGAACCACTATTGGTGCTGCTGTGGTTGCTGGAAATATAGCAAACAAACCTATTTACACTCAATCGGATCTTTATGAAGTGAATAATCAAATGAATGCAATTAATACCATGTCCCAAATGATTTCGACCTATGGGCTTAATTTACCATTCAGTAGAAAACAAGAGAATGATGCGGATACTTCGGGAATTATTTTTATGGCAAGAGCTGGCTTTAATCCACTGTCGAGTTTAAGTTTGTGGAAGAAAATGCAAGATCAAGGCAAAAGACCCAATTTGGAATTTGTTTCTTCGCATCCCTCTTCATCCACAAGAATTAAAGAGCTGTCCAGTCAATTACCAAAAGCATTAGCAGCCTATAATGAGGTAGAAAGGAAACCCAATTGCAGGTATCCAAAATGATCCCTTTGTCCGATGACAATCCAACCCATTCAAAGCCCTATGTAACGATTGCTTTAATCGCTTTGTGTTGTTTACTGTTTATTTGGCAACTCTTTCTAGGCTCAGATGGTGGAAAAGCTATTTTTGCCCTTGGGGTTATTCCAACCAGTCTCCTTCAGGACACGCCCTTGCCAACCAACTTAAGATGGGTCAGTCCAGAGATGACTTTATTAACCTCTATGTTTTTGCATGGAGGCTTTATGCACTTAGCGGGAAATATGCTCTATCTATGGATTTTTGGAGACAACATTGAAGACATCTTAGGCAAGCCAGTTTTCCTACTATTTTATTTTATCTGTGGCATTGTTGCTGCCTTGTCACAAGCTCTTCCTGACCCCAGTTCGCAAATCCCTATGATAGGAGCCAGTGGAGCAATCTCTGGTGTTTTAGGTGCATACGTTGTTTTTTTTCCAAAGGAAAAAATTAAGGTCGCTATTCCTTTTGGATTTTTTCTTCAAATTTTAAGATTGCCAGCGTATGTTGTTCTAATCTTTTGGTTTATATTGCAATTGATTAATGGTGCCAATGCAGGTTCTGGTGGAGGCATTGCGTTTGGTGCTCATATTGGTGGTTTTGTAGCTGGTTTAGTTTTAGCACCAATTCTGGCTGTCGTGACTCGAAAAAAAACTAAACCTCAATAATATCGATAGGAGTTGAATATGTTGAACTATACCTCTAAGTTACTTTTCTTTTTTATTCTTTTCTTTCAGTTCATTCTTCCCATCACTGTGGCACAGTCTCTGGATGAGATCATTCAAGGAGAGCATCGTTCTGATCAGAATAAATTAAGAAATGAAGCCAGACACCCAAAGGAAACACTAGAATTTTTTGGCATTGGAAACACAATGACGGTTGTGGAAGTATGGCCGTCTGCTGGATGGTATACCGAAGTCATAGCACCTTATCTCAATGATTCTGGACAGTATATTTCAGCTTCGTTTGATGTGAATACAGACAGTGAATATTTTGGCAAGATGGCAAAAAGATTCCAAAGCAAGCTGGATGAATACCCAGATCTTTATAACAACATTAAACACGGAGTTCTTGAGGCACCAGATCGCATAGAGATTGCTGATGCTAATTCAGTGGATATGTTACTGACGTTTAGAAATATACATAATTGGATGGCACGTGGGCAAACTGAAATGATGTTTAATGGATTTTATAAAGTCCTTAAACCCGGTGGTATTTTGGGCGTGGTAGAACATCGGGGAGATTCGTCAATCCCTCAAGATCCAAAAGCAAAATCAGGTTATGTGAATCAAGACTATGCAATTGCATTGGCAGAGAAAGCAGGTTTTATTTTTGAAGCTTCTTCTGAAATTAATGCCAACCCAAATGACGACAAGAGCCATCGTGAAGGTGTTTGGACATTGCCGCCAACTTATCGAAGTCTAAGCGATGAAGAGAAGATTGATTTCAAAAATATTGGTGAAAGCGATCGTTTTACACTTCGTTTTCGCAAACCTGAATAATCAAGCATGCCATGCTTAAAGTCAGCATTGCTTTGTTTTTTGCTCGTCTCTACTGGAGTGTTTGCAGAGAAAGAGTCAACAGTGATTGTCATCTCTATGGACGGTGTTAGACATGATGTATCAGAGAATAATGATCTAGATGCATTTAAGCGAATGGAAAAAAATGGAGTCAGAGCAGAGTATTTAATCCCTGTATTTCAATCCACCACTTACCCTGCTCATGTCTCCTTGGCAACAGGAGTTTATCCAGACAAGCATGGGATATTGCATAATTCTTTCTTAGATAAAGAGAAGGGGAGATTCAGTTATGATGCCGATGCAAATTGGCTGGATGTGCCTCCAATCTGGGTATTGGCAGAGCAGCAAAATATTCGATCTGCTGTTTTCTTTTGGGTGGGGTCTGAAACCGACTGGCACAGTATTGGTGCCAGCTATAGAAGAGCACCATTTGATGCCAACATCAAAGAAGAAGTGAAAATTGAACAAATACTGAATTGGCTGGATATGAATGATGAGGAAAGACCAAGGCTGATAATGAGTTACTGGGATGGAACTGATGATTTAGCTCATCAACAAGGACCCATCAGTGATGATATAAACCAACAAATTGCACGCCAGAATAGCTTATTGAACGGCCTTTTAAGCGAAATTGATAAGAGAGAAGCTTGGGGTTATGTCACAATTTTTGTGGTCAGTGATCATGGCATGACTGAAGTCAATCATTACATCGATTTAGAGGCTTTATTGGATGAATCTGGAGTTACAGCGACACTTTCAGAAGGACCTGCTGTTTCCCATCTTTTTTTAAAAGAGCAGGATATTGATGATGCATTGCAGTTTTTTAAAAGTCAGCAAAATATCATGGCGTTTAAAAAAGAAGATCTTCCTAAAACATGGCGTATGAATCACCCAACAAGAACGGGCGATATTGTATTAGCTACAGAAGCGCCCAATATGTTTTCTAGCTATGGAAGGCCCAAGGGTATGCACGGGTATGCTCCGGAAATGGAAGATATGCATGCTATTTTTTATGGAATGGGTGCAGGCATTAATCCTCAGCAATTAGGACCGGTCCATCAGGTCGATTTGATGCCCACTGTTTCTAAAATTTTAGGTATCAGCATTCCTCATGCAATTGATGGAAAGGCGTTGGATCTGAATTGAATCATTAACTTTAACTCATCACCCATCCATAGACATTATTGCTAGGAGAGCCTCCTTCAGCAAGATAGACTTCCTTGATTTTAGTCATTCGATCACTCACAAGCTGTTGTCTTCTTTGCTCCACATTGATTCCATAGAGCTTGGCTGCATTCAATCCGATAATTTTAGCCTTGTCCTCATCACTAATAGCTGCATAGCCAAATTTTTCTTGCATTTCTACAGGAATTTGAAACCTTCTGAAGGCCTCAATTTGCCATTGCGGTGAACCCCACCAGATAGAATCTGTACCAAATAAAATATGATCAGCTCCAAAAGCTTGAATAATCTGACCCAATAGATGAGCACAAATTTTAGGATGCGTTATGACCGTATGTCCAAATGAAGTGCCAAGCTCCATAAAGACATTGGTCATGTTTGGGTTTTCAATTCTATCTTTACACAAATCCGTGGTGTATGGCAGATAGGCTTTATCACCAAGATATTCATCTTCTTGTGATAAATATTGATTCTCATCTTTGAATGCAGAATGGTAGATTACAAAGGTAATTCCCGGATGATCCAAGGAAGCTTTTTTGATGTCTCTGGGGTGTGTGTGATCGGATTGCCCTGGTTTTAATCTTCTCATAAAAGGCAAACCTTTATGCACGCAAACTATATTCTTTCCCCAGTCTTGTATTTTTTCATAAAATGGATAGATCGCTTCTTCATCATCCAGCCACCAATTATATTCTCCAGCGGTATTGAATACACCTGGATAGAATTTCCAAGCATCGATATTTAAATCCAAAGCCTGTCTTTCAGCTTCCTGAAGAAAGTTAGGTGTATAGGGTGCAATAGGGCCATGACATACCATCCTTTCAGAGCCAGACATTTCATTGATAGTATTTCTAGCTTCAACCATCTCATCGACATTGATAACATCTAAAACTCTGGATGCAACCCCACTCAAGCAAGCAACTGAAACATCGCTATCCAGAAAGACTTCTTTCACATAATTATTGAAATTTAGGTCACCTTTTTGTGGCTTTTTCCCTTTTAATTCTTCATTGAAAGGCCAGGCCATAACTCTAAAACCCAACGGTTCTTTTTTTCCAGTCGCAACATGATGAGTTTGGACATCAAAAATAAATTCTTTTTTTGGCCACAATTCATTAATTGCATCAGGGTCAATCATTTCTTCTGCTTGAACATTAAAGTATTTTCCAAAGACTTCGTTCATTGCTATAAAAGCAACAGCCATTCCATTTGTGGTTTTTAAAAAATCTCTTCTCGTTAATCCTATTTTCTTACTGCATTTCTCAGCAAGGCTTTGAATTAAACTTTCAACTTTTTTTTGCTGTAAGGTTTGAGGTCGGGGAACAAACTCTTCATTCGATACCACTTGAGTTGGTATTGGAGATCTGGTGTCTTCTTTATCATCTTTATGAAATTTTCTAACCCACATTTATTTTCACCTTTTATTATCTATATAGAGACTAACGCTAAAGAATGGTTGTGACAAACCTTAAATTGACTTTGGTTTAATCTCCATTGGTTTGATAAAGAATACATTGATGATTCCTATCAAAGTGACTATGGCAACCAATCCAAAAGCTTGAAGATAGCTACCAGAAGCATTGTCAGCCATGGAGGCTAATAATTGAGTTGCACCTGCAGCTGCAAGGCCATCAATCATACTTATAATGCCTAAGACTCGACCAAGATATTTTTTTCCGAAGGTTTCAACCGCAACCAGTTGAATCATGCTAAAGCTTCCACCAAAGCCAAGCCCGAAGAAAACAGTAAAGAAACTTAGTTGCATTGTATTTTTGGTCAAGATCAATTCATTTTCAGAAATTTCAAACAGCAGTAGCGATCCTATAAACAGGACACAGGAACTGATGAAAAGAACAGTTCTTTTAGGCACTCTATCGCTTAAGGCTCCGAAGGAAAATTTTCCTATGAAGCTAAACCAGTAGATTATTGAAAATAGGATGACAGATTGCTGCGCAGTGAAGCCAATGTCTAGTTCGAAGAATATCCTAATTTGACTGTTCAGCCCCTGGATTGCAAACCATAGACATGCTGAGCCAATACCCAAGCAAAATAAGGCTCTTGAAAAGAGGGCATCCCTGAATTGAGTTCTATCTTTATCTTCTATTGGCTGTGCTTTCCCAATCTCTGTTCCATCAGCTAGAGCTTCTTGATTGCCATCTGGATGTAGCCCCATTACTTCTGGTGTGGAACGAATTACTTTATAAACCGGGATAACAGCAAAAATCCAAAAGAGTATCGATAGCAGTCCAAAGCCCCATCTCCAGCCCCATTCAGGGTTATTTACAATTGGCGAAATCAGCAGCGGTAAGGTGGCACCACCAAGACTTGAACTTGCTACAACCATACCAACAACTTTTCCACGATGCTTTTTGAACCAGTTTGACACAATGATCACATTAGGTCCTAAGCCTGTCATTACAAGACCAGCGGCCATCAGAATATGAAGCCGATAGAGCGTCTCTATAGAGCTGGCAAAAGGGTAAAAACTATAGGTAAGAGCCATTATGATGATGCCAATTCTCATAACAATTGTGACCCCATATTTGTCAATTAGGGTGCCTGATAGTGGTGACAGTAAAGCCGCAAATAAAAGAGTATTACGAACTGTAAGACTTACTTCCTCACGAGTTAGATTGAACTCCTCAATAAATGTTGGGAATAGGTTTTGTGGAACAAATAGAGTCATTGAATTCACAAAGAAATAGATCAGACTGCAGGATATTGCAACATACCATCCATAGAAAAAAGAATTTTGTTTTTGATGCATATTTTTTACTTAAAATTGGTGATCACTAAAACCAATGGATATGAACACTGTTATAATAGTTACTATGAAAAATCATTCTATTGCAATAATCAATGCAAATATTGTTAATGAAGGCTCCATCAGTCAGGAAGATGTTCTTATTTCCAATGGCAGAATCAGACAAATTTCTCCTCAGCTAAAGATTGATGAAGGCACTACTGTGATTGATGCAAATGGCAAATATCTATTGCCTGGATTGATTGATGATCAGGTGCATTTCAGGGAGCCAGGTTTGACTCATAAAGGAGGTATTTCATCAGAGTCAGCTGCAGCAGTAGCGGGAGGCATTACTTCTTTTATGGACATGCCTAATGTTAATCCACCCACTTTGAATCGTTCATTATTGATGGATAAATACTCCATAGCAAAAGATAAAGCTTACGCAAACTATGCTTTTTATCTAGGTGCAAGCAATAATAATTTGGATGAAATAAAACGACTGCAAAAAAGCGATGCATGTGGCGTTAAGGTCTTTATGGGCGCTTCAACTGGCAATCTTTTAGTGGATGACGATGATGCCTTGGAATCTATTTTTGCAGAGTGTCCTATACTTATTGCTACACATTGTGAGGACAGTCCCACTATCAATAAGAATTTAGCTCAAATGAGAAAAAAATATCCCAATGGAGACATTCCAGTTTTTGAGCATCCCAATATCCGATCGGTTGAGTCATGCTATAAATCATCTTCAAAAGCAGTTGCATTGGCTAAGAAGCACAATAGTAAATTGCATGTTTTGCATTTAACAACAGAAAAAGAGCTGGATTTGTTTATACCGCAATCAGAACAAGAAAAAAGAATTACTGCTGAAGTGTGCGTTCACCATCTTTATTATGATGATTCTTATTATGAAAAAATGGGATCAAGGATTGTTTGTAATCCAGCTGTAAAGACGTCAAAAGATCGGGCAGCACTTATGAATGCACTCAACAGTAATGTGATCGATGTTATTGCGACAGATCATGCCCCTCATACAATTGATGAGAAAGAAAAACCCTACCCTGATTGCCCATCTGGTTTACCATTAATTCAACATTCACTTCTTATTCTTTTGGACTTCTACCTTGAAGGACAATTGACGTTAGAAACCATTGTCGATAAAACCAGCCACTCATTAGCACGCATTTATGGCATTAAGGATCGCGGATTTATTAGAGAGGATTATTGGGCCGACCTCGTTTTGATTGATTTGGATAAAACCACAACAGTCACCAAAGATAATCTTCTCTATGAATGCGCTTGGTCGCCTTTTGAAGGAAAGACATTTAACTCTATGATAAATAAAACATTTATTAATGGAGAAACAGTTTATGACAATGGCAAGCTACTTTCTCAGCCCTCTGGGAAGAGAATTGAATTTCTCTAATCATTTGAATTATTTTTCAGGATTAAAATATCGTGTTTTTTCTTTACAGGATATGTTAATTTTCTTCCTACATAGCTAAATGGTTGTGGGGATATAGAAACTGAAAACTTTTAAAGTTAAATTTTCAAAAAAATATAACGTTTTATAAATCAAGCGTCAGCAAATATACATCAATGCAACCTACCAATACAAAAGACCCGCAATATTATCATAAGGTAGTTGACTGCCAATGGGGCTGTCCAGCACATACTGATGTACCAGCATACATTCGGCATATTGCTCAGGGTGAATTTACCGAAGCCTATATGGTCAATAGGGAGTCTAATGTTTTTCCTGGCATCTTAGGAAGAGTTTGTGATCGTCCATGTGAACCGGCTTGTAGAAGAGTTAGAGTTGAAGAAGAGCCAGTCGCAATATGCAGATTAAAAAGGGTAGCAGGGGATCTGAAAGGAGACATTCATGATTTGCTCCCCCCCATTCCTGAGAAAAAAAATGGAAAGAAAATTGCTATCGCTCCCCCCCATTCCTGAGAAAAAAAATGGAAAGAAAATTGCTATCGTAGGCGGTGGCTGTGCATCTTTAACAGTAGCTAATGATTTATTACCAATAGGCTATGAAGTGGATATTTTTGAATCTTTACCTGTTATGGGGGGCTTGATCAGGAGCAATATTCCTAAATTTAGATTGCCACCTGAAGTCATCGATGAAGAATTCAATGTTATTGTCGAGCAAGGAGCTAATCTTCACCTCAATCATCCAATAAACAGTATGAAAGATTTACTACAGGAATCTTATGATGCTTTTTTTATTGGAACAGGTGCACCCAAAGGCAGAGAATTAGATCTACCTGGTAGATACGATACCGATCAAATTCATATTGGTATTTCATGGCTAGAATCAGTTGCCTTCGAGCACATTGAATCGATTGGAAAAAAAGTACTCATTATTGGTGGTGGCAATACAGCGATGGATTGTTGCAGAACTTCTTTAAGACTCGGTGCTGATAACGTTAAGGTGATGTATCGTGGTACACGCGATCGAATGAAATCATCGGACTGGGAATTAGAACCTGCTTTGGAAGAGAATGTTGAATTAATATTAAACCATTCTCCTGATGAATATGTTGTTGAGAATGGAAAATTAGTGGGTATGAGATTCTCTGTATTGGACTGGTTTAAAGATGAAAAAGGAAAGCTGACTTCCAAAAAAATTAATGATGTAGTGATTCCTTGCGATACAGTCATACTGGCTATCGGACAAGAAAATTCCTTTCCTTGGGTTGAAAGAGATATTGGTTTGGAATTTGACCAATGGGAGGTTCCAGTTGTCGATTCAGTGACCTATGAGTCCACTATTCAAGGCGTATTTTTTGGTGGAGATGCAGCGTTTGGACCGCAAAATATTATTGAAGCTGTTGAGCATGGCCACCAAGCTGCAATTTCCATTCATAAATATTGTGAAAAAGAATCGCTTACCGATCGTTTGGAGTATGGCATGAATCTTATCACGGCAAAAATGGGTATCCATGAGTGGTCTTATAGTAATGATTATGGCTATGAGAATAGATTTGAAGTACCAACAGTTCCAATGAATGAACGTTTTAAAGACATTAATATAGAAGTTGAGTTGGGTTTTGAGCCTGGGCAATTTCAAGAAGAAGTTGAGCGTTGTTTGAATTGCGATATTCAGACTGATTTTGCAGCAAACCTTTG
>Ga0206683_10000083_pt1 | contig 63804 bp, 52 predicted proteins | sample M280m12015metaG_FD_155483 | JGI IMG/M metagenome (GOLD analysis project Ga0206683, IMG submission 155483) | Ammonia-oxidizing marine archaeal communities from Monterey Bay, California, United States - M2 80m 12015 | ecosystem: Environmental > Aquatic > Marine > Intertidal zone | place: USA...
TGGAAATAGTAAAATACTTCCAATATTTTATAAAGTCCTTGAAAATTATGGTATAAAGTAAGGGAACAGCTATAGAAAAAAAAAGAATATAGAAATAGAGCGGTGTCATTTAATGGAAAAGGGTTTCTTAAAATATTTTTTTGGAACATTTAGCATTCCAAAACATTCGCCATCTTCTTTTCCTAGGTGTTTGTGGTGTATTTTATGTGCCTTACGTAAACCTATTAAATAACTATTTTTTGTGTTTTTAAACCATTTAAACCGTTGATGTATTAATACATCGTGAACCATAAAATAAGTAATCCCATAAAATAAGATTCCTAAACCGATAAAAAACTTATAATTTAATTCTGGATGAACACCAAAATAAAAAAGAGCAATACTTGGAATAGCACCAATCACAAAAAAAGCGTCATTTTTCTCGAAAACATGCTGGTATCTCGGCTGGTGGTGGTCTTCATGAAGCACCCATAAAAAACCGTGCATTACGTATTTATGGACGAACCAAGTAACTCCTTCCATGCCCGCGTAAGTGACGATAGTTATCAGTATATAATGTGTAATTGTCATTTTTTATTAGTTGTATTTTTAAAGCTGTTTAGACTAAATTAAGTTTAAAATTAAAATACGATTCTACCAAAAGCGCCATTTTTTTTGGGTTGGAAACTCGTATTCGTTTTTCTTTTAGTGTTTTTGAAGGGGTCCTTTCTATCTTATGTAACAAATTAAAGTAATATTTATAAGCAACGTAAACAGCAAGCTTTGCCTCCTTAGGTAACTTTACAATACCCTTGTAAGCTTCTTCAAAGTCGTTATTTATCTCAAGTAAGACTCTAGATTTATCAGCCTCTGTAAAATTATTAGGGTTAATATTTGGAAAATACGATCGATTTAAGTTTTCAAAATCTTCATTTAAGTCTCTTAAAAAATTTACTTTTTGAAATGCAGAACCTAATTTCATAGCAGCCTCTTTTAAGTTATTATACTTTTCGTCGTCACCTTGAACAAAGACCTTTAAACACATTAGTCCAACTACATCAGCTGAACCATAAATATAATCGTCTATTTCTTTCTGATTGTTATAATTTTGTTTTTCTAAATCTGTTCTCATGCTTTTTAAAAAGGATTCTACAAGAGCATAGTCAATATTGTATTTTGATACGGTCCCCTGAAATGCATTAATAACGGGATTAGTGCTTATGCCAACTTTAAGAGAATATCTATATTCTTGTTCAAATCTATCTAGTAATTCTTCCTTAGGATACTCTTCAAAACTATCTACTATTTCATCTGCAACTCTAACAAAACCATATATATTATAAATCGCTTCACGAATATTAGGAGATAGTAAATTGACTGCTATTGAAAAGGAAGTACTATACTTTTTCGTAATAATCTTTGAGCTTTCACTGGAGATACTGTCAAATAGTTGTTTCATCTTTGGGTTGTTTTAAAGTTGGTTCATGATTTAAAATGTTTTAATATGGATTCCGCTGCTATTTTTCCAGATATTAAAGCGGGTGGCACACCAGGTCCAGGTACTGTTAATTGTCCTGTAAAATACAAATTTTTTACTTTCTTACTTTTAATCTTTGGTCTTAAAAATGCTGTTTGTGTAAGTATGTTTGCTAGCCCGTAAGCATTGCCTTTGTAAGAGTTATAATCCTCAATAAAATCGTTGATGCAATAGGATTTTACAAACAATACCTCGTCTTTTAATTTTTGATTGGTTAATTTTTCTAATCGATCGATGATAATATTAAAATATTTTTCTCTGTGGGCCTCAGTATCTTCTATTCCTGAAGCTATAGGTATTAAAAAAGTGGCGGCTTCTTTTTCTTTTGGTGCAAAGGCATTATCAGAAATACTTGGAAAGCTCGCATAGAAAAGCGGATCTTTAGGCCAAGAAGGTGTATCGTATATATACTCCGCGTGCGAATCGAATTCTTCGTCAAAGAATAAGGTATGGTGAGAAACATTCTTGATTTTTTTATTAAACCCTACGTAAAAAAGTAAAGAAGATGGTGCAAACGTTTTCTTATTCCAATATGCTTCTGAATATTGCCTATATTGAGCATCTAATAATGTTTCGGTATGGTGATAATCTGCTCCACTTAGCACGATGTCGGCACTATTTTGAGACTCTCCGTTTACTACAATACGCTCAACGCTATCGTTTACTACCTTGAGCTTTTCAACATTAGCATTAGTTTTAAAAGTAACGCCTAGCTCTTTAGCTAAGGACTCCATCGCTTTTATTACCTCAAACATCCCTCCAATTGGGTGCCAAGTACCTAAACCAAAATCTGCCCAGTTCATAAAATTATACATAGCAGGAGTGTTTCCGGGTTTAGCACCAAGAAATAATACAGGGAACTCTAAAATTTTAATGAGTCGTGGATTGTTAAATCTTTTTTGTATTTGACTACGAATATCAAAAAACAACTGATTTAACTTGTTTATTGTTTTTGGAGTGATTAATTCTAAAGGGGATACGCCTGGTCTATAAACGAGATCTTTCACTGCAACATCGTAATTATTTTTTGCTTGCTTCAAGAATTTTTTTAAATGCAGAGACGATCCTTTCTCTTCTTTCTCAAATAAAGAATAAATTTCATTTAGATTGTCTGGTATAACTGCTGAATCGCCAATACCAAAATAAACCTCATATGCAGGATTTAATTTTTCTAATTGATAATAATCGGACGGTTTTTTATTAAAGTCGTTAAAGAAGCGTTCAAAAACATCTGGCATCCAGTACCATGTTGGCCCCATATCAAACAAAAATCCATTTTTTTTATATTGCCTTGCCCTTCCTCCTATTTGACTGTTTTTTTCAAAAACAGTTACTTTGTGACCTGCCTTTGCTAAATAACAAGACGCTGCTAAAGATGAAAATCCAGAACCCAGGATGTTTATAGTTTTACTCATGTTTCAAATATAGATAATTAATTTATTAAAAAAACCCCTCTAGAAATTGCTTTCAATGAGGGGCTTCAATCAAAACCTAACAACAATTCTTTGTATTTTTAAGTTTTTGTTTATGGTTATTTTTTTAGTAATTTCTTAGTTCCGACTAAATCGTTTCCATCCATGATTAATACTTGGTATAAACCACTTGATAAATTAGTTACGTCCATACTCTGATTGGACGCGTTAATTGTATTGGTTACTACTGTTCTCCCTTGCGTGTCAGTGATAATTACATTAAATACGTTGGAATCTAATGTTGAATATTCAAAATTTAACTCACTAGCTGTTGGATTCGGATACATCACAAAAGTATTGATATCAAAATCTTCTACTCCTAGGGTTGCTGATGGTAGCGCTACTAATTCTCCTCCCGCTGGAAGTGCTACATAAATACCAAATGCAGGGCCGTCTGAATTTTGTGATGGATCTAAAAATCCACTAGCTACCGCTACTAAAGCCGCACCATCTAATGCGAGTGTTGCTAATGGCGCCGCATAAGCTACAACTCCCGTGGAACCGTCTGCTGTATTAATTTGTAAAGTGTAATCGGCCGTAGGAAGTTCCAAATATCCTTGAAATTCAGTATAGGCTAAATCGTCAACAATAGTTCCTGCACCAACTCCCGTCTCAACAACATCTACAGCGGGTGCATCTGTTGAACCGTGGTGTACTAATACATCGGTATTTGCTGGATCTGAAGCTGCTTCTCTTCCTAATGGATAGATTTGTAAACCGAAATCTTGTGGTGGATTGTATCCTGAACCACTAACAATTCCGTCTGCAACTACCACATACGTTTCTCCTTCTGTTAAGGTAACTGGGGCAGTGAAAATTGCTTCTTCAACACCAGAACTATTTGGTGGGGCTACTGACAATTCGATTTCTTCACCAGCAGGGGCATCTATAAAGGGAGATGCAGTTCTGAACTCAAAATTAGGAATTAGTAAGGCGTCATTTAGATAAACGTCTACAAATTCTGCAGCAGCGTCTGCTGAATTGTGAATAACTTGTACTCTTGCTGTTTGAGCGGTAATGGTTATTGTCATAGCAAACAATAACATAGTAAAAATTAACTTTTTCATAGTTTTAGTTTTTTTAAGTTTCTACAAATATCTAACAAAAAAACATTTTGTTAGACAAATTTAACTTTTTGTTAAACATTTTTATGTTTACATAAAAAATTAGAAATAAAAAAACAATTAATTTACTGTTTTACAATATATTAGACACAAAAAAAGGATGAAAATTCATCCTTAAATAATTGATAAAAGCTGCGTGTTATTTAAATAACGGAGAGTTTAACTTCGTTAACCGATACTAATTCTTCTAATTTAGATTTAAAAATAATTTGACTGTTGGTATTTGCCTTTTTATACTCATCCCAGATATTTCCTACTATAATACACTTATTCTTAGTGTGTTCTAGTAGTTTCGCAACGTTTAAAATAAACTCATCCTTCTCCTCAACGGTTTTGTCGATCATAAAATAGGTAATCCAAGTAATGTTTTTTATTTGAGAATTTAGATAAAATAAATTGTCAAATGGAATACTTTTGCCCAAATAAATTACTTCTTCACCTACTAGTTTAAGGTAATAATTTAAAAACAGAAGACCTAACTCGTGGATTTCGCCGTAAGGCAAAAACAATACGTTTATAGGGTTATTTGATTTTTTATTGACTGGAATTTTAGCAATATTAAGTGCTATTTTTTGGTAGATTAAATTAGACACAAAATGTTCGTGTGCAGGTTTAATTGAATCGGTCTGCCATAGTAAGCCTAGGTGAGTGAGTAATGGGATATAAGTATTGGTGAATATCTCTCTAAAAGTAATTTTTTCACTTTGTTGATCATAAATTTCATGAAATAAATTTTGATCAAAAGTATACATGCAAATAATCAAAGAATTGATTTCGTAAGTGTTAGAAAAATCACTTAAAGCAAAGGCTTTTGTTTCGTCAGCTATTTGATTATCAGACAGTTTAGATATTTTTGAAATTTTATATCCGCTTTTATAAAGAAGGCTAACATTTAATATTTTTTGTAAATCTGTGATAGCATAGGTTCTAACATTTCTGTTGAGACGTGTCGGATTTAAAAGTTCATACCGCTTCTCCCATATTCGAATGGTGTGTGCCTTTATTCCTGTCAAGATTTCTAAATCCTGAATGGTGAAAGTGTCCTTAATCTTGTTTACCAATTTGTCCATTTTATCAAACAAAAGTAGTCTTTTTATTTAATAAACAAGTATTTTTTATGTAAATAATTGTAAATTAATTATTTAACAGGTTCATTTTATTTATAAAGGGGGAAGTTTTACAAGGTTTAGATCTGTTAAGTGTTTTAGGATTATCTGAATATTATAAAAAAAGTTAATTGATATATGCGAGAAATCATATCGCCTTCCGTAAACCAAGCTCCGATGAAGACAGACCTGTATTTAATTTATGTTAGCACGAATTAAAAGTATCAACTATGTATCAATAATATAGTTTGTAAATAGTATATTTGAGGCTCTTAAATTTTAATATCCTATGTTATGAAAAAACTAACGTATTTATTTTTAGCGATACTCATCATCGCTTGTAGTGATGATGAGGGTAATCCTTGTGTTTACAGTCCAACGCTAGTTACAGATGCAGCTACTAATGTAACAGAAACAACAGCTAACTTGAATGGAGTGATAAGTATTGTTTCTGAGAATTGTGACAACCCAACTAACACAGAGCAAGGGTTTGTATATGCAACTACTACACAGCCTACTACAGCGAATAATAAGATAAATGTAAATGGTACCAATATAAATACCACATTAGAAAACCTTGAGCCAAATACTACTTATTATACAAGAACTTTTTTAACCAATGTTTTTGGTGAGTTTTATGGTAACGAAGTTAGTTTTATGACCGCCATCCCTCAATCAGGACTAAGTTTTTCTACTGCATTTAATTTCGAAAGTAATGCTATAAGCGGAATTGCGAGAGCAGGAATGACTGGTTCTTATACGGATAATAGTATTTTTATTGCTACCAGAGAGGACGAGTTAAGCTACTCTGATAGAATTTTAAAATTTAATTTAGATACGAGCAACATTACAGAAACTCTATTTGATTCAGGTGATTATGCAACAAAACGCATACATGTAATAGAAAGTCAGCTACTAGTAATTGGCGGACAATATATAACTGCATACACATTGGATTTAAGCGGAGGTGATCCAACAAGTGTTTCTCACGGGAAAACGCTAACTAGATTTGGTACAACAACACTAAATGATAATGTGTATATAATTGGAGGAGATTTAAATAATATTGAAGCTGAAAAAATATTCAGTTGGAATATTGAAACTAACACACTAGCAGACTTTTCATCGTTACCAGAGTTTAAATTTGGTGCCGATGGAACAATAGTAAATGATAATTTATACGTGTTTGGCGGTACGATTACATATCCGCCTTCCGCATCACCATCTTCAACGACAGCTTATAAAATAAACATAAATAACCCTTCAAATGTCGAAACTTTTCAAATAGAACAAGCCATTGATATTGCCTTTGTTGAAAAATTTCAAAATTTAATTTATGTAGCTGGTCAAATTTATACTAAAGACGAAAACAATGAAGTTATCTCCAACAATCCAACTGTAGGTGTTTATAACACTTTAGATAACACCTATCAAGAATTAAGCACCAATTTGAACAATACAAGTGGTTTTGAAACGATTCATCAAATGTGTATTCTTAATGGTAAAATGTATATTATATATGGTGAAAGCGGAGTTGATAATGGCGGACAATTTAATGAGTGGGAAGTGTTAGTAAGTGATTTGAACTAAAAACATAGCAAAAAAAAATACAACTATTTAAAACAATAAAAAAGCCTTACAAAAATGTAAGGCTTTCTCTTTTTTGTGGTCCCACATGGGCTCGAACCATGGACCCCCTGATTATGAGTCAGGTGCTCTAACCAGCTGAGCTATGGGACCGATTTTGTTTTGCAAATTTATAACTCTTTAGATATTTGACAAGCTATTTTTTTATTATTTTATCTCTTGGCATAATTCAATTAAAACCCCACTTGTAGTTTTTGGGTGCAAAAAAGCAACCCATTTATTATCGGCTCCTTTTTTTGGCGTTTCGTTCAATACAACAAAACCTTCTTTTTTTAATCTTAAAATCTCGGATTCAATATCATCAACTAAAAAAGCAATGTGGTGCATGCCTTCTCCTCTTTTATCTATAAATTTTGAAATAGTGCTTTCTGGGTTAATCGCCTCTAAAAGCTCTACTTTACTTTCGCCAATCTTAAAAAAAGAAGTACGAACTCCTTCGCTTTTTACTTCCTCCATTTTATAAGGAGGGCTTCCCAACAAACTTTCATAAACTTTATTTGAATCTTTAAGGTTCCGTACGGCGATCCCAATATGTTCTATTTTTTTCATGATTCCTTATCTATTATTAAACAAAAATAAGAATTCTAATTACCATACATAGCTTCTGTTTACTTAATTAAAGTTTCTTTTTTTAAATTGTGGTATTTTTGCAGGATGAATGAAACGAATAGACAAAAGAAGATTGCAGGTGTTTTACAAAACGATCTGGCAGTCGTATTACAAAAAATGTTACACGAATCAGGTCAGTTGGGTATTATTATTTCGGTAACTAAAGTAACTGTAACCACCGATTTGTCCTTGTCAAAAGTGTATACAAGTGTTTTTCCAGCCGAAAAATCAGACGATATTGTAAAGGAACTGAACGAGTTAAAGCCAAAAATCAAGCATCAAATAGCACAAAAAACGAAACATCAATTACGTAAAATGCCTGATTTGGCCTTCTATAATGACGATTCTTTAGAGTATATCAACAAACTTGAGGATGCGGTTCAGGTAAAAGAAAACCCCATTATAGACACTAATTTACTGGACAAACGAAAAAAAATATAATTGAATTTTCCTTTCTACATTGCGAAACGATATTTATTTTCAAAAAGTAGCAAAAATGCGATTAACATTATTGCTAGAATTGCAGTCACTGCTGCTGCGGTTGGATCTATTGCTTTGTTTATTGTTCTTTCTGGGTTTTCTGGCTTAAGAGAGTTTAGCCTTCAGTTTACCAACGTGTTTGATGCTGACCTAAAAATTTATTCTTACCAAGGCAAAACCATCTTATTTCCAAAAGAGTTAGAAAATAAGCTTGCAACTATTAAAGGGATTGAGGCGTATACAAAAACAATAGAAGAAAGAGTTTTTATTCAATATCGAGGTAAAAATCATATAGCTAAAATTAAAGGGGTAGATCAAAATTTTAAAAATGTAATCCCTATTGACAGTATTTTATTCTTAAACGATTGGTTGGTTCCTAATCGCGACGAAGTCGTCGTTGGTTTGGGAATTTCGCAGAAACTTTCTTTGGGAGTTTTAGACTATGGTAATTTACTTGAAATTTATGTTCCTAAACCCGGAACTGGCCAAATTTTAAATCCCACGGATGCTTTTACCAAAAGAAAAGCTGTTGCATCAGGTATGTACAGTGTCAATGAAGAGTTGGATAGCGAATATATTTTCTCTGATATTGAGTATGCTGGGTCTTTATTGGCTTTGAAAAAAAATGAAGTAACATCGATAGAAATCAAGCTTTCTTCGAATGCCAACGAAGATTTCGTGCGATCAGAGATTAAATCTATTTTCAATAATAGTGTTACTGTTAAAAATAGAATTCAGCAGAACGACGGTTTATATAAAATGTTAAATGTCGAAAATTTATTTGTTTACATATTTGTAAGTTTAATCGCTGCAATTGCAATATTTAATATCACTGGAACGATAATAATGATCATTATCGATAAACGAAAAAATATTAAAACACTCGTTTCATTGGGGCTTACGCTAAAAGAAGTTAGAAGAATATTTTTTTACAATGGATTATTAATGACGTCTACAGGCTTGTTAGTGGGTCTTTTCTTTGGAATAGCAATAATCTTTTTTCAACAAAAGTTTGGTTTTGTGTCCATAGCTACAAACATGCCTTATCCGGTAAAACTTGAATTTATAAATATCGTAATTGTGTTGGTAACTATCCTTTTTTTGGGTGGTATGGCTTCAAAAATTGCAGCAACTCGAGTTACAAAAAAGTTAATTACTTAGTCAAACTGATAGTCCTTAAACTTTGAAGCTACTTCGTCAATTACATTAAAAACATCAATGGAATCATCACTAGTGACCATTTTCATTCTATATTCCTTAAAATGAGGTATTCCTTTAAAATAATTTGTGTAATGCCTTCTTGTTTCAAAAACACCTAATTTTTCACCTTTCCAATCAATCGCCATTTGTAAATGTCTTCTTGCGGCTTCAATACGTTCGGACATCGTAGGATTTAATAATTTTTTACCTGTTTTTAAATAATGTTGTACCTCTCTAAAAAACCAAGGGTTACCAATACTCGCTCTACCAATCATTGCGCCGTCAAGACCAAATGAATCTCTCATTTCTTTGGCACGTTCTGGAGTATTAACGTCGCCATTTCCGAAAACGGGTATGTGCATTCTCGGATTGTTTTTTACCGCTGCAATAGGAGCCCAATCAGCAGCTCCCTTATACATTTGTTTTCTTGTTCTTCCGTGAATAGCTATCGCTTTGCAGCCTACATCTTGTAATCTTTCGGCTACCTCTACAATTTTTATAGTTTCTTCATCCCAACCCAAACGCGTTTTAACTGTTATTGGCAAAGAAGTGTGTTCAACCATTGCTTTAGTTAAAGAAACCATTAAATCAATATCTTTTAATATTCCGGCACCCGCTCCTTTAGAAACAACTTTTTTTACCGGACAACCAAAGTTAATATCAATAATATCTGGATTCGAGGCTTCCACTATTTCGATACTTCGGAGCATTGACTCTAAATTTGCGCCAAAAATTTGAATTCCAACAGGTCGTTCTTTTTCATAAATATCAAGTTTCATAACGCTTTTTGCAGCGTCACGAATCAAACCCTCAGACGATATAAACTCCGTATAAACCACATCTGCACCTTGTTCTTTGCACAATGCTCGAAATGGAGGATCGCTTACATCTTCCATGGGAGCGAGTAACAGCGGAAAATCTCCTAGTTCTATAGTGTCTATTTTTACCATATGTTTGCAAAAATAAGTAAATTAATTGCTATCTGTATACGTCTGTGTCTAAGACTGTTTGTTTAGATTTTAATAAACCGCATCAGCTAGTTTTTTGTAATTATCATATTGACAATCATCTTAAATAGTTTTTTAAAACGGTTTTTAATTAAGCGCTGTAAATTGGTTCCTTTTATTCTATATTTGCAAATTCAATAAGAGTAGTATTTTTTTATGAAAAACATACGTAATTTTTGCATTATTGCCCATATTGATCATGGTAAAAGCACCCTAGCTGATCGTCTTTTAGACAGCACTGGAGCAGTTACTGCACGCGAAAAACAAAACCAATTGTTAGACAGTATGGATTTGGAGCGAGAACGAGGTATTACCATTAAAAGTCACGCGATACAAATGGAATACGCTTATAAAGGAGAGACGTATGTTTTAAATTTAATAGATACTCCCGGGCATGTCGACTTTTCTTACGAGGTTTCAAGGTCAATTGCGGCTTGCGAAGGAGCCTTGTTGGTGGTTGATGCTGCCCAAAGTATTCAGGCTCAAACGATATCTAATTTGTATTTAGCACTTGAGAATGATCTAGAAATTATCCCTGTGTTAAACAAAGTTGACTTACCATCTGCAAATCCAGAAGTGGTAACTGATGATATAGTTGGACTCTTGGGTTGTGATGCAGAAGAAGTAATTCCAGCAAGTGCTAAAACAGGTATTGGTATTGGGGCTATCTTAGAGGCTATTATTGAAAGAATACCAGCTCCTCAAGGAGATGTAAACGAGCCGTTACAGGCTCTAATATTTGATTCTGTTTACAACCCTTTTAGGGGGGTTGAAACCTATTTCAGGATATTGAACGGGGAAATTAAAAAGGGCCAGCATATTAAATTTATGGCAACCAATAATGACTATTATGCCGATGAGGTTGGAGCTCTTAAATTAAAACAAGAAATAAAAAGCAGCGTAAAAGCTGGAGATGTGGGTTACTTAATCACAGGGATTAAAGAAGCTAAAGAAGTAAAAGTGGGTGATACTATTACCGATTTTAAAAATCCAACTAAAAATAGTATTGATGGTTTCGAAGATGTTAAGCCAATGGTGTTTGCAGGTATCTATCCTGTAGATACCGAGGATTACGAGGAATTAAGAAATTCCATGGAAAAGCTTCAACTTAACGATGCTTCTTTGGTTTTTCAGCCAGAAAGTTCAGCCGCGCTTGGTTTTGGTTTTCGCTGTGGCTTTTTAGGAATGCTTCATCTAGAAATTATTCAAGAACGTTTAGAACGAGAATTCGGAATGACAGTAATTACAACTGTTCCTAACGTTTCTTATTATGCTTATACCAATAAAGAACCTGACGAAATACTGTTGGTAAATAATCCTTCCGATTTACCGGAACCATCTAGTTTAAACAGGGTTGAAGAGCCTTATATAAAAGCTTCAATTATCACAAAATCGGATTTTGTTGGCCCAGTTATGTCGCTATGTATTGGCAAACGCGGGCAGATCACCAATCAAACCTATTTAACCCCTGAAAGGGTTGAGTTATCTTTTGATATGCCTCTCGCTGAAATTGTTTTTGATTTTTATGATCGTTTAAAAACAGTATCAAAAGGATATGCTTCTTTTGATTATCATCCAATAGGAATGCGAGTTTCTAAATTAGTAAAGGTAGATGTATTATTAAATGGTAATCCGGTAGACGCTTTATCTGCTTTACTACATCAAGATAATGCTTATGATGTAGGGAAAAAAATGTGTGAAAAGCTTCGCCAACTAATCCCAAGACAACAATTTGATATTCCAATTCAAGCAGCGATTGGAGCAAAAATTATTTCAAGAGAAACAGTAAAAGCGCTCCGTAAGGATGTTACCGCAAAATGTTATGGTGGTGATATTTCTCGTAAGCGTAAACTACTTGAAAAACAGAAAAAAGGAAAAAAACGAATGCGTCAGGTAGGGAATGTAGAAATACCTCAGGAAGCTTTTATGGCGGTACTTAAGTTAAATGATTAAAGTGTGAAAGATGTTTACTCTCCGTGCATCCAAGATTTTTTGCTAAGCAAGGCGGCTTCTGATTCTATATTTTTTTCATCAGGCACACAGCAATCAACAGGACAAACGGCTGCACATTGGGGCTCTTCATGAAAACCTTTGCATTCCGTACATTTATCGGTCACGATGTAATAAAATTCGTCAGAACCCGGTTCGTTTTGTGCCTCAGCATCTGCCTTAGAACCGTCAGGCAAAGTAATCAATCCTGTTAAAATTGTTTCGTCTGAAAAAGACCACTCCTGATCTGGTTCATAAATTGCATTATTTGGACATTCTGCAACGCAAGCATCACAATTAATACACTCATCTGTAATTTTAATAGCCACGACTCAATTTTTTTAAAAGAACAAAACTAAAATTTATCTCCGTAAAATAAATAATGTATTTTCATAAAATTATTATAAAATACTCCTGGTAATTAAAAAACTCAATACTTTTGGCTTTAAACAAGGTTTCTTCCATTAGAAAAAATCTTCAAAATCAAGAAAAAAGAGAAAAGGTTTGTAATTTTGCAGTTTCAATTTTGAAAAAATATTAACATGATAAAAACGGATATCTTAATCATTGGAGCTGGACCAACAGGTTTATTTACAGTGTTTGAAGCAGGTTTATTAAAGCTTAAATGCCACCTTATAGACGCACTTCCTCAAGCTGGAGGACAGTGTTCCGAAATTTATCCAAAAAAACCCATCTATGACATTCCTGGTTTCCCAGAAATTCTTGCTGGAGATTTAACCAATAACTTATTGGAACAATGTAAGCAATTTGAGCCTGGATTTACTCTTGGAGAACGTGCAGAAACAATTTCAAAAGATGAAAACGGAATGTTTGTGGTTGTAACAAGTGGCGGAACAAAACATCAAGCACCCGTGATTGCTATTGCTGGAGGTTTAGGAAGTTTTGAACCTAGAAAGCCCGGTTTGGACAACTTAAATTTTTACGAGGGTAAAGGGGTGGAATATATTATTAAGGATCCTGCTATTTATAAAAACAAGCGTATTGTTATTGCCGGGGGAGGAGATTCAGCTCTTGATTGGAGTATTTATTTGGCGGATATTGCAAAAGAGGTTACACTTGTACATCGAAGAAATGAATTTAGAGGGGCTTTAGATTCTCTTGAAAAAGCGAGAGAATTAAAAAAACAAAAAAAAATCAATATCATTACTCCAGCTGAGATTACTCAACTTATTGGAAAAGAAAAATTAGAGAGAATTGTCATCACAAAAAATAAAGTCGACACCAATATTGACTTAGATCACTTTATTCCACTTTTTGGTTTATCGCCAAGGCTTGGACCTATTGCTGATTGGGGATTAGAAATTGAAAAAAATGCAATTAAGGTAGACACCTTTGATTATCAAACAAACATTCCTGGTATATTTGCAATTGGCGATATCAATACCTATCCTGGAAAATTAAAACTTATTTTGTGTGGATTTCACGAAGCAACATTAATGTGTCAATCTGCGTTTAAAATAATAAACCCTGGTAAAAAAAATATTTTTAGATACACTACAGTAAGTGGTATTGATGGTTTTGACGGCACTAGAAAGGAAGCTAAAAAACCCGTCATTCAGTCGCTCAACTATAATGATTAATTATGTCAGACATTAACATCACTATAAAGGATCGAGATGGGCATATTCATAAAATTTTAGCACCAACAGATATGGCTATGAATATTATGGAAATTGTGCGGTCTTATGAGTTAGCTCCAGAAGGCACTATTGGGGTTTGTGGCGGCATGGCTATGTGTGCCTCTTGTCAATGCTATGTTCATTCAAAACACGCTATTCCTGAAAAAGGAGAAGAAGAAGAAGCTATGTTATCTGAAGCGTTTAATGTTAAAAAAAATAGCAGGCTGGGTTGTCAAATAACCCTAACGAAAGAGCTAGAGGGCTTATATTTAGAATTAGCGCCTGAAGAATTATAGTTATATCGAGACCTGATTGTAACATCTCTTAGAATTATTAACATATAAATAATTCTGAATATTTACTATTTTAGCTATTGATTAATAAAATTATCAAAAATTAAAAAATGGAAACCATACCAAAGAAAGGTGTTCAGGGGTTAATTCAAAATTGGCGTAGTGATTTAATTGCTGCTGTAAGTGTTGCGCTAATTGCTTTACCTCTTTCGCTAGGTATTGCTCTTGCTGCGGGTGCACCTGCAATGTCTGGTATTTTGTCTGCTATTATTGGAGGGGTTGTTACAACCTTATACCGAGGTGGTCATATATCGGTCAATGGGCCAGCTAAAGGAGTTATTGGGGTAATTCTTTTAGGTATTGTATTAATGGACGATGGCTCTGGGCAAGCGTTTAATTATGTGTTAGCAGCTGTTGTGGTTTCGGGTGCAATTCAAATGCTACTTGGTTTGTTAAAACTAGGAAGATTAGCAGAGGTCTTTCATTCTTCAGTAATTCATGGTATATTGGCAGCCATAGGAATTATCATTTTTGCAAAACAGATTCATGTTGCGCTGGGCACAAGTTCTAATAGCAGTAGCATTATTCAAAATCTAATTGATGCTTTTTTATTGTTACCCGAAGCCAATCCCTTTGTTATAATTATCTCTTTAACAGGATTGTTGTTGTTGTTGTTTCATAGTAAAACCAGTTATCGCTTTCTTCATATTTTACCAGCGCCAATGTGGGTTATAGCTCTTTCAATCCCATTTGTATATGTATTCAATTTCTTTGATCAACAAACTATTTCTTTTTTAGGAAAAGCCTATGATATAGGCCCTGATTTACTATTGGATATTCCTGATTCTATAATAGATTCCATAATGCACCCTAACTTCAGCAAAATAAACACCCTTGAGTTTTGGACAACAGTATTTTCAATGTTAATAATTACAAGTATAGAGTCCTTGGCCATCGCAAAAGCAGTTGATAAAATTGATCCATATAGGCGAAAAACAAATTTAAATAAAGACTTGACAGGGATTGGTATGAGTACAGTGGTAGCGGGTTTAATTGGGGGGCTACCAATAATTGCTGTTATTATTAGAAGTACTGTAAACATTCACAATGGAGCAAAAACAAAATGGTCAAACATGTATCAGGGCTTGTTATTATTAGCTTTTATTGTATTGTTAAGCCCAATAATGAGACAGGTACCTTTGTGTGCTTTTGCTATTTTACTTGTATACACTGGTTTTAAATTGGCGTCACCCGCAGTTTTTAAACAAGCTTACAACCAAGGAACTGAGCAGCTTGTTTTCTTTATTTTTACTATGGTTTTAACTTTATACACTAATTTGTTGGTTGGTTTACTTGGCGGACTTCTACTGGCCCTAGTTACGCATATGCTATTAGCAAAGTTATCTATCCCGCAATTTTTTAAAATGATCTATAAATCAAGAACTAGACTCGTAAAATTGTCTGACAATGCCTTTGATCTTAAAATTAAAGGAGTTGCTAATTTTTTAGGAATTTTAAAAATTGATAAATTGATAGCACAAATTCCTCAAGGAGCTGATGTCAACATTGATTTATCAGAAACTAGATTGGTGGGTATTACCTATATGGATTACTTAGCTGAATATTTAAAAACACAAAGAGCATCTGGTGGAAAAGTTTTTATTACTGGATTAGACTCGCACGTATCCTCATCCAATCATAATAGAGCTTTAAAAATATGTTTGACCAGCTCTGATGCTAAATTATCTCAAAGACAAAAACGCTTAAGGAATTTAGCAACCGAAAAAGACTTTCAATTCTCGAGCCAAGTGGATTGGAATACGGACTATTTTAAAAAATTTCATTTTTTTGAGATTAGGCCTATTGAGCGAAAATACAATAGTTTGAAAGGATCGTTTCAAGGAAAAGACATGTCATGGGAAATTGCAGATATTACATTTAATGAGGGGCAAGCTTTTACAGCTGAAACTTTTAATACCACGTTAATGGTCCTAAAATTAAACAGAAAAATACCTGTTTTCTCTATGGAAAAGGAAGGGGTTTTAGGAAAAATTTTTGATCGGGTAATGGCGTTTACAGGTTATAAGGATATTGATTTTGAAATGTATCCTGATTTTTCTAAGAAATTCTTACTCATGGGTAACAATGAATCTGAAATTCGTTCATTTTTTACTGAAGAAATTATTCGCTTTTTTGAGAACCAACAAATTTATCATATTGAAAGTAGCGGTAATGCCCTTTTAATATTTGATAAAATAAAATTAGCTCGGACAGATGAGACCGTTGCTTTTATAGATTACGGAAAGAAACTAGCTGCAATTCTTAACAAATAAATCAACACTTTAAATTCAAAAAATTATTTTACAAATACAAATTAGCATAATATCTTAATAATCTCATAAGATTTTGCCCTTATTCATCTGTTTAATTACCTTTGTTCGCCTATGGAATTACACCCTATCGAAGCAGGTAATTTTAAATTAGATGGCGGAGCTATGTTTGGCGTGGTTCCTAAATCAATTTGGTCCAAAACGAATCCAGCTGATAATAATAATATGATAGATATAGCTGCTCGCTGTCTATTAATTGAGGACGGCAATAGGCTTACCCTAATAGATACGGGTATGGGTAATAAACAAAGTGATAAGTTTTTTGGATATTACTATCCCTGGGGAGAGCATAAGTTAGAGTCTTCACTAAAAAACAAAGGTTTCCATAAAGATGATATTACAGATGTGTTTTTGTCTCACCTCCATTTTGATCATTGTGGTGGTGCCATACAATGGAATAAAAATAAAACAGGTTATGAACCTTCATTTAAAAACGCAACTTATTGGAGTAATACCAAGCACTGGGATTGGGCTACAAAACCAAATCGTCGGGAAAAAGCATCTTTTCTAGTCGAAAATATAATACCTATACAAGAAAGCGGGCAATTAAATTTTATTGAGAACTATGAGGGTGATTTTTTAGAGTCAAGAAAAATGAATTTTGATATTTTTTTTGCAGACGGTCATACCGAGAAACAAATGATTCCACATATTAATTACAAAGGAAAAAAGGTGGTGTTTATGGCAGATTTATTGCCAACCGCAGGACATTTACCCCTGCCTTTTGTAATGGGATATGACACAAGACCTTTATTAACTATGCCAGAAAAAGAAAAATTTCTAAATTTGGCAGCAAATAATAATTACTATTTATTTCTAGAGCATGATGCTCATAATCCAATTATTACTGTAAAACATACCGACAGAGGAGTTCGTCTCGACGAATGTTTTACAATTAACGAATTTTTTAATTAAATAACTATGAAAATATTAAAACCACTTTTATTAACAGCTACAACAACTATATTATTAACAAGTTGCGGAAGTACTGTAAGGCCGATTAATGCAGCTCTTTTGAAAAATACAAACGAAAAAACAGCTAAAACAACTAAAATTGAAGATGCCCAGCTTAAAAGCTGGAGCTACACTGATTTAGCCTCTGATACCATACCCGGTATGAGTGTTGATAGAGCTTATGCGGAATTAATTCCAAATCTTAAAGGAACAAAAGTAATCGTTGCCGTAATTGATAGTGGAGTTGATATTGAGCATGAGGATTTAAAAAACGTAATTTGGACGAATACGAACGAAATTCCAAACAACGGAATTGACGACGATAAAAACGGATATATAGATGACCTTCATGGATGGAACTTTTTAGGTGACATTGTTGGTGAAAATCTTGAATTTGTTCGTATTATAAAAAGATATAATGCTGTTTTTGATGGAAAAAGCAGCGCTGATATTGAGGAAAGCGAAAAAGATATTTTTGACCTTTACGAGAATGCAAAATCAGAATATAATAAGGAGCACAAAGAAATAAAAGCGAACTTTGAAAGGTATAGCCAGATGCTTAATCAAGTAACTATATCCCATGATGTTATTTCAAAAAAAATAGGAAAAGAGGATTACAACGCTGAGGATTTAGCTGCTATTTCAGATCCGACAGGAGAAGATCAAAAAAACATTGGTATTCTTTCTCAAATGCTTTCTTATGGAGGTACTATTCCGGAGTTTAAAGAACGTCTTAATGGAGGGGTTCAGTACTTTCAGGGCCGATTAGAAAATCACTTCACTATGGATACTGATTTTAGAGCTGTTCTTAAAGACAATCCTTACGATATTAACGATAACGTTTATGGTAATAATGATGTTGATGGTCCAGATCCAAAAAAAGAGGATGCAAAACACGGAACTCACGTAGCTGGAATTATTGCAGCGCAAAGAGGTAATAATATTGGAATGGATGGAGTGGCTCAAAACGTTGAAATCATGGTATTAAGAGCCGTACCGGATGGAGATGAGTATGATAAAGATGTGGCGTTGGCAATCCGTTATGCTGCTGATAATGGAGCAAAGGTAATCAACACTAGTTTTGGTAAAGCGTTTTCACAAAACCCAGAGTGGGTTTGGGATGCTATTAAATATGCTGCAAAAAAAGATGTATTAATTGTTAATGCAGCAGGAAACGATGCAAACGATTTAGATGTTGTAGTGAGTTACCCCAACGATGAAATAGTAAAAGGTGAAGAAATTAGTGATAATTTTATCACAATTGGGGCTTTAAATTATAAGTATGGAAAAGATATGGTTGCTACTTTTTCAAATTATGGAGTGGCAAATGTTGATTTATTTTCTCCTGGTGTAAAGATTTGGTCGACAACTCCACTAGATACTTATGAGTATTTACAGGGAACATCAATGGCATCGCCTAACGTTGCAGGAGTAGCAGCCATGGTTCGATCTTGTTATCCAAAACTATCTGCTAAACAAGTAAAGCGAGTGTTAATGGATAGCGGCTTAAGTGTTTCTACCCCAGTAATTGTTGGCGGAGATGAATCTAATATGCAACCGTTTACTGCTATCTCTAAATCTGGAAAAACGGTAAATTTATACAACGCGCTAATTTTAGCAAGCAAACTGTAATTATATGAAGTTAGTTTTAAATCTTATTTTTTTAATAGTATTTGGTGTGGGGTTTTCCCAAAATAATACGTCTTACTGGCAACAAAAAGCAGACTATAAAATAGCAATAGATTTAGATGTTGAAACCCACCAATATAAAGGTGTTCAAGAGCTAACTTACACTAACAACTCACCCGATACTTTATATCGGGTGTTTTATCATTTATACTTTAATGCTTTTCAGCCTGGGAGCGAAATGGATATTCGTTCAAGGAATATTGAAGATTCAGACAAAAGAGTTGGGGATCGTATTTCTAAATTATTACCCTCAGAAATTGGTTTTATAAAACCTCAACGATTAACACAAGATGGAGTTCTTTTGTCTTTTGAAATTGCTGGAACTATATTAGAAGTTGATTTAAATACTCCTATTTTACCTAACAAGTCAACTGTGTTTACAATGGATTGGGACGCGCAGATACCGATTCAAGTAAGACGATCGGGAAGAAATAACGCAGAAGGTATCGCATATTCTATGACACAATGGTTTCCAAAAATAGCAGAATATGATTTTGAAGGTTGGCACGCGGTACCATACATAGCGCGTGAATTTCACAGTGTCTGGGGAGATTATGATGTACGCATAAAACTTGACGAAAACTATATTATAGGTGGCACTGGGTATCTTCAAAATAGTGATAAAAAAGGCTTAGGGGAAAAAACCAAAGGAAGCACCAGAACTTGGCATTTTAAAGCGCCAAATGTTCATGACTTTGCTTGGGCGGCGGATAAAAATTTTATCCACGACACTTATAAGGGGCCTAACGGGGTTATCTTAAACTTCTACTATAAAAATGACCCTGAGATTATTGAAAATTGGAAAAATCTACAAGAAAAAACAGCACAACTATTGTCTTATTTTAATAAACATATTGGTGATTATCCCTATAAACAGTATTCTGTTATTCAAGGTGGTGATGGGGGTATGGAATATGCCATGTGTACTTTAATTACTGGTAAAAGGAAGCTAGAAAGTTTAATCGGAGTTACGGCTCATGAATTGGCTCACACTTGGTTTCAGTTTTTATTAGCTACAAACGAAAGTAAACATGAGTGGATGGATGAGGGGTTTACCTCCTACATTTCTAACCTAGCTATGAATGAAATAATGAAAGAAGGAAAAGACAATCCAAATTCAAACTCATACAGAGGGTACAGTTATATTGCTACTAGCGGTAAAGAGCAACCCCAGTCTACTCAAGCAGATCGTTATACCACCAATACTGGATACAGTATTGCGGCATATAGCAAAGGTGCTGTTTTTCTTTCCCAACTTGAATATGTAATAGGTAAAGATAATTTAAACAAAACACTGTTACGATATTATAAAGAGTGGGCCTTTAAACACCCAACACCTAACGATTTTATAAGGGTTGCGGAAAAAGTGTCAGGCGCAGAACTAGATTGGTATTTGACAGACTGGACACAGACAACTAATACTATAGATTACGGCATCAAGAATATCGTTTCTGAAAAAGAAAAGACGACTATAACTATTGAAAGAATTGGTTTAATGCCTATGCCAATAGATATTAAGGTAACTTATGAAGACGGTAAGATGGATAACTTTTACATTCCATTACAAATGATGCGAACCAATAAGCCAAACCCACGAATTGGTGAAAGTTGGACTGTTTTACCAGACTGGGCTTGGGCTTACCCAAACTACTCTTTTGTTCTAAAAAAAGATAAGAGAATTAAAAGTATTGTGATTGACGACTCTGGCTTAATGGCGGATATTAATCTTGAAAATAATACTTACAATCTAAAATAGTTGTTCAAAAGTTGTCTCACAACACTAATACATCAAAGAAACTGTAAGTAGAATTCGGGCATATTTAAATATTGGCTTCTAATTTATTACTGATACTCTCCCTTATTTCATACATTTACCAACATGAATTTTAGTTTTCCAAAATCTGAAAAACTTAAGAGTAAAAAAGCTATTAAGCTTCTTTTTGCAGAGGGTAACACTGTTATTAAATATCCTATAAAGTTGTTTTATCTTCCAGTAGAAAGTAGCCATAAAACAAAAGCAGCATTTTCAGTTCCAAAACACAATTTTAAAAAAGCTGTGACTCGAAATCGTATAAAAAGACAACTAAGAGAGGTATATCGTCATCAAAAACATTTGTTAAAAAATGATGGTGATTTTAAGTATTTGTTGTTCTTTTTATATATTGGAAAAGAAAATTCAGCTTATACCGCCATTGATAAATCATTTATTGATGTACTTAAAAAAATGAAAAAATGAAAAAGAAAATTCTTATTCCTTTTCTTGCTTTAGGCATTTTACTTGCGACGGTAAGTTTTAAAAAAGATTTTTTTGAAATCGCTAAGCAAATTGAAATATTCACAACGCTTTTTAAAGAGTTAAATATGAATTATGTGGATGAAACCACCCCTTCAGATTTAATGAATAAAGCCATAAAAGGGATGTTGGAAGATTTAGATCCTTATACGGTTTATTGGAACGAACAAGAAGTAGAAGATGCTCGTATTAACAATTCTGGTATGTATACAGGAATCGGAGCTACCGTAAGAAATGAAGATAACAAGATGGTTATCATTGAGCCTTTTAAAGGATTTCCAGCAGATATTGCTGGATTAAAAGCAGGAGATGAAATAATCACTATTAATGATATTAATATAAAAGAACATGAAGGAGATTCAAGCGAATTATTAAAGGGAATGGCAGATACAAAAGTAAATCTCACTTATTTACGTCAGGGAAAAAAAGAAGAAACTACTTTAATAAGAGGAGCAATTGATGTACATGCAGTTACTTTTTATCAGTTGATAGGTGACGATATAGGTTATATTGTCTTATCTAAATTTAATAAAAAAACTACTAAAGAAACAAAAGCAGCCCTAACAGACTTAAAAAGTCAAGGAGCAACAAAACTAATATTAGATTTGAGAGGTAATCCTGGTGGATTATTAACAGAGGCAGTAAATATTGTGAATTTATTTGTGCCAAAAGGCGAACCTATTGTAACCACAAAATCAGCTATTAAAAAGTACAACAAAACCTATAAAACTCAGAAGCCTGCATTTGATACTGAAATTCCTTTAATAGTATTGGTTAACGGACGTAGTGCGTCCGCAAGTGAAATTGTTTCTGGTGGTTTACAAGATTTAGATAGAGCAGTCGTAATTGGAGCGCGTAGTTTTGGAAAAGGCTTGGTACAGCGTCCTAAAAAACTTACCTACGGAACTCAATTAAAAGTAACAATTTCTAGATATTATACACCAAGCGGACGATGTATACAAGCATTGGATTATTGGAATCGTGATGAAAATGGCGATCCTGTTCGAGTTGATTCCAAAGAATACAATTCATTCCAAACAAAAGGGGGAAGAACAGTTTATGATGGGGGTGGTATTATGCCTGATATCGAATTAGAATCTGGTAAATTCAGTCCAATTACAACGGCTTTACTTAAAGATCAAGCTATTTTTGATTATGCTACAACCTATTATTATTCAAATGAATTAAAAGATTGGAAAAACTTTAAGTTTTCTGAAACTGATTTTCAAGATTTCTTAAGTTTTTTAAAAAACAACAGTTTTGAATACGAAACGGAATCTGAAAAATTATTTTCTATTGCTTTACGTAAAGCAGAAAGTGAACATTTAGAAAAAGAAGTTTCTTCAAGTTACCAGCAATTAATGATTGCAGTAGATAAAGCTAAAGAAAAAGCCTTGACTGAAAAGAAAGAAGAAATTAAAACTTTAATAAGCGATGAAATATTAAAAAGATATTTCTATCGGGAAGGTATGCATAAGTATCATTTAAACCATAGTCCTGAAATAATAGAAGCGGTTTCTGTTCTTAAGAACGAATCGAGATACCATAAATTATTAAAATAGAATATGGAAGAATTTTTAGCGTATTTTGAGTATTTACCAACTTGGATTAAAGGAGCTTGGATTCTTTTTTTTCTTATATTTTTCTGGATTATTGAAGGATATTATTCATTTTATAAAAGTAATTTTAATAAATGGAAGCATGCAAAAACAAATTTATTGTTATTGATATTTGTTATTTTAATTAATTCATTTTTTGGAATTTTCTTAACTTTTATAGATATCTGGTTAAAAAAAACGGAGTTTGGTATTCTTAATATACTAGATGCTGTTCTTTGGAAAAAGGTAATTTTATCTATTATAATTCTTGATTTTACCTCTCAATATTTTATTCATTTTTTATTACATAAAGTAAGGTGGATGTGGCGATTACATTTAGTACACCACACAGATAAAAATGTTGATGTTACCACAGGAACAAGACACCATCCTTTTGATTTTCTAATACGCGAATGTATGGCATTGTTAGTAGTTATTATTATGGGAATGCCGGTGTCTTTTTATTTTTTTTATAGGATGATAACTATTCCTTTCACTTATTTTAACCATGCAGATATCTCATTACCTCTTTGGTTGGATAAAGGGTTGAGTTACTTAATTGTATCTCCAAATATGCATAAGTTTCATCATCATTATCAACAACCTTTTACAGATAGTAATTTTGGGAATGTTCTCTCTATTTGGGATAGATTATTCGGTACTTTTATATATGAAGATCCTAAAATAATAAAATATGGTTTAGACTCTTCAAACCACACAGATGATGAAAATTTTATTTTTCAGTTAAAAGTTCCTTTTAATAAAAATGAAATTAAATCTATTCAAAAAAAATAAGTAATTAGTTTTTTATCATTTCTATATGTGGTATTCCATCTTCTAAATATTCGTTTCCTACACTATAAAAACCAAGATTATTATAAAAAGGTATTAAGTGAGACTGCGCAGAAATTATGATAGTTTTAGTTTGAAAAAGTTTTTCAATTGCTTTGATAGAATGAATCATAATTTGATTACCTCTTTTTAATTTCCTTTCAGTTTTCTTTACAACAACTCTTCCTACCGAAGCTTCTTTAAAATACTCACCAGGCTTAAAACACCGGGTATAAGCAACTATTTTATTTTGAACAACTCCGATAATGTGAATTGCTTTTTCATCTTTTCCGTCAATATCTTGGTAAATACAATTTTGCTCCACCACAAAAACTTCTGAACGTAATTGCAAAATTTGGTATAATTCTTTAGTTGTTAATTCTGAAAAAGTTTTAAAAATTATCTTCATTTAATATTATAATTAAAGACAACTAATTTTATCCACTCTTTTTTGATGTCTACCACCTTCAAAGTCTGTGTTTAAAAAAATTTTAACCATGGCAATTGCTTGTGGTATACTAGTATATCGTGCTGGAATACTTAATATATTTGCATTGTTATGTAATCTGGCTAATTCTGTAATTTCTTTTGTCCAACAAAGTGCCGCTCTTACTTCTTGATATTTATTAGCAGTCATAGCAGCTCCATTACCAGAGCCACAAATAATAATACCGAAATCTACCTTACTACTAGCAACATCACTTGCAACAGGGTGAATAAAATCTGGATAATCGACACTGTCGTTAGTGTCGGTACCATAATTAAAAATTGTAATTTTTTTAGAATTTAGGAAATTTACTATAGCTTCCTTATAAGCAGGTCCAGCATGATCATTTCCAATAGCTATTTTCATAAAAATTAATTTTATTATTAATAAATAAATATATTGTATAAATTTAATAAAATATAAAAGAGCACTATACTTTGTATATATGTTTTTTAATAAACTGTTAACTTCTGTTTATATATTTATTAAAATTAATTTTTGATACTATTTAAATTTATTCTATTAGTTTTTTTTAAAAGATTTTCCAATTAAACTAATCACTAAGTTTAAACAAGTTATTTATTTGTTTATAGCTTTTTTTAACTTTTATTAATAAATAATTTATTAATAATTACTTACTTATAATACTATTAACAGTTGTTAATTATAAACTCTATTTATCTAGTTTTCAATAAAAAAAAGGTTTTATATATGTTTATATATTGATAATAAAATTAATTAATTAAATAAAAAAAAAAAATACATAAAAATTATTATATATATTAAAAACCTATAATATAAACCATTTCTTTTTTAAATTAATAAAATAAAATAATAGTATATAATGTAATTGTTAATAAGTGAATTTATTATAAATATTAAACGATTTCTAATTTAGAAGTGTTATTTAATTCTCTAATTATTTGAATTGCTCTCTCTCTATCCTTTTGATGTACCTGAAGTCTAATTCCTCCAAAAGCGTTAGAATGAAATGGCATAACGTTAATAGCTGTTTCGTTTAAAAAAATAAAATTAATATGAGAGCGTTCTAATAATAATTTAAGAACAACATACTCACTTGGATACGTAAATCGAGCTATTGTTACAAATTCTTTCAATTCATTAAAGTTTTAACAATACTAAGATAATCATTTATTAATATCCCTATAAGATTATAAACCTTACATTTACCATTATTAAAATTTAAAAATGTCGAGAAGAAAAAAGAGTAGAAAGAAATCAAGCAATTCAAATCTTACCCAAAGTATACTAACTGTATTAAGAAAACAAAATGCAAAACCAATTAATTATAAACAAATAGCATCTATTTTAGGTATTAAAGATACTAGTACTAGAAATTTATTAATTAAAAAAATAAAAAAACTTCATTCTGAAGAAAAAATAGAAGAATCATCTAGAGGAAAATATATAATAAAAGCTTCAAAAAATTATTACACTGGTAAAGCAGATGTAACTTCTAGAGGACAAGCTTATATAGTAATAGACGATTTAGAGGAAGATATATTTGTTAATCAAAAAAATATAAACCATGCTTTACATGGTGATATTGTTGAAGTTTATATTTTTAAAAGAAATAGAGGTGGTAAACCAGAGGGGGAAATTACTAAGATTTTAGAAAGGAAGAAAGCAGACTTTGTTGGAGTAATTCAAATTCAAGAACGGTTCGCTTTTGTTGAATGTCAGGATACAAAAATGTATACTGACATATTTGTATCTAAAGAAAATATAAACAATGCTAAAAATGGTGATAAAGTATTAGTAAAAATTGAAAGTTGGCCTGAAAAAGCAGGATCACCTTATGGTAAAGTAATTAAAACACTAGGAAAACCAGGAGAGCACAATACTGAAATACACTCTATTTTAGCACAATTTGGTTTACCGTATGAATTTGATAAAGAAGTAGAAAATTATGCTAATAATATAGATACCACAATAAAAGAAGAAGAAATAAAAAAACGCCGTGATATGCGCGGTGATTTAACTTTTACAATCGATCCAAAAGATGCTAAGGATTTTGATGATGCATTGTCTTTTAAGGATTTAAAAGATGGTACTTATGAAATAGGTATCCATATTGCTGATGTTTCTCACTACTTAATACCAGGAACTATACTAGACGATGAAGCCTACGAGCGTGCAACTTCAGTTTATCTTGTAGATAGAGTAGTACCAATGCTTCCTGAAGTATTATCAAATAACGCTTGTTCTTTAAGACCAAATGAAGAAAAGTTTACTTTTTCAGCGGTATTTAAAATAAATAATAATGCTGTAATTATTGATCAATGGTTTGGAAGAACAGTTACTTATAGTGACGCACGTTTTGCTTATGAAGAAGCTCAATTTATTATTGAAAAAGAAACATTAAATGAAATAGAGCCTATAAATATTCCATCTAATATTTCTATTACCGGACAAACTTATAAAGTACAGAATAAAATCTCAAAAGCTATTTTAAAATTAGATGAATTAGCTAAAATATTAAGAAGAAAAAGAATGAAACAAGGAGCTATTTCTTTTGATAAAGTAGAGGTAAAATTCCACCTAGACAAAGACAATAATCCAGAAGGAGTTTATTTTAAAGAAAGTAAAGATGCTAATAAATTAATAGAAGAATTTATGTTATTAGCAAATAGAAGTGTTGCTGAATTTATAGGAAAACAAAGCATAAAGAAAACATTTATTTATAGAGTTCATGATGAACCTGATGATGAGAAAATTGCGGCTTTACAAAATATTATTAGACAATTTGGATATAAAATAGATACTAGAGATCGAAAAACCACTTCTAACTCTTTAAATAATTTATTAAAAGACGTTCAAGGTAAAAAAGAACAAAATTTAGTGGACACACTTGCAATACGCTCTATGAGCAAGGCGGTTTATACTACAGAAAATATTGGTCATTACGGATTAGCTTTTGATTATTATACACATTTTACCTCACCTATTAGGCGTTATCCAGATGTAATGGTGCATCGACTTTTGCAATTTTATTTAAATAAAGAAAATAACGCAAATAAAGATCAATTTGAAGAAAAATGTAGACATAGCAGTGAAATGGAAGGTTTAGCAGCCCAAGCTGAACGAGCTAGTATTAAATACATGCAAGTAAAATATATGTTTGATCATCAAGATCAAAACTTCTTAGGTGTAATTTCTGGTGTGACCGATTGGGGAATTTATGTTGAAATTATTTCTAATAAATGTGAAGGAATGATCAGACTACAAGATATGAAAGATGATCATTATACTTTCTATAAAGAAGAATTTGCAGCTGTTGGTGCCAGAACTAAAAATAGTTATCAGCTCGGAGATGAAGTTTATGTACAAGTCAAAAATGCAGATTTAGTAAAAAAACAATTAGATTTTATAATGTTAGGGCATAAAAAAGAATTCACAACTAATTAACTGTTGGTTTTTTTTTCACCAATCATTACGTAATGATTTTGTATTTTTACAAACGTATGTTTGATGGTTTATTATATGCTGCTTTTTATGGATTTATACTAGCCTTTGCTATAGGTCCAGTTTTTTTTACTCTTATAGAGACTAGTATCACTAAAGGAATAAAGGCGGCTATCTTTTTTGATTTAGGCTCTTTATTTTCTGATGTAGTTTTTATTATTATTGCATTTTATGGTACTAATAAGTTATTAGATAAACTAAAAGACGATCCAGCACTATTGGTATTTGGTGGAATGATATTAATCGCTTTTGGCTCGATATCATATATACGTACTTCTAAATCTTTTATAAAAATTGTTAGGGAACACTATTCGGTCGTTACAAAAAAAAACCATGGAGGTCTTTTTCTAAAAGGATTTTTATTAAACTTTGTAAATTTTGGAGTATTAGCAGGATGGATTGCAACGATTATTATTGCACAAGCCGTAACCACTCATAAAAAAGGAGTATTATTTTTCTTAGCCACTGTAATGATTACTTTATTCATAACTGACTTGTTAAAAATTATTTTAGCAAAAAAACTAAGAAGCAACTTAACACCCCGTTTTATTATAAAAACAAAAAAATTGGTAAGTATTTTAATTATTGGTTTTGGAGTTTTATTGTTAATACAAGGAGTTTTCCCAGATAATATTCAAGAAGGATTGGAGTATATTCCTAAAACCAATAAAGGTTTAGAATAAAAAAATAGCTTCAAATTATCCAACTGCTATTAAAACACATATATTAAACAAAAAAAGCTTCAGAGAATCCTGAAGCTTCTTAGAGGCGTCGAGCGGATTCGAACCGCTGTAAGAGCTTTTGCAGAGCCCGGCCTAGCCACTCGGCCACGACGCCTTAGTTATTAGTAGGCAAATATACTATAAAGTTCAATTTTTTCAATTAAAAACTAACTTATCTTTTAGCGCTCAAAGTTACACTTACCTCTGCTACATCACCACCTATAGGCGGGTTCACTTTTGATACCATCACCTTAACGTAATTTACTAGCGGTGCCTTAATAAATATCTTATCAATAATACGTTGCCCTACGTGTTCTAATAATTTGGATCGAATTTCCATTTCTTCCACTACAATCTTTTGTAATACCACATAGTCAATAGTATCTTTTAATTCGTCACTTTTAATAGCCTTATTTAAATTTCCTCTAACAGAAAGGTTTACTAAATAATCAGAACCAATCTGCCCTTCTTCTAGTAAACAACCATGAAAAGCATAAATTTTAATATTTTTTAATCGTATCGTGCTCATTTCAACTATTTTTGTAAAGTTACAAATCCTTAATTTACTGTTAAGATATTTGATTATAAAATTTAATCCTAAACATGTCAGAAAAACCAGCAGCTCTCAATTTTATTGAGAACATCATAGAAGAAGATTTAATGAACGGAATGTCAAAGGAAAACCTACGTTTTCGTTTTCCGCCTGAGCCAAATGGTTATCTACATATTGGACACACCAAAGCTATAGGAATTAACTTTGGACTGGGCGAAAAATATCAAGCTCCGGTCAACCTTCGTTTTGATGACACGAACCCAGCAAAAGAAGAACAGAAATATGTAGACGCTATCAAAGAAGATATTGCTTGGATGGGTTACCAGTGGGATCAAGAAGTATACTCATCCGATTATTTTCAAATTTTATACAATTGGGCAATTAGTTTCATTAAAAAAGGATTGGCTTATATAGATTCTCAATCGAGTGACGAGATGAGACTACAAAAAGGATCTCCAACACAAGTAGGCACTAATAGTCCATACAGAACAAGATCTATCGAAGAAAATTTAGATTTATTCATTAAAATGAAAAACGGTGAATTTAAAGAAGGAACTCATGTGTTGCGTGCTAAGATTGACATGGAAGACCCAAACATGTTAATGCGAGATCCAATAATGTATCGTATTTTAAAAAAAGCACATCACCGAACAGGGAACGATTGGTGTATTTACCCAATGTACGATTGGACCCACGGTGAAAGCGATTACATCGAACAAATTTCACATTCTTTATGTTCTTTAGAGTTTAAACCTCACAGAAAGCTTTATAATTGGTTTAGAGATGAGGTTTATAATGATAATCTTAATCAGCTTCCGTTATCGCCTAAACAACGAGAATTTGCACGCTTAAATCTAAGCTATACCGTTATGAGTAAGCGTAAGTTATTACAGTTGGTAAACGAAAAAATTGTTACTGGTTGGGATGATCCAAGAATGCCAACTATCTCTGGCTTACGAAGAAGGGGCTACACACCAAATGCTATTAAAAAGTTTATTGAAGCTGTAGGGGTTGCTAAAAGGGAAAACGTTATTGATGTTTCTTTATTAGAATTTTGTATCCGAGAAGATTTAAATAAAATAGCGCCTCGCGTCATGGCGGTTCTAAATCCTATTAAACTTACTATTACAAATTATCCTGAGGGAAAAGAAGAGTTTTTAAAAGCTGAAAATAATCCTGAAGATGAAACTGCCGGTTATCGAGAAGTACCCTTTTCAAAAGAACTATATATAGAAAGAGAAGATTTTAAAGAAGACGCAAACAGTAACTTTTTCCGTTTAACTTTAGGAAAGGAAGTTCGGTTAAAAAACGCTTACATTATAAAAGCAGATTCAATTATTAAAGACTCTGAAGGTACCCTTAAAGAAATAAAATGTTCTTATGACGCCGACAGTCTTAGCGGAACGAGTACCGAAGCAAGTCTAAGAAAAGTTAAAGGAACACTTCATTGGGTTTCTATCTCTCATTCAATTAATGCCGAAGTAAGATCGTATGATCGGTTGTTTACAGATGAAGCTCCCGATAGTCACAAAGACAAGACATTTATGGATTTTGTTAATCCAAATTCCTTAACTGTTTCACAAGCTTTTGTGGAGCCAAGTTTAGCTTTAGCAAAAAAAAGTAATAGCTTTCAATTTCAGCGATTAGGGTATTTTAACGTTGACGATGACTCTACGAGTGAAACACTCGTTTTTAACAAAACAGTTGGTTTACGCGATTCTTGGACTAATAAAAAACCGGTTAAAAATAAAATATTATCAACGCAAAAAGCCGCAATTTATCCTTTAAACGAAATTATGCGTTTCGGAAAAAAGTATACTAAATTTCCTGTTGAAAAGCAGCAAGAAACTAAGCTTAGAATACAAGAACTAGCAAAGAGTATTTCTTATGAAGAGCTGATTCCGTTTTTTGGAACAGCTCTTAAAAAAGTGGGCACACGAACTGTAACAATGATTGCTCTTGGTGTTTTAATAGAAAATAATCAAGAAATAACCCCTGAGATTAAAACATTTGTAAGAAAAGCTTTAGAGGACAAAAACGAACTATTAGTTACCGAGGCAAGTAAAATTAATTACTAGGTTTTTATTAATAATCAAAATCTGTTTTTGGCGGTTCTTTTGGTCCTTCACGGGTGCTTTTTTTATTCACAATACCTTTAGCCGCATTGTCTTTTTTCATTTGCTCACCAATTTGGTTACTTGCTGCAAATGAAGCAATCATATTATTTAACATGTCGCTTCCTGCTTGAGGCGAATTAGGTAGTAATATTAAATTGGAGTTAGTAGCTTCTCCAACCGATTGTAAGGTATCGTAATGTTGTGTTACCACAATTAAGGCAGAAGCCTCTTGCGAATTAATACCAACATTATTTAATACATCAACACTATCTTCCAGTCCTCGAGCAATTTCTCTGCGTTGATCGGCGATACCCAATCCCTGCAAACGTTTGCTTTCAGCTTCAGCCTTTGCTCTTTCAATAATTAAAATACGTTGTGCATCCCCTTCATGTTGGGCAGCTACCTTTTCTCGCTCTGCAGCATTAATTCGGTTCATGGCAATTTTTACTTTTTGATCAGGATCAATATCTGTAACCAGAGCTTTTACAATATCATAACCATAATTGAGCATTGCCTCTTTTAACTCTCTTTGTATTGCTAACGCTATTTCTTCCTTTTTAACAAAAACGTCGTCTAGAATCATTTTTGGAACTTCTGCACGAACCACATCAAATATAAACGCAGTAATCTGTTCATGGGGGTTTTGTAGCTTATAAAAAGCATTATAAACGTGTTCTCTTTGAATCTGAAACTGTACTGAAATTTTCAAGTGAACAAAAACATCATCTTTTGTTTTAGTTTCAACAATGACATCTAATTGTTGAATCCGTAAACTGACTCTTCCCGCTACTCTATCAATAAATGGAATTTTCATATTGATACCCGCTCCATAATCTCTGGTAAATTTTCCAAATCGTTCTACAACCGCAATAGTTTGTTGTTTAACAATAAAAAAAGAAGCAAAAACAAGTACTATTAAAATAGTAAAAAAAAGAATCCAAATATAGCTCATAATATTTTTTTAAATTAAATACAATTATCAAGATACAAAAAAAGGCCGCTTATAACAACCTTTAATTTTTTTATTTAGAAGATATTTCCGTTTTTTTCAAGATAAAAAAGCAATCACTTTGTTTATTCTTGAAATCACCTCTTTTTTACCCAGTATCGCAGCAATTTCAAATACATCAGGACCTTTCATTTCTCCAACAAGTGCTAATCTTAAAGGCATCATTACGTTGCCAAATCCAATTTCATTTTCAGTAATCCAGTTTTTAGTTTTATTAGTTAAACTTTCTGAAGAAAAATCGACACCCTCTTCAAACAAAGCAACCAGCTTTGAAAGTAGTTGTGGAGTATTCTCTTTAAATGCTTTTTTTGCTGCTTTTTCATTGTACGTATTAGGCGCTTCAAAAAAGTAGCTTCCTTGTTCCCAAAAATCAGCTATGAAAGTTGATCGTTCTTTTATTAAACCAATAATCTTTTCAAGGTTTTTATTATAACCAATTCCTTTTTTAATCAATAAGTTTGTAAATAAAGTAGATAAGCTCTCATTGTTTTTCTCTTGTAAATAATGATGTTGGAACCACTTTGTTTTTTCAGGATCAAACCTAGCTCCTGCCTTGTTAACCCTTGCTAAACTGAACGATTTTATAAGTTCGTCTAAGCTGAAAATTTCTTGTTCAGTTCCTGGATTCCATCCTAATAAAGCAAGCATATTAATAACGGCTTCAGAAAAATAACCATCTTCCCTATATCCCGAAAAAACTTCCCCATTTTTTGCATTCCACTGAATTGGAAAAACCGGAAAACCCATTTTATCTCCGTCACGCTTACTTAATTTTCCTTTACCAACCGGTTTCATAATCAATGGAAGGTGAGCAAATTTTGGAACCTCCCAATCTAGTGCTTTGTACAACTCAATATGTAAGGGTACTGAGGGCAACCATTCTTCACCCCTAATAACATGACTAATTTCCATAAAGTGATCGTCAACGATGTTCGCCAAGTGATAAGTTGGCATACCATCTTGTTTAAATAAGACTTTATCGTCAAGTAGTGCTTTTTTAAATGACACATTTCCTCTAATTAAGTCTTCAGCAATAACATCTTCTTCTATGTTTTGACTTGGATCATACATTTTAAAACGCACAACGTAATCTTCACCATTTGCTATTTTTTTTTCCACCTCTTCTTTTGTTAAAGATATTGAGTTGGTTAGTTTTCCCCTATTATGCCAATTATAAATAAATGTTTTTCCTTTTTTTTCATGATCTTTTCTATGAAAGCTTAGCTCATCATTTGTGTCAAAGGCGTAATAGGCTTTCCCTTTACTAATTAGTTGTTCTGCATACTGCTGATACATCTTTTTTCGCTCACTTTGTCTGTAAGGGCCATAAAGACCTTTTTTTCCTATACCCTCGTCAAAGGGAATATTTAACCAATTTAAGGTTTCTACAATATAAGCTTCAGCACCTTCAACATACCTATTTTGATCTGTATCCTCAATACGTAAAATAAACTCTCCACCACATTGTTTAGCAAATAAATAATTAAACAGTGCCGTTCTTACACCTCCTATGTGTAGTGGTCCGGTGGGGCTTGGAGCAAAACGAACTCTAACTTTTTTTGACATGTGTTTTTTTAAAAATAACAAAGCAAAGGTACACACCTAATGAGATTTTAAAAAGTAACAGCGCCATAATTTTTACAGTAAAAAATTAACAGAAAGATTTAAATTAATAATGTATTTTCGAAGATATAATTTTACAGAATTAATTAATGAGCAGTTTTTTAGAAATCCAGTCAAAGCTGGAACAGTTTATTAAAAAATACTATACTAGCAAGTTAATAAAAGGGGTTATTCTTTTTTTTAGCATTGGATTAGTATACCTAATTATTACCCTGCTTATTGAACATTATTTGTGGTTAACTCCTGTGGGGCGAACTTTTTTATTTTGGGTATTTATAACGGTCGAAGCCTTACTGTTTATAAAACTAATAACTTTCCCGTTATTAAAATTATTTAACCTTCAACAAGGAATTTCAGATGTTGAAGCTTCTAAGCTAATAGGAAATCATTTTCCTGAGGTTAGCGATAAGCTTCTTAATGTAATTCAACTAAACCAAAATCAAAGAGAATCAGAGTTATTGCTCGCAAGTATCCAACAAAAGGCAGAAGAATTACAACCAGTACCTTTTAAAACTGCCATTAATTTCAAAGCAAACAAAAAGTACCTAAAATATGTACTGGTACCCATTGTTATTTATGTATTGTTTTCGGTATTAGGGGAAAAAGATATCTTTTATAGTAGTTATAACAGGGTTGTTAATTACAACACCGCTTTTGAGCCGCCCGCGCCATTTAAATTTCAGGTTAAAAACAAATCACTCACCACTCTAGAAAACAAAAGTTTTTTGTTAAGAATTCAAACAACTGGGAAGTATACACCTGAAAATGTTAGTATAAAATACAACAAACAAACTTACTATTTAAACCAAACTTCTCCGGATATTTTTGAACACACATTTATTCAGCCCATTAATTCAATTAGTTTTAATTTAACAGCAAACCAGGTTAACTCTAAAGAATATACCCTTAACGTGTTAAAAACACCGTCTTTAGTAGGTTTTAAAATGAAGTTAGACTATCCAAATTATATTGGAAAAAAACCTCAGGTTATAGAAAGTACAGGAAATACAACCGTCCCTCAAGGAACCTTAGTCTCTTGGTTTGTTGAAACCAAAAACACAAATCAAGTACAATTAAAAACATCAGAAATAGCATATAATTTAATAAAAGACAAAGAACTATTCAGACTAAAAAAAAGAATTTATAAAAATTTAAATTATACACTTACTACTTCCAACGCTAAATTAAAAGAATACGAAAACTTATCTTTTACTCTATCTGTTATAAGAGACCAATATCCTGAAATAAATGTAGCTACTCAACAGGATAGTGTCTATTATCAAAAAACCTATTGTTTAGGAACCGTTTCCGACGACTATGGGCTCACTAAATTACAATTAGTCTATTACCCATCCTCAGATGAAGCTAGAAAAAAAACTGTAAGCCTAGCTTTAAGCGCCTCTAATTTTGATCAATTTACGTATGTTTTTCCTGGAAATCTTTCGTTGATAAGCGGCGTCTCTTACAATTATTATTTTGAAATATTTGATAATGATGCACTTCAAAATTTTAAGTCTAGCAGGTCTTCTCTTTTTTCATATAGAAAAAAAACTCAGGAAGAGATCGAAAACGAACAACTTCAGAAACAAGCAAATACCATTAAGAGTTTGGATAGGTCCATGGAAAACATAAAAGAACAAGACCAAATATTAAAGGAACTTTCCAAGGCCCAAAAAGAAAGTGAAGAACTCAACTGGAACGATAAAAAGAAACTAGAACAGTTTCTCATGAAGCAGCAAGAACAAGAAAAAATAATGAAAAATTTCTCGAAAGAATTAAAAGAAAATTTAGAAAATTTTCAACCGAAAAACCGAGATAACGATCCTTTTAAAGAACAATTAAGGGAGCGCTTTCAAGAAAACGAAAAACTATTAGAGAAAAACGAAAAACTTATGGAGGAGCTTGAAAAACTTCAAGATAAGATACAGAAAGAGGAACTGACCGAGAAACTAGAACAGCTATCCAAACAAAATAAAAATCAAGAAAAAAACTTGGAGCAACTTTTGGAGTTAACCAAACGGTATTATGTAACCAAGAAAGCAGAAAAACTTGCTGAAGAAATAAATAAACTTGCTGAGGAGCAGGAAAAATTAACGAATGTTAAAGATGAAAAAAACACTAAAGAAGCCCAAGAGCGCCTAAATAATAAATTTAAAGAATATACTGAAGAAAAAGAGAAATTAGAAAAGGAAAACAACGACTTAAAAGATCCGTTAGACATTCCTAACGATCAAAAGGAAGAAGAAAAAGTTAAAGAAGAACAAAAAGAAGCCACAGATAACCTAAAAAACGACAATAAAAATGCTGCAAAACAAAACCAAAAAGCTGCTGCAAAAAAGATGAAACAAATGGGCCGTAAAATGCAAATGCAAATGCAGTCAGGCCAGATGAAAACAATGGATGAAGATTCGGAAATGTTGCGACAAATATTAGACAATCTTGTAGTTTTTTCTTTTGAACAAGAAGCGCTCATGAAAGATTTTAAAAAAACAGATTATGGCAATTCGCTTTTTGGTAGAAAATTAATCAAACAAAATGAATTAAAACAAAACTTTGAACACATAGACGATAGTCTTTTTAGTTTATCCTTAAGGCAACCTATGCTGGGCGTAGCTATAAACTCTTCTTTAACCCGAATTAACTTTAATCTAGATAAAAGTTTAGAGAGACTCGCAGAAAATGAAATGGAAATAGGAGTTTCTAGCCAACAATATACTATTACGGGAGCTAACGAACTTGCTGTTCTGCTTAGCGATATTTTAAGCAATATGCAAAATCAAATGAGCAGCATGGGGCAAGGTAAAGGTAAAGGCAAAGGTAAAGGAATGGGAGAGGGTGAAGGCGAAGGCCAGGGATTTCAATTGCCAGATATTATAAAAAAACAAGAAAGCCTTACAAAAAAAATGGCAGAAGGTCTTGAAAAAGAAGGAGCAGACGGCAAAGATAGTAAAGGTAAAGGTCAAGGTGAAGGTCAAGGTGAAGGTCAAGGAGGTAACGAGGGATCTTCAGAAAACGACAAAAGAGGTACTAAGGAAAATAGTAACCCAAACAAGAAAGAGGGCTATGGAAATACTGAAGATATAAATGGAAAATTATTTGAAATTTACAAACAACAACAACAACTAAGGGAACAACTACAAAATAAAATCAGTCAACTTGGAAATAAAGCAAATGCAGGAGCTTTGCTTCGCGAAATGGAAAAAATAGAAAAGCAATTGTTAGATAAAGGCTTTAATCAAGAAACACTAGAAAGAATGCAAAATCTAAAACATGAATTATTGAAATTAGATAAAGCAACCTTTGAACAAGGAAAAGAATCAAAGAGGGAGTCACGAACAAATAATCAGCAATTTAATAACAACCTAACATTAAGTCCTGCAGAAATAAAAAAATATTTTAACACAACAGAAATCCTTAATAGAGAATCCCTACCTTTAAACTTAGAATACAAACAAAAGGTACAAGAATATTTTAAGAATAAAAATGATTGATTTTTTCTCAGAGACAGCATTTAGACTTCAAAATCCAGATGGAATAGCTCGTTGGATATCTAAAATTATCAACTACCTAAAACGGGAAGAGGGAGAAATTAGTTATATATTTTGCGACGATCAATACCTTCATAAGTTAAATCTAGAGTTCTTAAATCACGATACATTAACCGATATTATCAGTTTTGACAACAGTTTAGGAAATCAAATTAATGGAGATATTTTTATATCTATTGAACGCGTAAAAGAGAATGCGAATACTTACAAAACTAGTTTTGAAGACGAATTACATCGTGTTATTATCCACGGAGTTTTACATTATTGCGGCTTTAACGACAAAACTAAAGCAGAAGCTGCTTTGATGAGAAAAAAAGAGGATGAAGCACTTTCTCAAAGAACTTTTATTTAAATCACTGATAATCAATAAAATAAACATTAATTGTTTCAATTTTAAGTTAATTACTTATATTTGCACGCTCTTGTAAAATCAAGAATTGATTAATTTGAAAAGTAATGTTCCACGTGGAACAAATTTAAGTTTATGTTTCCAAATGAATATGACGTAATAGTTGTTGGTGCAGGTCATGCTGGATCCGAGGCGGCAGCCTCTGCTGCGAATTTAGGTTCTAAAACTCTTCTAGTAACTATGAACTTACAAAATATCGCACAGATGTCTTGTAATCCTGCCATGGGCGGAATAGCTAAGGGACAAATTATTCGTGAAATAGATGCCTTGGGTGGCTATAGCGGTATTGTTTCAGATGAAACAGCTATTCAATTTAAAATGCTAAATAAATCAAAAGGCCCGGCCATGTGGAGTCCGAGAGTTCAAAGCGATCGAATGCGTTTTTCTGAAACTTGGAGAGATATGCTAGAAAAGACTCCTAATTTAGATTTTTATCAAGAAATGGTCCTGGGTCTTATCACTGAAAATAATAAAGTTGTCGGTGTTAAAACGTCTTTAGGTATTGAAATACGATCTAAAACTGTTGTTCTTACCAATGGAACTTTTTTAAACGGAGTTATTCACATCGGAGAAAAGCAGTTTGGAGGCGGAAGAGCCGGAGAAAGAGCGTCAACTGGTATTACTAAGGATCTTATTCAATTAGGTTTTGAGTCCGGTAGAATGAAAACAGGAACACCTCCAAGGGTAGATGGCCGTTCTTTAGACTTTACCAAGATGATTGAACAGCCAGGTGATGCACAACCAGAAAAATTTTCTTATTTAAATACTACCTCCGTTTTAACACATCAGCGTTCTTGTTACATGTCATACACAAGTCAAGATGTACATGATGTTTTAAAGGAGGGATTTGATAAATCGCCAATGTTTAATGGTGCAATTCAATCCAGTGGTCCAAGATATTGCCCTTCTATAGAAGAAAAAATAAATCGTTTTGCAGATAAAGATCGACACCAGCTTTTTGTTGAGCCTGAGGGCTGGAAAACCATAGAGTATTATATTAATGGTTTTTCTACATCACTTTCTGAAGAGGTTCAGTACAAGGCTTTAAAGCAAGTATCAGGCTTTGAGAATGTTAAATTCTTTCGTCCTGGTTATGCAATCGAATATGATTACTTTCCGCCAACTCAACTAAAACATACCCTAGAAACAAAGCTTATATCTGGCTTATATTTTGCAGGACAAATAAATGGAACCACTGGTTATGAAGAAGCTGCCTCACAGGGTTTGATAGCAGGGATTAATGCGCATCAACAAGTACAAGAAAAAGAAGCTTTTACATTAAGTCGTGATGAGGCTTATATAGGTGTTTTAATAGATGATTTAATTACTAAAGGAACCAAAGAACCCTATAGAATGTTTACTTCAAGAGCAGAATATAGAACTCTACTAAGACAAGACAACGCGGATTTTAGATTAACAAAAAAATCATTTGATCTTGGTTTAGCTTCAGAAAATCGCTTAATAACCATGGAGAAAAAAAAGAAACAGTCTGAAGATTTGATTCAATTTTTTAAAAACACGAGCGTTAGCCATGCAATTTTAAACCCAATTCTAATCTCAAAAGAATCTGCTCCAGTGAAACAAATGGACAAATTGTACAAACCGTTCTCACGTCCAAATATTACAATGGATGATATGAGAAAAATTAATGATGTAGAAGAATATATCACAAAAAATAAACTTGGCAGAGAGGTATTAGAGCAAACAGAAATTCAAATAAAATATGCCGGTTATATTAACAAAGAAAGAGCTAATGCTGATAAGTTAAATAGATTGGAAGGAATTAGAATACCTGAAAACTTTGACTATTCAAAATTAAAATCACTTTCTTATGAAGCTCTCGAAAAACTTCGGTCCATTAAGCCGGTCACTGTTTCACAAGCGTCAAGAATTAGTGGTGTTTCTCCAAACGACATTTCTGTTTTATTGGTTTATATGGGCAGATAAGTTATTTGTTTCACGTGAAACATTCATACATTGAATTACTTTTATCTAACAATTTTACTTTAGAATGCAATTAAAACAAGAAAACTTTCCTTTAACTGTAAAAGATCATTTAGTATCTAATGAAGAGTTTACTTTAGATTTTGATGCTGAAAAAGAAATGCTTTTAACAAAGCCGCAGCCAGAAGCCAGTAAACTATCACAATACTACGAGAGCGATCAATACATTTCTCACACTGATAACAAAAAAGGCTTTGTCCCATTTTTATATCATGTCGTAAAAAAAAGATCTCTAAAGAAGAAACTAGGTTTGATTAACTCGTTAAAAAAGAATGCCAAAAGTATACTTGATATTGGAGCTGGTACAGGTGCCTTTTTGAGTTTTATTAAATCTGACTTTAGCTATGTAACAGGAATTGAACCCAACCAAAAAGCCAGAGAATTAGCACAAGAAAAAGGAGTTTCTTTAGAACAAGATTTAAATGATGTTAGGGACAAATTGTTTGATGTAATTACAATGTGGCATGTTTTAGAGCATGTTCCAAACTTAGAAGAAACAATTCGAGATGTAGAAGCTTTATTGAAACCGAATGGAATATTAATAATAGCTGTTCCTAATTTCTATTCTTTTGATGCGGCCTATTATAAAAATTTCTGGGCTGCATTTGATGTACCTAGACATTTATGGCATTTTTCAAAGGCATCTATGAATAAACTTTTTTCTGATAAATTATCACTCTTAAAAATAAGTCCGATGGTTTTCGATTCATTTTATGTAAGTATGCTTTCAGAAAAAAATAAGTCAGGAAAATTAAATTTACTTAAGGCTTTTCTTGTAGGATTAAGATCAAATATATATGCTTTATCTACTAAGGAATATTCGTCACTTATTTATTGCTTCCAAAAACCCGAATAAATAAAAATAAGCCTTTTTAAGACGGTTTTATAACTTTAACCAATAGATTAGCTTTATTTAGTTACGAGGCCTAAAAAGACGCTTTAATTAAAATAAAATCAATAAGAAGGACTTATCGTTTAAAAAATTTAAATAGACAATCCTTATAAGTTTTGTTTTCTATGAATTAAACGTGTCAATCGAATAGACACATCTGTAAAAATAATTTTTGCATTTCCATTTCTCTCTATATGAAAAATAGCTTTTTCAATCTCTTCTTTTATTTCTAAAATATTATTATGATGAATATATTCCGAGAACTTATCAAAAGAAAATTTTCCATCATGACTTTGAAAGTAAATTAATGGTTCTGCGTTGTAGTTTTTAAGCATTGCTTGCCGAAAGATTTCCAAACAAAAATTTAAGAATTTCTTTTGGGTTTCGCGTCCTTCTTCTGCTAACCTCTCGCTCCAATTAAATAATTCATTTATAGCCTCTTTGTCCTTTTTGGCTTTAAAAGCGGTACGCACCCAATGCACAAAAAGATCTTCAAATAAAACTTCATTGCCATTATTTTTTATAAGCTGAAGTGCTTTATTTAAATCTCCATTAGACTGGTGACTAATCCTTCTTGCTTCATTATTTTTTAAAGCATGAGCCTCCACTAATCTTCGGTAAATTTCCTCCTCAGCTAAAATTGGAACATGTAATTTTTGACAACGAGACTGAATGGTCCCCAGGATATTCTCAACATTTTCTGTTAAAAGTAATAGCACTGTTTTTTCAGGAGGTTCTTCTATAAGTTTTAACAATTGATTTGCACATTCGTTGTTCATTTTATCTGCCATCCAAATTATTAGCACCTTATAACCACCTTCATAAGATTTTAATGACAGCTTTTTTGTAATAGAGACCGCTTCATGCTTACTGATGTTACCTTGTTTCTTTTCTATTCCTATAAATTGATACCAATTATACAAAGACGAATAGGAGCTCTGAAGTACAAAGTCTCTCCATTGGCCAGCAAAATTATCTGAAACAGGATTCTTTTTAATATCTTCATTTGTATTTACTGGATACACAAAATGTAAATCGGGATGCGCTAGTTTTTCAACTTTAGTTTTACAATTCGTATATGAAATACTTTCCTTATCATACGGCTGACATAATATTTCATTTGCATAACTTAATGCTAAAGGTAATATCCCAGATCCTGACTTTCCAATAAATAGTTGAGTGTGGGGTATTCTGCCATCTTTGACCGTCATGGTTAGATGAGATTTTATGTGTTGTTGCCCTAAAACATTTGAGAAAGTCATACACAATATTACGGTTTTTTAGTTAAAAATAACCTTTCAAAAATAGTATATTTGCAGTCCAAAATCCAATTTATGAAAACAGTTAACGACTTTAATTTTGAAAACAAAAAAGCACTAATTCGAGTAGATTTTAATGTGCCTTTAAATGATAATTTAGAAGTTGCCGATAGTACTCGAATCTTAGCCGCCAAAAGCACTATTATAAAAGTCTTAGAAGATGGAGGTAGTTGTGTTTTAATGTCTCACTTAGGAAGACCAAATGGTGTAGAAGAAAAGTTTTCATTAAAAAATATAATTTCTAAAGTAAGTGAAATTATAGGCGTACAGGTTCAATTTTCTGAAAATTGTATAGGCGAAAAAGCTGAACAAGCTGTTACAGAACTGGAAAATGGAGAGGTTTTACTATTAGAAAATTTACGATTTCATAAAGAAGAAAAAGCAGGTGATGACGAGTTCGCTAAAGAACTTTCAAAGTTGGGAGACATTTTTGTTAACGATGCTTTTGGAACTGCACATAGGGCACATGCCTCAACTGCTATCATTGCCAAATATTTTCCTAAAAATAAATGTTATGGTTTGTTATTAGCCTCAGAAATTGAAAACATCTATAAAGTTTTAACTGATAACAAAAAACCTGTTACAGCCATTATAGGTGGTGCTAAAGTGTCTTCAAAGATTACGATTATAGAAAGTATTTTAGATAAAATAGACCATTTAATTATTGGCGGAGGAATGGCATTTACTTTTATAAAAGCTCAGGGAGGTAGTATTGGTTCTTCTTTAGTTGAAGATGATAAGCAAGAAATGGCTTTATCTATATTAAAATTAGGGAAAGAAAAGAATGTAAAAATTCATTTACCTGTAGATGCTATTATAGCAGATCAGTTTTCGAATGATGCTTTTACAAAAACAGAAGCTATTAATGCTATTCCTGAAGGTTGGATGGGACTGGATGTTGGATCTAAAACCAATACTATTTTTAGAGAAGTTATTTTAAATTCCAATACTATTTTATGGAATGGCCCCGTAGGTGTTTTTGAAATGGAGAATTTTGCAACCGGATCCATATCTTTAGGAAATGCAATTGCAGAAGCAACCGAAAATGGCACATTTTCATTAGTAGGCGGTGGAGACTCGGTAGCTGCTGTAAAACAATTTAATTTAACCGAAAAAGTAAGCTATGTTTCAACTGGTGGAGGTGCTATGTTAGAAATGTTAGAAGGTAAAACACTTCCTGGGATTCAAGCAATATTAGAGTAATTTTTCTCGAATTATAATAAATAATTAACAAAAGATTCTCAAAAATAGTTGCCTTTAGAGTCTCTTTTCCTAAATTTATAATTAATTAAAAAAGGACTCACACTTTTCTGTATGACCATCAGATTTTTATCCCCATCAATTCTTATAATATTTTTATATACTAGCATTATAAAAATGAACGCACAAGTAGTTGAAGTTGTTGAAAGTTTAAAAAGTGTTAGTCCCCTATCTCCAGCAAAAAGTGTTAAACGTCAAGACACAATTAACCTTCAAGACTTTAAAATTGATACTAGCTTATCAAATCTTAATTTCTCTTATAGTGATTCTTTAATGCTTGATCTAAAAGATCAAAAAAAAGCAAAATCTAGTGATAGCTTGTGGTTGAAAGAACTTTACGACTCCACAAGATTTGAAGAAGTTTTTGGAAGTATTACTAGTGAAGAAATTGAACTTACTGAATATGAAGATTTACCAACAGAACTTCTTAAAAATCGCTTAGAACAACTAGATGCTAAAACGCCTTTTGATATAAGTTACAATCCTTCATTAGAAAGGTTAATCAAGCATTATCTAAAAACAAGAAGAGCATCCATGTCTAGGTTAATGGCTTTAAGTGATTACTTTTTTCCGATGTTTGAAGAGGAGTTTGACAAATATGATTTGCCTTTAGAAATTAAATATTTAGCAGTTGTAGAGTCCGCTTTAAACCCTTCGGCAAAGTCTAGAGTTGGCGCTAAAGGTTTGTGGCAATTTATGTTCACAACTGGAAAAATTTATGGTCTTGAAGTAAGTTCATACGTGGACGAAAGATCCGATCCGGCATTAGCAACAGCTGCAGCCGCAAAGTACCTAAAGAGTCTTTATAAAATTTTTGACGATTGGGATTTGGCTTTAGCAGCTTATAACTCTGGTCCTGGAAATGTTTCAAAAGCAATTCGTCGTTCAGGAGGAGAAACCAATTATTGGAAAATTAGAAATAAATTACCCAGAGAAACAGCTGGTTATGTACCAGCTTTTTTAGCAACGATGTATATTTTTGAGTATGCCGCCGAACATGGTTTTAAGAGTAGTGGGCCTCGATACCATTCTATAGCAACAGATACCATACAAGTTAAAAGGCTAATTACCTTTGAGCAAATCTCAAAAGCGGTAAATTTATCTGTAGAAGAAATTCAGTTTTTAAATCCCTCTTACAAACTAGAAATTATTCCATATGTTAATGATAAAAATTATGCGCTACGTTTGCCAATTCAAGCTATTGGAAAGTTTGTTACTAACGAAGATTTAATTTATGCATTAGCTGAGCAGGAAAATAGTAAAGAAAATGCTAATATTCCCAAATACATAGAGCAACCTGATAGAATTAGTTATCGCGTAAAAAGTGGTGATTATTTAGGAAAAATAGCTGAGCGATATGGTGTTGGTGTAAGTCAGATTAAAAGATGGAATGAGCTAACAAGCGACAATCTTAAAGTAGGACAGCGATTAACTATTTATCCAACTAAGCCAATAGTAGCAGAAAATACTTCTAGAAAAGATAACGGGAGTTTGTACATTGTTAAAAAAGGAGACTCTTTGTGGAGTATTTCTCAAAATTTTCCTGGAGTTTCCATACAGAATATTAAAAAATGGAACGATATTAGTAGTAACAATTTAAAACCCGGTATGAAATTAAAAGTTTCTAAAGGTTAATATTTTAAAAAAACAATTGTTAATGAAATCAATCTATTTTACGTCCTTAATTTTATTCATTTTAATTTCTTGTGTTAATAACGGTAATAAAAACACCTATAAACAAAAGTCAGTAGGAAATATTAATTCACTCCAAATATTGATAACTGACGAATTATGGAATAATAAAGTTGGCGAAAAAATAAGAGATTATTTTGCAGCTCCTACTGAAGGATTGCCTCAAGAAGAGCCTTTATTCTCAATCAATCAAATGGATCCTTCTACTTTTTCAGGTTTTATAAAAAGTAATCGTCTTTTTTTACATGTTACCATTGGAGAAGAAGACAACTATACTTTAGTAACCGATCCTTACGCGAGGCCACAGAAAGGGGCAATAATTACAGCGAAAACCGAAGAAACCTTACTAAAATTAATCGTCGAAAATCAAAAAGAAATAATCAATGCCTACAATAATTCAGAAATAAAAGAACGTCAAAGAAGGACCGCCATATCCTTAAAAGTAATCGATTCTTTAAAGGAGTATTTTGGTTTGACAATAAATATACCTTCGGCGTATCGAACAGCTCATAAAGGCAAAGATTTCTTTTGGCTCCGCAAAGATTTAAAAAAAACAGGATCTACTAATATTTTTATATATGAAACAGCAATAAATAAAATAACAAGTGATAGTTTAGCTCTTAGGCAAATATTAACAGTAATAAGAGATTCAATCGGGGGGAGCCTTTTGCCGGTAGAAGATAACGGTAAATTTGGTACAGACTATTCTTATTCTCCAAATTTTTATATTACAGAATTAGACGGAAATTTTGCATACAAAACAAAAGGGATGTGGGATATAGAAAATGAATTTATGGCAGGGCCTTTTGTAAATTATGCAGTAAGAGATACCATTAATAAAAGATACTTAATTATCGAGGGATTTACGTTTGCGCCAGCAGAACGAAAACGGAATCTTCAGTTTGAGTTGGAATCAATAATTCAATCGGTAAGGATTAGCAAATAGACGATTTATTTTTCTTCGTCTAGTTGATTTTCGTCTTTAGAACCATCTTTTGAGGCATCCTTAAATTCCTTAAGACCGCTACCTAAACCACGCATTAATTCGGGAATTTTTCTTCCTCCAAACAATAATAATACCACCACGACAATTAAGACTATTTGTGGCCATCCAATAACTAAAGGTAACATTGCTATATTCATTATCATAGATTTAAAAGACAAATGTAATAAGAAATCATCAGAAACATCGTTTTAAAACTAATTAAGCTTTTATTATAATAAACTTATATCAGTAAATCAAATACTAGCATACTAATTTTTATATTTGCTATTCGGACATCTCTATAATGGCTAAAGAAAATAAATCAGGAAAAATTAAATATAAATTGCTAAACAAGTATCGTTTAGTGGTGTTAAATGAAGATACTTTTGAAGAACGCTTTACTTTTAAACTCAACCGTCTAAACGTATTTGTATTTAGTATTATTCTTGTGTTTACTCTAATTTTAGCTACCAGTATTTTAATCGCATTTACCCCTTTAAGAGAATATATCCCAGGATATTCCTCGGTAACACTAAAGAAAAACGCTGCGCAACTTGCTTATAAAACCGATTCCTTACAGCAAGTAATTAAAATAAATGAACTCTATTTTAGTTCTATAAAAAAAGTATTAAAAGGAGATGTGTCAAGCGTAAATTTCAATAAAGATTCAATTATTGAAGCTGCTAAGATAGATTTAACAGGTATAGAAATAAATACTTCAAAAGAAGATTCGTTGTTAAGGGAAAAAGTATCGTTAGAAGATAAATACAACCCGTTAATTAATAATTCTGAAATTAATTTTGTTTTATTTCCTCCAGTCAAAGGAACTATTTCGCAAGAGTTCAACCCACGTGAAAAACATTATGCCATTGATATTGTTACTTCAAAAGACGCACCAGTAAAATCTGCTGCAGACGGGACCGTAATATTTTCAGAATGGACCACTCAAACCGGTTATGTAATTATTATTGAGCATTCTAATAACTTAATATCTGTTTATAAGCACAATTCACAGCTTTCAAAAGAACAAGGTAGCTTAGTAAAGGCAGGAGAAGTTATAGCTACTGCAGGAAATACAGGTGAATTATCTACAGGACCCCATTTACATTTTGAATTATGGAGTGATGGTTACCCTATTGACCCAACTAATTTTATAGACTTTGAATAAACTATGTTTTTAAAATCTTTAGGAGCCAAAATACTAGCTAAAAAAGCAACAAAAAGCATAAAAAGATGGGCTTCTAAGCCAATAGAGACTCAGCAAAAAGTTTTTAAAAAACTAATTACTGAAGCCAAAAATACTTCCTTTGGTAAAGACCATGATTTTCAAAATATTAAAACACATCAAGATTTTGTTAAACGTGTTCCAGCAAGAGATTACGAGGGCTTAAAAGAGTATTTTGAAAGAACCGCAAATGGCGAAGAAAATGTATTATGGAAAGGAAACCCCACTTACATAGCAAAAACTTCGGGAACTACTTCCGGAGCTAAATACATTCCAATTACCAAACAATCAATGCCGTCTCATATTGAAGCAGCAAAAAATGCTTTATTATGTTATATTGAAGAAACTGGAAATGTGGATTTTGTAAATGGAAAAATGATTTTTTTACAAGGAAGCCCAGAATTAGAAATAAAAAACGGGATTAATATTGGTCGATTATCTGGTATTGTTGCCCATTTTGTTCCAAAATATTTACAAAAAAACAGATTACCAAGTTGGAAAACCAATTGTATTGATGATTGGGAAACGAAAGTGGACGCAATTGTTGAAGAAACCAAAGATGAGAATATGACACTCATTGGAGGAATTCCATCTTGGATACAAATGTATTATGAGAAACTTCAAAAAGCATCCAATAAAAAAGTAGGCGAACTTTTTAAAAACTATCAGCTTTTTGTTTACGGAGGAGTTAACTACGAACCTTATCGAGCAAAATTTGAAGAAATGATCGGAAGAAGCGTGGATAGTATAGAATTGTATCCTGCTTCTGAAGGTTTTTTTGCCTTTCAAGATTCTCAAAAAGAAAAGGGGATGTTACTACAATTAAATTCTGGAATCTTTTATGAATTTATTGAAGCTTCTAAATTTTATGAGGAGAATCCAAAACGCTTGACCATTGTAGAAGTAAAAGTTGGAGTAAATTATGTAATGATTATCTCTACGAATGCTGGTCTTTGGGGATATAATATTGGAGATACGGTGATGTTTACCTCAACAAGCCCATATAGAGTGATTGTTTCAGGTAGAATCAAACATTTTATTTCAGCTTTTGGTGAACATGTAATCGGCAAAGAAGTAGAACACGCTATAAAGGAGGCTATGAATGAGTTTAAGTTTTCCATTTCAGAATTCACTGTTGCCCCACAAATCAACTCTTTAAATGGAGAACTACCATATCATGAATGGCTAATAGAGTTCGAGACATTGCCGGAAAATCTTGAAGAAATAGCATTTTTTATGGATACCATCATGCAAGATCAAAATACGTATTATAAAGATTTGATTAAAGGCAAGGTTCTTCAAACTTTAAAAATTACCTCATTAAAAACCGATAGTTTTAATAACTATATGAAATCTCAAGGGAAACTAGGTGGGCAAAATAAAGTACCTAGACTGTCTGATAATCGAAAAATTGCAGAAGGTTTAATTAACCAGAGTTAAACACAATTTAAATTTCTCTTTTTATTGTAGTATTTTTGAACAAATAAAAATATGATTATAACACACAAAAGAACGCGTGCTCAAGAGAGTTCAGGTGCCATAGAAAGATTATACATAACGATGCGCCATTTGTTTAACCGGGGATTTTATAAACCCATGGGAGTATCGGGAGAAACTTTAAGAGACTCTTTACTAACCCTAAGTCCTGAGATTTATGGCTCAATAACTGAAGATAAAGTTGAATTAGAGGGCTTATTATATGTTATCGATCGTCTTCCCATAGGAATTGAAGAGTGTAGCTTTATCAACCTAACGAGTGATGAAGGTTATAAAAACTCACATTTTGAACCTATTATACCTTCTAAGAGAAGAAGAAATTGCTATCGAATTGATGAAGAGCAAATGAATATTGAAGTGACTCGAGGGCGTTCAGAAATTTATGATGTACTTACCCACCTTACTTTTTTATTTATTGAATCTCATAAAATAATGTCTCAGGTTCTTATAAACGACGGCAAAGACGTAAACAGGGATTGGAAAAAGCTAGAATCCGCGGCTCTAAAAAAAGGAAAACTAAGTAAAAAAGATAAAGAAATTGCCTTAACCCATACAGCAAATTTTTTAGGAAGAACTTTTGAAGAGGTTAGTGATGCTTACCCTAATTTTGCTACTAAAACAGATCCAAATCGTTTTTTAAAAATCATCTACTATTTAGGAAAATTGGCTATCAATGAGGTGACAACATCAAAAAAACGAATTATCACTTTTAGTCCTGTTTTAAGAGAGCGTTTAGGGCAACACATTCACGGTGAAATCTGGGCTTCTGGGATTAAGAAAAAATTGGATGAAATTAATCTTTTAGAACGACCAATTCATATTATAAGTGCAAACATGCACAGTGTTATGAATACAATCTATAGTCCTTTTGCTTTAACAGCTGAGCATAAAAAATATTCAGCTATGGAAATTTATGAAATGTTGAGTGACTCAAAGAACACATTGCTTCGTGAAAAAGTTATGAAATATGCTGCTCAAAATGGACTAATTTATATCAAAGACAATAGTGGCACCAATATTAACGTTCAAATTATAGACACAGCTAAATTACCAAACACATTGACTAATAGCGCTATCGATGCCATGCCAGTATTAATTGTTATGGACTATGCTTTTGGTGAACAGGCCTTTGAAACTCTTGATGAATTATTAAAACCTTATAAAAAATCAAAGAAAATTATAAATTTTTTAGATGTTAAGTCGGTATCAATCATGGGTAAAGCAGGTATTTTAGAAGGAGGCAAAGGAGATATTATGCTCCCTTCTGCCCACGTTTTCGAGGGAACTGCTGACAATTACCCTTTTAAAAATATGCTTAAGAAATCTCATTTTGAAGGAGAAGAAATAAAAGTTTGTAAAGGAGCAATGATTACTGTTTTAGGTACTTCGCTTCAAAACAAAGATATTTTAAAATTTTTTAAAAACTCCACCTGGAACGTAGTAGGTCTTGAAATGGAAGGAGCGCACTATCAAAAAGCAATTCAATCCGCTTCTAAAATACGTCGCAGTATTAGCTCAAAAGTAAAGGTTCAATATGCGTATTACGCATCAGATAATCCCCTAGAAACAGGGGGTACTCTTGCTTCAGGAGGACTTGGAACTTCTGGAGTTAAACCAACGTACTTGATTACAGAAAAAATGTTAAATCAAATTTTAGTTTAGAGAAATATTGAAAAACAAAATATTAATAACAGGAGGTGCTGGATTTATAGGCTCTAATTATGTAGAATTAGTAATTTCTAATTCAGAAGATGAAGTATTTATATTAGACAATTTAACCTACGCTGGGAATTTAAAAAATTTAAAAGCGGTTTCCCACTTGCCTAATTATAACTTTATCAAAGGAGATGTTTGTGATAAAACACTAATCAATAAAATTTTTACAGAGAATCGATTTAATAAAGTAATACATTTTGCTGCTGAGTCTCATGTAGATAATTCCATCACCGGCCCATCTGCATTTATTCAAACAAATATTATTGGGACTTTTAATTTGCTTCATAGTGCTTATTGTTTGTGGATGAATGGTCCAAATCAATTAAAAAAAGACTTTAAAGACGCACGATTTTTACATGTTTCAACGGATGAGGTATATGGAACTTTAGGCGAGACTGGTTTATTTACAGAAAACACAGCATATGCTCCAAATAGCCCATATAGTGCTTCTAAGGCTTCTTCAGATTTTATCGTAAGAAGCTATTTTCACACGTATGGGATGCCTGTAGTTACTACTAATTGTTCAAATAACTACGGTGCTCATCAGCATAAAGAAAAACTAATACCTACGATCATAAGAAAAGCTTTGTCAGGTGAAGTAATTCCTATTTATGGAAATGGAAAAAACATTAGAGATTGGATTTATGTAACTGATCATTGTAAAGGAATAAAATTAGTTTTAGATAATGGAAGGTTAGGAGAAACATACAATATTGGCGGAAGAAATGAACGAGAAAACCTTTATATTGCTCATACCATCTGTGATTTATTAGATAACTTAGTGCCAAATGAAACGCCTTACAGAGATCAAATGCATTTTGTTCAAGATCGAGCAGGTCATGATTTTAGGTATGCTATAGATGCTGATAAAATTGAAAGTGAATTAGGTTGGAAAGCGGAAGAAAACTTTGAAAGCGGGATTTTAAAAACAATTGAATGGTATTTAAACAATAAGGATCAATTACAATAAATTATGAAAGGAATAATTTTAGCAGGAGGATCTGGAACAAGACTTCACCCCATTACTTTAGCTGTTAGCAAACAATTAATGCCGGTTTATGATAAACCTATGATTTACTATCCGTTATCAACATTAATGTATGCTGGGATTAGAGAAATATTAATCATATCCACCCCACAAGATTTACCATTATTTGAGAAACTTTTAGGAGATGGTGAAAAATTTGGTTGTGAATTTACCTATGCTGTACAGGATCAACCCAATGGTTTAGCAGAAGCATTTATAATTGGAAAAGACTTTATAGGCGATGATAAAGTTGCTTTAATCCTTGGAGATAATATATTTTACGGATCTGGTTTAAAGGAATTATTACAATCCAATAACGATCCAGATGGAGGTATTATTTATGCGTATCATGTTCAGGATGCTGAACGATACGGTGTGGTTGAGTTTGATGATCAAGGAAAAGCTTTAACCATAGAAGAAAAACCTACAAACCCAAAATCAAATTATGCAGTACCAGGTATATATTTTTATGATAATAGCGTAGTAGCTATTGCAGCAAATATGAAACCAAGTGATCGTGGAGAATTAGAAATTACCGACGTAAATAATGAGTATCTTAATTTAGGAAAGTTGAATGTTAGTATTCTTGATAAGGGTACTGCTTGGCTTGATACAGGTACATTTGCATCTTTAATGCAAGCATCACAATTTGTAGAGGTTATTGAAGAACGTCAAGGCCTTAAAATAGGAAGCATAGAGCAAGCAGCCTACGAAATGGGGTTTATCACCAAGGACCAATTAAATAAATTAATAAAGCCATTATTAAAAAGTGGTTATGGTAAACATTTATTATAAAAAATGATCAAGTGAAGATTGAACAAACCCCTTTAAAAGATTCTTTTATATTAACTCCAACCATTTTTAACGATGAGCGCGGTTCCTTTCATGAAACTTTCAATGATATCTTATTTAAAAAAGTTTCAGGGCAAAAAGTAAACTTTGTACAAGACAATCAATCCACATCTAGTTTTGGTGTTTTAAGAGGAATGCACTACCAGGTTGGGAAAATGGCTCAAGCAAAGCTAGTAAGAGCTATCGAAGGAAGAATTTTAGATGTCGTTGTTGATATGAGAAAAGAATCTGAAACCTTTGGCAGGCATTTCTCCGTTATTTTAGATGATATTTCCAAAAAACAATTATTCGTACCTCGCGGTTTTGCACACGGATTTATCACTTTGTCTCCAACTTCTAAATTTGCATACAAATGCGATAATTTTTATGATAAAGCATCGGAGAGAGGAATTATATATAATGACGCAACTCTTCAACTAGATTGGCATCTCCCAAATGACAAACTTATCATATCAGATAAAGATTTAAAACTTCCTTCTTTTTTAGAAGCAATAGCAGAATGAAAATACTTATTACAGGCGCAAACGGACAACTAGGAATGTGCATAAGAGATATATCGAATCATTATCCAGAATATAATTTTATATTTCTTGGCCGAAAAGAATTAGACATTGTAAATAAAGAAGCAATCCAGGTATTATTTGATAAAGAAGAATTTGATTATTGCGTTAACACGGCAGCATATACTAATGTTGAAAAAGCAGAAAGTGAAAAGGAAAAGGCTTTTTTAGTTAATGAAGATGGTGTAAAAAACTTAGCAAAACAGTGTAAGAAAAACAATACCACATTGATTCAAATATCAACAGATTATGTTTTTGATGGAAAAAAAAGAGCACCCTACACAGAAAAAGATCCAACGAATCCAGTTAATGTTTATGGAGCATCTAAATTGGAAGGAGAAAAGGCATTACAAGAAATTTGGAGGAAACATTATATTATTAGAACCTCATGGCTTTACTCCCAATACGGCCAAAATTTTTACAATACGATTTTAAGATTTGTAAATGAAAGAAAATCAATAACTGTTACAACAGAACAAACAGGAACTCCAACTAATGCTAACGATTTAGCAGAGGTTATTCTTAATATCATAGCATCTGATTCTAAGAAGTACGGTATTTATAATTACAGCAATGAGGGAGAAGCAACTTGGTATGACTTTGCAAAAGAGATATTAACGCAAACGGGCCAATTAACACAAACAAATCTTGTAAAAACGGACTATTACCGTACATTTGCACAAAGACCAGTGTTTAGTGTATTAGATGCTAGAAAATATTTTTCAAAATTTAATTATAAAAGTATTGAATGGCAAAAAAGCTTAAAAAATGTTATTAATTTAAAAATAAATAACTAGTATTTGAGCACAAAATAGTAATTACAAATTATACTTTATGGAAAACAAAAACGACGAAATTAGTATATTATACATATTTCATTCTCTTAAAAAAGGCTTTTTAAAATTAGCTATAAATGGTTTTAATGTTTTAAACTTTATTGCTAAAAACTGGAAAACATTTGTTTTGTTAGTTGTTTTAGGCGTTGTGCTAGGCTATTTTTCAAATTTGGACTACAAAGAAAGTAAAAGCGCAAAAGTTTTGCTTAGAATAAATCACGATGCAGTAAATTTCGTTTACAATGAAATTAATTTTTTAAACGAAAAAATTGCAGAAAATGATAAAGCTTTTTTTAAGGCTATTGGCTTTGAAAGCTCAGAAGTTCCCATTAAAGATCTGGAGATTAAACCTATTATTGACTTAACAGAAATTTCAAGAAGGTACGAGGTGAATGATAGAAATCTAGAAGGGCTTTTAAGAAATTTAGATTTTAATACAATTGACTTAGACATATCAGAAACGTTTATTTCTAAATACAAAAACCATACATTAAGCTTGAATTTATCAACCTCTGCCGACGATAAAACAATCACTAATTTGATTAGCTACTTTAACGATAATCCATTATTGCAAAAGTTAAAAGATACCACGTTAAAGGATGTAAAAAAGCATATTAAATTAAATACCAAGTCTATTATACAAATTGAAAGGATAATAGAGAATTATAGTCAAAATAGATCACTTCCTTCAGAGTCAGAACAAATTTATGTTGTTGACAAAAATTTTAGCGTTCATGGTCTTTTAATAAAAAAGACGGAACTACAAAAAGAATCGGAATCTTTAAATAAATTTTTAGTCAATGAGAGTGAGGTTGTGGTGATGGTTAACAAGCCAAACGTAATTAAGGAAAAAAGAGGACTGCTAGGAAATCCTATGATTAAGTACCCTATCATGTTAGTTCTAGCATTTCTTTTTTTAGTCTTTTTAAGAAATTCTTATTTCAATCTAAAAGAATTAGCAGAATCATCTGAAAACAACTAGCCTCCACAAAGCGTTACTATTAAACTAATATGAAAACAAATCTAATTGTTTTTGGAACAAGACCTGAAGCTATAAAAATGGCTCCACTAGTTTTAGCATTTAAAAAAGACAGAAGTTTTAATACAAAAATTTGCGTTACCGCTCAACACAGAGAAATGTTAGATCAGGTATTGGATTTTTTTGACATAAATCCAGATTATGATCTAAACGTCATGAAACCTAATCAAAATTTGTACAGCCTTACCGCTACTATTATAGAAGGAATGAAACCGGTATTAGAAGAAGTAAACCCAGATTTTGTTTTTGTTCATGGAGATACCACTACATCTATGGCAGTTGGTATTGCGGCATTTTATAGCGGCGCTAAAGTTTGTCATGTAGAGGCAGGTTTAAGAACTTTTGATAGAAAATATCCATTCCCAGAAGAATTTAATCGGCAGTTAACAGGAAAAATTGCGGATTATCATTTTGCTCCAACAATTCTTTCTCAAAAAAATTTACTTCAAGAAAATATTAACAATAACAATATAATAGTAACCGGAAATACCGTAATTGACGCTTTGTTATTTGGTATTAAGAAAGTAAATAGTACTAATTTTAAGGATAATGAAATTGAGGATTTAAAAGAAATTTTAGATTTTAATAAAAAAATTATATTAGTTACCGGACATAGAAGAGAAAATCACGGTGAAGGACTATTAAACATCTGCTCAGCTCTAAAACAAATTGCAGAAAATAATAAAGAAACTCAAATAATATACCCAGTACATTTAAATCCAAATGTCGAGAAACCAGTTTATGAGCTTCTTTCAGGAATTGACAATATAATTCTTGTTAAACCCCTAGCATACGCAGCATTTATTTGGTTGATGGAGAAATCATACCTTATTATAACAGATAGTGGAGGAATTCAAGAAGAGGCGCCAAGTCTAGGAAAACCTGTATTGGTAACAAGAGACACAACAGAGCGCCCTGAAGCTGTTGAAGAAGGTACAGTTTTGCTGGTCGGGACCGATACAAAAAAAATAATTAACGAAACACAAAAATTAATAAGCGATGCCGCTTATTATAAAACGTTGAGTTTGCTACACAATCCTTATGGAGATGGCAATGCAACTTCAAGAATAGTAAATTTTATTAAGGAAATATAGTATGGAAAATAAACCTAGTGTGGTAATGATGGGTCTTGGCTATATTGGCTTACCTACTGCAGCATTAATCGCCAGTAGAGGCTTGAAGGTTACAGGCGTAGACATAAGACAAGGAGTTGTTGACACCATCAATAAAGGACAAATTCATATTGTAGAACCTGATTTAGAGGGTCTTGTTCATAAAGTAGTAAAAGATAAAAATTTATGTGCATCAATAAAGCCTGTCTCTTCAGATGTTTATTTAGTAGCAGTCCCCACGCCTTTTAAAGGAGATCACGAGCCTGATTTATCTTATGTTATGTCAGCGACAAAAGCATCATTCCGAACGCTTAAAAAAGGCGCTTTAGTTATTTTAGAATCAACGAGCCCTGTTGGAACCACCAAAAAAATGGAGCAATTTATTTATAAAGAACGCCCCGAATTAAAAGGACAAATCTTTTTAGCCTATTGCCCTGAGAGGGTTTTGCCAGGTAATATTTTACATGAACTAAAACATAATGATCGAGCTATTGGAGGTGTTGATGAGATATCAACAAAAAAAGCGATCAACTTTTATAAGCATTTTGTAGTGGGTACACTTCACCCTACCAATGCAAAAACTGCTGAAATGGTAAAGTTAGTTGAAAATGCTTCTAGAGATAATCAAATTGCTTTTGCCAATGAGTTATCAATTATTTGTGATAAGGCCGAAATAAATGTTTGGGATATGATCGCATTAGCAAATAAACATCCAAGAGTACATATTTTAAACCCAGGAACTGGAGTTGGAGGCCATTGTATAGCGGTTGACCCTTGGTTCATTGTATCTGAATTTCCAAAAGAAAGCTCACTTATTAAAAAGTCAAGAGAAACAAACAATTATAAAACAAATTGGGTATTAGAGAAAATTAAAAATGAGGCTTTGGCTTTTAAGGTAAATAAAAGTAAAGATCCTGTTATTGCCTGTATGGGTCTTGCTTTTAAGCCAGATATTGATGATTTAAGAGAATCTCCTGCCTTATTTGTTACACAATCACTAGAAAAGCAAGGTTTTAAGGTATTACTTGTAGAGCCCAATTTGTCTGAAAATAAAGATCGTAAGTTAACAAATTACAACGATGCTGTGAACCAAGCTGATATTATTGTTTATCTAGTAGCACATAATGAATTTAATAATTTGGAAATAGACTCTAAAAAGATAGTTTTAGATTTTTGCGGAGTACTTAAAAAGTAATAAAAATTGAAAATTTTATTCGTAAATCCTCATCTAAAAATGGGGGGAATTGCTAATTCCTTTTACAACCTAACGTCTGAGCTATCAAAGAACTCTGAGTTGGATTTGTCATTTTTATGTTTCAATCCTTATTTACATAAAAAATTCCAAGATCTTTCTTCAAAAATAACTATTTATTCGCCCTTAGCGTTGCAATACTTTTTTATTGACTTTGAAGAAGCTAAAAAGAACCTAAAACCACATCATTTTTTTGTTTATTTATTAGTCAAAACTATCTCAAAAATTGTTGGAAGGAATACTACGAGAAAAGCTTTTATAAAATATTTCTATAGAGGATTTACTAAGTTTCATTTTGATATAGCTATTTCATTTTCTAACGATATCCCAAGAACAAACACAAATTTAGGTTGTAATGACATCCTTGAAAACGGGATTACTTCAAAAAAGAAAATAGCTTGGATCCATAACGATCTAGAAGAATTAGGTTTTTCAAGAGACTATATTTTATCAAGGTATAAAGGCTTTGATTCAGTTGTAAATGTTTCGAATTATTGTAAGGTTGCTTTTGAGGAATTAGCACCCGAATTCAAATCAAAATCTCACCTTATACACAACTTTATAAGTGAAGGTAACATTTTAAAGAAAGCTGCTATTGAAAACCCTTTTCAAGAAAAATCCTCTTTTACTTTTGTAACAGTTGCAAGAATTGACAATCATCAAAAAAGAATAGATCGGATTTTAAAAATTTCAAAAAAATTGATCAACAAAGGATATATGTTTAATTGGTATATAATTGGAGATGGCCCAGATTTAAATAATTTAAAAGACGAATCAAAAACCCTCAATATTGATCAGCAGTTACACTTTTTAGGGTTTAAAGAAAACCCGTACCCTTATATAAAAAATGCAGACTGTCTGGTTTTGTCTTCGGCCTTTGAAGCACAAGGAATGGTGTTAACAGAGTCATTACTATTAGAGACACCAGTCATAACTACTGATTTTCCAGCTGCAAAAGAATTTGTTAAACATCAAGTAAACGGACTTATCTCAGGAAACTCCACAAAAAGTCTTTATTCCTCATTAGAACGTATATTTACACAAGACGATTTACTAGAATCGTTAAAGAAAAACTGTAAAAAAAATAAGCTAAAGCATAGTAATCAAGCTTTAGAAGAAATCAAATTAATTTTATAAAGGAATTTTATGCAATTTGGAAAAAGTATTTTAAAAGGCGTAAAGTGGACCTCTATTTCTACTGTTGGTGTTGCTTTAGCCTCTCTTATCCGAATTTCAATATTAACCAGATTTTTAAATAAAGAAGATTTCGGTTTAATGGCTATTGTAGTATTTGTTTTAGGAGTACTAAATCTTTTTACAGACATGGGCCTTACTTCGGCAATTTTTCATAAACAAGATATTAGTAGAAAAGAATACGCAAGCTTGTATTGGGTAAATTTATTTTTTGGAATTTCTTTGTATGGCTTTATATTTTTATTATCACCTTATATAGCCTTGTTTTATAACGAACCTCAACTTACAGAGCTAATTCTTCTAATGGCAATTAGTATTGTATTTGCAGGGCTAGGAAATCAATATAAAACTATTGAACAGAAGAATCTTAATTTTAAACTGATCGCTATCGTTGAGATAATCAGTGCTTCAATGGCTCTTGTTTTAGCAATCATATTAGCTATTAAAGAATTTGGAATATATGCATTGGTCTTTTCAGCTTTATTGCAATATTCGCTTCCTAATCTTGTCTTTTTCCTAAGAGGAATCTTAATAAGACCCGTTTTATTTTATTTTAATTGGACATTGGCACACCCTTTTCTAAAAATAGGAATTTTTGAAGTGGGCAGTCAAGTAGTCAATTATTTTAATAGAGATTTAGATATTATTATCATCGGAAAATTATTTAGTGCAGAAATTTTAGGCGGATATAGTTTAGCAAAGCAATTAGTTTATCGTCCAGCTCAAATCATTAATCCAATCATAACAAAAATAGCTAACCCATTACTAGCAAAGTTTCAAGATAATATCGATATTTTAAAAATAAATTATTTAAAGCTTATAAAAATAATATCTTCCTTAAACTTCATAGTTTATCTATTAATTATTGTTTTTGCCCCAATCATCGTATCCATACTTTATGGGAATGACTATAAGAGCATCGTAGATGTAGTTCGAATATTATGTGTTTATATGTATATAAGAAGTTTAGGAAATCCAATAGGAAGTCTTGTTATTGCAACTGGTAGGACTGATAGAGCTTTTTATTGGAATCTGTTTTCAATAACAATAATGCCGTTTTTCATATTTTTAGGCAGTCAATACTCAATAGAAATGGTTGCCATTTCTATGGCTGTAGGTTTTTTCGTATTATTTGTGCCTAATTGGTGGTATTTGGTAAGATATATGACAAGTGCCACTCTCCAAGAATTTTTAAAGGCAATCATACCATCATCGCATATAGTAAAAATGCTAAAAAATTAAATGTAACTCCATGATTATCGAGATATTTTTTTAAGTTAAATTAGCATACCGATAAGCACTATTTTTGCTTAAATCAAATGAGTTTTATGAGGTATTTTTATTCAATATGGATAGTTATTTTTTTGTTGGGCTGTTCAAACTCATCAAAAAAACAGGCTGTATTAACACAGAACAATCAACAACTATCTCATGACCTCAGTTTTCCTGCTTGGGGACCTTACACAAAAAAATATATTGGAGTTTCTCATATTCCAGATATTGATAAAGGAATAAGAGTTGATTTTAGTTTTTTTCCAGGTTTTAAAAATAAAAAAACAAAGGCTCCGAATGTATTTACTAAATCAGGTTTTCATCCATGGGAAGCCTCTCCAAATCTTGAATATTTTTCTTTTAGACATGAACTTAAATGGAAAGATCGAGTATATGCAGACATTTCTTATTCTAAAATAGATTCTTTTTCGAGATCTGTTCGTATTGAATTTATGAATCAAACCAACTCTCAAGACAGTCTTGTGTTGCACTTATTATCGTCCATTCATTTTCCACCTATAAAACCACATAATCCCGAAAAAAAACTAAATTATGCTACAATTAGTTTACCAGAAAATGCATTTTGGATAGATGCATTGGATTATCAATATTTAAATTTTGCAAAGGAAGGGCATCGAAATGATTTAGTGTATGATGGAATGTTGAGAGCAGAGGTTAGAGATCATGAGTTAATAAATGGAAGCGCTATTGGTAGAGGATTCGGTAAAAATATTGGCGATCAGGTAGTTTATAAAATGCAATTTCCTAATCAAATAAAAAACGGAGCTCTTTTTTTAAGGTATAAAACCGAAAAACAACAAAAAGCAAAACTCAAACTAAAAGGCATTGTAACGAAAATTATTGAATTAGATCCTTCGGAAAATTACAACTTAAAAAAAATTGAAATAGGCACTATTAATGCAGAAGAATATTCACTTTCTATAGAGTCAAAATCTAAAACTCCTCTAGTTATTGACGGCTTTGCAATTTTAACCGAAAGAGATTTTAATCTATTGAAAATTGAGCAAATAAAATGGAACAATGTTCCAGATATCATCAAAGGACCTAGTTCAAATTCTATTATCCTTAAATATGATAATATTGAGTCCTATTATGGGGTTCGGTTAAACCATAATGATCTAGAAGTCCGGGATTGGACCATTGAGAATCTTCCAGAAGAATATAATATAGAATTAATCGACTCTAAAAAGTCTAAATTTTATATTGAAGAAAAGGCACACTTCACCGATTTGTACTTAAATCCAATAACTATAGACCCTAATTCATCTAAAGTAATAAACGGGATAGTTTGTACTGGAACTAAAGAAGAAGTTTATAATCGCCTAAACAAATCAATACAATTAAATTATGATGATATTTATACGAATGCAAGACAATCTTTAACGAACTATCATACAGTACCAGAAGGAGCAAAATATGAGTTCAGTCAAAAGTTAATGGAAGCAACCACAATAAGCAATGTAGTCTATCCAGTATATACTCAAAATCAATATATAAGGCATCATGCTCCAGGAAGGAAATGGGATTGCTTATACACTTGGGACTCAGGCTTTATAGGGTTAGGTCTAAGTCAAATAAGTACAGAAAGAGGTATGGAAAACTTAAATGCTTATTTAAACGAACCTGAAGAGCAATCTGCATTTATCCATCATGGCACTCCATTACCTGTTCAGTTTTATCTGTTTCTAGAGCTTTGGAATAAAACCCAATCTAATGAGCTTGTTAAAAATGCATACCCTAAGTTAAAAAAATACTATAATTTTTTAATCGGAAAAGTAGAAAGCTCGACAACATTAAGCCTAGATTCTGGTTTAATTCGTACTTGGGATTATTTTTATAATTCGGGAGGTTGGGATGATTATCCAGCACAAAAATTTGTTCATAAAAACAAGTTAACCAAAACCGTTGCGCCTGTTATAAGTACGGCACATGTAATAAGAATTGCCAAGATTATGCAAATGGCAGCCCATCAACTAAACCTTAAAGAAGACCTAGTAGTTTATGAAAAGGATATAGAACAATTAGCAAATGCTTTACACAAATACGCTTGGGATGAAGAAACAGGTTATTATGGATACGTTAATCATAAAGGTTTCGGACAAGCTAATAGTATCCTAAAGTATAATGATTCAATTAATTTCAATATGGGATTAGGAGGAGCATCACCTATAATTGCAGGTATATGTGACGACAACCAGACTCATAAAATTGTATCACACCTTAAAACAAAAGGTGAAATTTGGTCAGATATGGGGCTTTCAACTATTGACCAAACAGCACCTTATTATAATAAAAAAGGATATTGGAATGGGCATGTTTGGATGCCACACCAGTGGTTTTTTTGGAAATCGATGTTAGATTTGGGAGAAGATAATTTCGCTCATCAAATAGCAATAACAGCTTTAGATGTTTGGAAAAGAGAAACCGAAAAATCATACAATTGCTATGAGTATTTTTCAATAGAAACAAAAAAAGGAAAGGGATGGCACCAATTTAGTGGCCTATCAAGTCCAGTTATGTCATGGTTTAATGCTTATTATCAGGTTGGAAACATTACGACAGGTTATGATATTTGGATTAAAGAAAAAAACTTTAATGATGACTTTTCTGAACTGGAAGCTTCTATGAAAATTTACAATCACAAGAATAAGCCTTTTTCAATAATAGTTTGTCTAAATCCTGATTACAACTACAAAGCCTATTGGAATGATAAAGAAGTAGAACTTAAGGAATTTAACAAAGGTACATTGAGCATAACTTTAAAAAATAATGCTGTTTTTGGGAATTTAAAAATTTTGAAAATATAGATTTTTCCTAAGCCAAAAGAGATACAAACTCCGCAAAGTTTTAATATAGCAACAGAACACTACAGTAAAATAAATTATTGGTTCGCAATACAATTGCATAATTTTTAATTTAAATTTGTAACAATATCATCTTTAACATAATTATATTCTTTTTTGAAAGTATTTAATTACATCCTTTTAGCTGTCCTTTTTTTATTAATAGGCAACTCTATTTCGAGCAGTATTTCTTTATTGTGCTTATTGTTATTGTTAGGAGCTAATCTTATTGAAGTTAAAAAAGGAAAAATAACAGTTCCATTATATTATTATATAGCATTAGCAATCTATCTTATTTTCTTGACCATCGGACTGTTTTATGGCCATCGTAATCCACAAATAGATATTAAGTTTCAGCTTTTTGGGTTTTTGTTTTATTTGTTTTTGTTAAATAAAAAGGATTTTAAAATACTCCCATTTTTGTTTTTAATAAATTATACTGTTTTAGGGATATATATTTTACTGTATTTAGGAAAGTTTCCTAATTTATGGCACACAACTGTAATTGGCTATCAAGGAAGGGTTTATGGTCCATCGATTATTCCCATTGTATTTATTTCATTTTATTACTTAATTAAAAATAAAACGTTTGATTTAAAATTAGCCCTGGCATTTATAGTGGCCATACCAAGTTTATTATTAACAACTAACTTGATGAATATTGTTATTGCCGGGATACTATTGATGTTCTTAGTTGTTGATTTTAAGAAGTTAATACAACCTAAATTTATTTTAATAATCTTAGGCATTGGACTTTCTTCTGTTTTGTTCTTTAATTCTAGTTATGCACCAGATTTAATAAAAGAAAAAATTCCGTACTTACTGGATCCTTTTGAATATCCAAGTTTAAAAATTAGGGTTGATGATTTAAACGCTGCATTCGCTCGTGAAAAATTTAGCACAACTGAAAAAATATTTGGTAATGGCTTTGGAGCAAGCACAACTATTTTTAGAGAAAATTTAGAAGCTCAAAGTTGGAGTGACTTCATAACTTTTCAAGAAATTGACAATGGTTTTTATTATTTGTACCATAGAGGAGGTTTTTTATTATTGATTCTATTTTTATTATTTCATATTTATTTATTAGAAAAAATTAAGTCTATAAAGTCAAAAATTGGGTTTTTATCCATTGTACTTATTACCTGTTTATTATCAATTCATTATTTTAATAATATGTTTTATTTGATACTCCCTTTTTTAATTTTAGAGGGTAATAAAAATACGAGACAGATAGAACAACAGACATGAATAACATTCTTTATATCATCCCTGATTTAGCTAAGGTTTCTGGAGGCCCAAAAACCAGAGTATCTTTATTTAAAAATATTTTTTTAAACAAAAAAGATGACATAATAGAAAAAGGAAATAAAATTGCAAAATCAGTATCCTTTAAAAAAGTGAATATAGTTTATGT
>Ga0206683_10000084_pt1 | contig 63480 bp, 69 predicted proteins | sample M280m12015metaG_FD_155483 | JGI IMG/M metagenome (GOLD analysis project Ga0206683, IMG submission 155483) | Ammonia-oxidizing marine archaeal communities from Monterey Bay, California, United States - M2 80m 12015 | ecosystem: Environmental > Aquatic > Marine > Intertidal zone | place: USA...
CAATATAGCTTTCACATGTGATTTCAAATCTTCCGGGAGAATTCTTTTTTTCATGCCTGTTCCTTGAATCAAGGTTAGATCTACGCCTAATTCTCTTGCTAATTTTCTAACGGAAGGACTGGCATGGACGCCTGAGAAGGATTTATTAATGACTTTATTATCTATGCTAGATTCAGATACGATTGGCTGTTCAATGCTTTCTTTTTGGGTCGCTGTTTGGTGAGTATCGTCTTTTTTCTTAGTCTCTGTATATTCACTTATTTTTTCTTTTGAGCCTTCATTAGCATCATTGTCATCTGTGATTAATTCACAAATATCATCTCCTTCACTAATATTTGTTCCTGTTTTAACAAAAAGACTAGCGACTGTTCCTGAAAATGGAGAAGGAATATCCATTGCTGCTTTTTCTGTTTCTAAAGTGATTAATGGATCATCAACACTGACATAATCACCCTCTGCAATAAAGACATCAATGATTTCTACATCATCGAAATCTCCCAAATCTGGAACAAGAATTTTGTTTTTACTAGGAATATAAATTCTCCTCTAAGGATTATTTAAGTATTCTATTCTAAATTATCAAGTAGTGTTTTTAATTCACCATTATCAAACATTTGTTCAATAATATCGCACCCACCCACAAGCTCACCGTTAATGTATAGTTGTGGAAAAGTTGGCCAATTTGAATACGTTTTTAATCCATCTCTGATTTCTGGATCCTCTAAAATATTAACAAACGCAAATCGTTTTTCAGAAGCTTTCAGTATTCCACATACTTTCGCTGAGAATCCACACTGAGGAAAATCAGGTGTGCCTTTCATATATAACAATAAAGGGAACTCGCTTAATTGAGTTTTAATTCTTTCATTTATATCCATTATTTCTCCTAATACAGATTACTAAAAACTATTATAAATTCTTACTGCAAAGAAATGTTTATTATTTTTAAAAATAGATTATTTTTCTATTTATTCATCTATTTCTAAAAATTGGTATAATTTTCTTTTAATTTAAAAATTTTAGGGGTAATTATATGAAAATGAAACTATTAGATAAAATAACAGGGACAATTATTTCAGGAGTTGTCATTGCTGTTTTGATAGCACAAGGAACTGATCTTTCAGGTGCTAATGCTGCAAATTCATTAATCATTTGGATCCATGTTTTAGCTGGTGTTGCTTGGATAGGGTTGCTTTACTATTTTAATTTTGTTCAAGTTCCATCTGTAGCTGAAGCAAATGCAGATGAAGGTGGACCAGGTCCAGCGGCAATATCAAAATATGTAGCCCCAAGAGCATTGCTATGGTTCCGTTGGGCAGCTCTATTAACCTGGATTTCAGGTGCGGCTTTCTTATTACATAATGGTAACTTAGGAGATGCCTTTGAATTGGGTATGAGAACCGGTAATCCTTATGCTACTACGATTGGTATAGGTGCTTGGATGGGAACTATTATGTTATTTAATGTGTGGATTCTCATTTGGCCTAATCAAAAGAAAGTTCTTGGTATTGTTGAAGCAACGCCAGAGGAAAAAGCCAAAGGTGCTAGAATAGCATTTCTAGCTTCAAGAACTAACACTATGCTATCAATACCCATGTTAATGAGTATGGTTGGTGCTGGTCATGGTTTCTTTATGTAAAAAATAAAGATTTTTTAATTAAAAAGGCCCAAATATTGGGCCTTTTTTTCATTTTTAACTGTAATTAAATGCAGTACTAAAAAATATCTTTTAACTTCTCTGCAATAAGAGCAACATCCTCAGGTTTTGCATTACTGTACTCTGGGTAAGAGGTAAAACGCTCAAAAACTTTTATCGTAGCATCGATACCAATCTGCTCAGACTGAAGTGCAATTCCATGGCCTGGATCCTTTGGTGCCGATGGATCCATCAAGAATGCTTGTCCTGATTTATTCATTATAGTATCAGTAATTGGTTGAACTCTTGTCTGAATAGCCCATTCAATTTCTGATAGATCATAGGGATTAACGTCAGGGCCAACAACAACTATCACTTTTGCTGTTCTACCCCATCTACCGCTAGCTCCCCAGACAGCATGGAGCACATGCTTACCAAATTCTGGATGAGGTTTTTGAGGCCCATCCACAGACAGTTGTATAAAATAACTAAGATTTGGAGTAACAACAACATCTTTAACTTCTGGTATCTTAGATTGTAAATCACTCAATAGTTCTCCTTCCATGGGAAGGCAAGCCATGTAATTATGATCAAATGGAGGTTCCATTTCCATTGTGGCATACCATATAGGATCCTTTCTGTGTGTAATGCAATCCAATTCAATCAAAGGAAATAACTGAGCATCATCATAATAACCAACAGGATTGGAATGAGGACCTATTGTAACATCTCTATTGGGAAGAAATTTACCCTCAAGAACCCATTCTGCAGTGGCTGGGACTTCAATATCAACAGTTTCACATTTAACAACATCAACAGGTTTGCCTCTCAAACCACCTGCAAAATCCATTTCATCTAAGCCGAAAGGTATGCCAGTGGCACTGGCCAATTGTATGACAGGATCGACAACGCAAGCTATAGCAACCTCTAGTGGTTTATTCATTTCTTGCGCTTTAGCCCAATGTAAGCCGATATGGTTTCCAGGTGGGTTCCAGAAAGCAAAAATAGAAAGGCATTGTCTCTGCTCTTCTTCAGAATAAACTTCACCATTTGGATGCGATGCATTCCACAATTGTGTTAATCGGTAACATCCTGTATTTGGGATACCAGTTTCTGGATCTTTAGTAATGACGATGGCATTGGTAATATAAGAAGGTCCTTCTTTCCCAAACCATACATGAGGGATTTGCTTACCAATATTGATGTCTTTTTTCTCAATTTTAACATCTTTACAGGAAGCTGATGATGAATCAATACAATTTGGTTTAAGCCAACTGGACGGATTAGTCAGAACGCTCGCATGTTTAACTTTCCCGTCAAACGCACCCTCTTCCCCCAGAATCATAGAAGTTCTTTCTCTCGTACCATAGGGGTTAAATAAAACAGGGATATCATTAGTATTATACCCAGACAAATTATTTAGCATAAGTGCTGGGCCATTAATATTATGCAAATGTCTCATCAATGGCTGCAGTTCAGTAGTTTCCCTAGCCACATTCAATTCAGTATTCACATCTATCAGCTGCTCCCGATCTCTTAAGTGCTGGATGTAATCTCTCATGTCATTAAAAACCATTGTTGTCTCCTCTAAAAAAAACTACACTAAATTAGAAGTATCTTAATACATTTATGAGTAATTGTTTATGCTGTATTAAATCTAATACTGAAAATCAGTCATCAAAATTAAGATTTTATTTCCAGTAATCTATAAAATAACTAACAATCTTATTTAAATCAGGAATCCAAATGAAAGGAAAAGTAGCAATAGTCACTGGATCAGCAACAGGAGTAGGTTCTGCTGCTGCAATTTTACTAGCCAAAAAAGGATGTAATGTTGTTATTAATTACACTCGAAGTGAAAAAGAAGCAAAAGAAACTGCCTTACTAGCTGAACAACAAGGAGTTGAAGTTTTGGTATGTCAAGGTGATGTATCCAATGATGATGATTGTCAATCTATGGCTAAGGCTGCAGTCGATAAATGGGGAAGAATTGATTATTTGATTAATAATGCTGGCAAAACAAAATTCAATGCCTTTTCAAATCTAGATGGACTGACTAAAGATGACTTTCTGGACATTTATGCCGTAAATGTAGTGGGAGCCTATCAAATGGTAAGAGCTGTAGAACCTCATATGAGAAAAGTAGGAAAAGGCGCAATCGTGAATGATTCGTCTCTTGCTGGTGTTACAGGTATAGGTTCATCCATTGCTTATGCTTCATCAAAAGCTGCATTAAATATGATGACGAAATCATTAGCTCATATTCTTGGCCCTGAGATTCGTATTAACAGTGTTGCTCCAGGAATGATTCAAACTCGTTGGCTCAAAGATGGTATGAGCAAAGAGAATTATGAGAATATGCTTGAAGGGTCAAGAAAAAAACTACCTTTACAAGAGGTAGCAACTGCTGAGGATGTTGCGGAAACCTTAATTTGGTTTCTTGAAGGTGCAAAACTAATAACAGGTGAGGTTCTTATTATGGATAGTGGAGTTCATCTAGGAACATTACCCGCTTACTCCAGTGGAGAGTAATTGACTTAGTTTATCGTCAACTGGTTCTTAACCATTCTCCATTTGCACGTGTTAACTCCATCTTTTTTCCAAACCCTAGAGAATTATCAATTAACCTAAGAAAGATTGGAGTGAAAACAAAAACACTGATTGTTTGGAATTGTTCTGCTATTTTTTGTTCATTACTATTTTTAGGTGCGTTTATAATTTGATCCAAGTATTTGAACTTTCTTTTGTATCTATTAAGTACTTCTTCTCTTTGATGTATATCTAGCTTCTCTGAATATCCCTTAATTTGAAGCCCTTTAATATCTGACCAATCCTCAACATCCTTATTGATGGTAGCGGCTATATTTCTATTTTTAAAAATATTTTTTGAGTGGGTACTTTTATCAAAAGAAAGAAAATAAATATTTAGATTGGTATCGGATACATAGAAAACACTTGCCGCTGATACTTTCTTTTCCTGGGTTGAAGCAATAGAGATCGTATTATGTGAAGTTAATAATAATTTAACTTTGGTGAGTAAATCATCAACTGAAGTGCTACCATCCATTCTCGAATTAAACACCATCCCATCGAGAAACAATATCATTATCTAGACCCATCAAATCTAAAACTCTCCCCACTGTGTGATTAATAATGTCGTCTAAAGATTCAGGATTATTATAAAAAGCAGGATTTGGTGGAACAATATGAGCACCCATCACTGAAGCTTTATATAGTAATTCACAATGCCCTGTATGCAGAGGCGTTTCTCTTGGTACTATAATAAGTTGTCTGCTTTCCTTTAAAATAACGTCAGAGGCTCTTACAATTAAATTTGTGGCATATGAATTAACTATGCCAGATAGTGTTTTCATCGAACATGGTGCAATAATCATCCCCAATGTTTGAAATGAACCGCTAGCAATACTGGCGCCTAGATTTTTGTCGCTATGAACTACATCTGCCATAGCCTCAATTGATTTAATATCAAAATCAGTTTCAAGCGTAATATTAAGTTTTCCACCTTTAGTCAAAACTAAATGCGTTTCAATTTCTAGATCATCTTTCAATACCTGAAGCAAACGTATTCCATAAATAACGCCACTCGCTCCTGATATACCTATAATTATTCTTTTTTTCATCATTTCATTATATCAATTTACAAACTATTAAATTAATCTATATCAGTGATTACGATACATAATTTTATATTTTTTTTGAATTAAATTAGACAGCTAACTCTAGTATATTTTACTCATGGTAGAAATAAAAAAATCCTACATCAACATCAATTCAGGACAAATACACTATAGATACTCTGAAGGCATAGGAATACCGCTCGTTCTATTTCATAGAACTCCTAGCAGCTCTGTAATGTATGAAAGAATGATGTATGAATTTAGAGGCAAAAGACCAATTTATGCAATTGATACACCTGGATTTGGTAACTCTTTTGACCCTGAAGCAATGCCAAGTATTAATCATTATAGAGACTGGCTTTGTGAAGCTATAGATGCTCTAAATATTGATCTCTTTCATATTTATGCACATCATACAGGCACACACTTTGCAGCTGAAATAGCATTGCTGTGGCCTAAGAGGGTAATATCAATGACTTTAAATGGAGCAGCTTATTTCTCAAAGAATGAAAGAGAACTATTTTTTAAAAGTTTTAAACCAGTTCCAAAACCAGATACTGCTGGTAAATACCTACATGAACGTTTTGCTCTTATTAAAAGTCTTTTTCCAATTTTTGATGAAACCTTGGTTAATTCAGAACTCATTGGAGGCTTAAGATCTATAGACGGAAGAAATCAAGCCTTTGCCTCTCTAAAAGAGCAAGACTTTGCTGATGTTCTTCGTCAAGTTAAGTGCCCTATTCTGGTGATGTCAGCAGTTAATGATTTTTTTATTGATAAATTAGAAACTATTAAGAAAGATATACCATCTGCAAGAATTGCAAGATTAGGAAAAACACTGATTGCTTCTCCAGAACTTGATACACAATTAACTGTCAAACTTTTAGATGAATTTTTAATAGATATAGAACTGCCAACTAGGGTTTGACTTTAATTTCAATTGGTTTTGAAAATATGGGTTTTTTGTGAGGAATATGATTTCCATCGCCCAATAATAGCTGTAGGGTATGCTTACCTGGAGCTAACGTAATATCTGCATACTCCTGGGCTTTGCCAAAATGTAGATAATTAGCACTACTTGGAATTGGAGAATTTAAATTTGGTAATGCTGCATCAATAATTAAATGATGATGTCCTGTATTCTCATCAAAGGTACCTGCAGGAGATAAATCAAAATTCTTGATATCAAACACAACTCTGAAGGTTTGGCTGACAATTTCACCATCCAATGGACTAGTAATAGAAACTTCACCACGTTTATAGTCATCAGCAACAATATCAAATGCAATGCTAGAAAATAAGATCGCTAAGATTACTAAAAGATAGTTTTTATTCCTGATAATCATGGCTTGGCTACTCCATTTCAATAATATAATCCCATTCTTTTTTTTCCAATGGAATTACTGATAGTCTATTTCCTCGTTGCAGAAGTCGCATTGATTCTAAAGATTTCTGATTTCTAAGATCACTGAGTGTAATCTTTCTTTTTAAATGTCTTTGATACTTAACATCAACCATTAACCATCTTGGTTTCTCTGGATCACTTTTTGAATCGAAGTACTTTTCTCCTTTAATGAAAGCCGTATGATCTGGGTAGGCATTACTGGCTATCTCCATCAAACCAACGATGCCAGGTTCTTTGCAATTTGAGTGATAAAAGAAAGCTTTATCTTTGATTTGCATCTTATCCCTGAAGAAATTCCTAACTTGATAATTTCTAATGCCATCCCAGTGATCAATACCAAATGACTCTAAGTCATCAATACTATAAGTATCTGGTTCAGATTTCATTAGCCAGTATTGTATATTCTTTACCATGGTTCATCCATTTCTTCATACCAATATTGTCTCCATTCTATGTCTGGATTAAAGTCTTTGCAAAGCCCTTCATCGAATTCATATAAATATTCTGGGTTTTCCAAGTCATCGTATTGAATAGCAATATCAACCATTTCGCATTTATACTTATCATTAAGATTTTCATCTTCTGCTATCTGAAGAAATAAAGATTCCTTGGTAAGATTCTTAGATGACATTCTAATACCACGGTCTCTATATGAATCAAAAATGATGTATCTTGGTGATTGCTCGTTTATTTCCGACCATGAGTTCCAAACAGGCAGGTCATTGCTTCTACCATTTCCAGGATCACCATTGTATGCAAATTCAGCCCAATAACTCATCATTGAATCTGACAATTGCTTCATTGATTTTTTATTCTTTCTGCTCACCATATAATCTGATAATGTATCCATTTCAAAATCTCCCATAACAAATGGAATCTCAAATGCATGTGCTGCTCCAAGCAAATCTGATAAATCAAGGCCATATTTTTTTGGTTCTTCATCCCAATCAAAGCGATATGCAAAAACAGACTCCTTACCAGAATTTACTAAGAGCCTAGCTGGATTATCAACCGCTAATAATTTCCAAGTATTAGAACGATGTTTTGAAACTGAATTGTAAACTTCGATATCCTTAATGAATGGCAATCCAAAAATACTTCTAGTGAGTCTTTCATTTTCTATTAGGAAAAGTTTATTTTCATCCCTATTTGTTCCAAAAATAACAGGAATTCTTGCAGAATATCCACTTTTCATAGATTCAATGATCCCTTTCTCATTTAAAACATTACCATCAGGAAATGGCCTTAGCATCTCATTGGTGTTAATTTTCGAATCCATATAGGCTTTATAAATCTCATCTGTTGTGGCAGATCTTAAAATGTCATTAATAACTTGATCATCCATTTTCAATTGAACTTGTAAAGCTTCCTCTCTTTCTGCAGCCATATTTTTAATGATTAACAGATGATTAAAAAGCTCCCTTGAGGTGTAATTCTTCCAGGGTATAGGGTTGGATAAATAACTTTGTGCATGATCAATGTCTCCAGGCTTAATGCCTCCACTTTGTATAATGGCTTTATGGAATAGGCCTACTGCTATTGGTGATGCAAGTAAAGCTGCAACATTATAGCCGCCCGCTGACTCTCCAAAAATTGTGACATTATTCTTATCACCACCAAAATTACTAATATTATTTTGTATCCATTCTAACGCTTGAATGGTATCGAGATTGCCATAATTACCTGAAGAATTAATTTCATTTGAAAATTGATTGATACTAGGATGATTAAACCACCCAAAAGGCCCTAATCTATAATTAATGGTCACCACAATAACATCATGACTTTGAACCAATTGCGTAGGATTATAGAAATCAGAATTTCCTGACATATTACTTCCCCCGTGTATCCATACCATCACGGGATATTTTGAAATATTATCAACCTCATCCTTGAATGTTTTGGGGGTCCAGATATTCAAATTAAGACAATCTTCTGAGCCAACAGTGTTGTTCCATAGGCCTACGCTGGAATTAATCAATGAAGCTTTTTGAGTGCAAAAATCACCAAATTTAATAGCTTCTTTTATGCCTTCCCAAGGGGTGGGTTGTTTAGCTTTTTTCCATCTAAAATTAGCATTAGGAATACTCCCATACTGAATACCTAACCACTGATATGTTTTGCCATTATCAAGACCAATAACACTTCCCGATTGTGTCATTCTTATGGTATTAGGATCAACTGCAGTTTTCTCTAAAAAAATACTACAAGAACTCACAAAGGTAATAGCGAGTGTAAAAAAGATTAATTTATTTCTGATTTTCATAATGCTGCCTTGATTATATTTCAAAAATGATTATTTTCAATTATCTATATATTTTTAACATTGGATGATCATAAGTAGTAGAATACAGAACAATGAAAAACAGAATCATATTTAAGAATATCTTTGTAGCAAATTTAGCTTTTGCTTTAATGATTAATTCATACTCTATCAAGGCTGAGCCATGGTCAAACCCTGATGATCTATTGATTAGACATGATATTCATCTCTTGGTTGATTCTGGAGTATTAAATATTCCAATCACAACATGGCCATTATCTTGGGGTGATATAGCCTACAATTTATCCAAAAGTGAATCTGAGATGTCTTTAATTGAATTGGCATCTTATAATCGTATTCGAGAATCCTTGATGAACGCACAAGAATTAGGTGTATTTGGAGCAACAGAAATACAAATCTCAAAAAATCCAAAGCGAATAACATCATTTGATAATGTAATTACTAATAGTAAATACATCGCAGCTAATGCTTCTTATTTTTCTAAAAATATTGCAGTCAATCTCAAAGTTGATAAAACAAATGGTATGTCAACTATGGATGAATCATACATATCTGTTGCTAAAGGTAATTATTCATTTTCATTAGGATCTAAAAAGAATTGGTGGGGGCCAGGCTGGAATGGAAGTTTGGCACTATCAACTAATGCCCGGCCATTAACTGGCCTCTCCATTGAAAGAAATTTTTCAGATCCTATAGAGTCAGGAATTTTGAATTGGATAGGACCATGGGATCTCTCTTTATTGATTAGTGAAATAGAAAACTCAAGAAATTTCTATGGTATGAGAGTTGGAACCAGACCATTAGATAATTTAGAAATTGGTCTAGTTGGAACTTCTATCGATAACGGGAAAAAAATAATATGTAATGAGCTATGCATAGCATCAAGTCTATATAATGAAGACTCATCCTATACATTACTAGGTTTTGACTTTAGGTCTTCTCACCAATTGAGAGATCTTCCTTTTGCTATATATGGTCAAATAATGGGCGAGTCATTGAAAGATTCTATGGGTCTTTTTGGTTTTGAAACTTGGGGCTCAATCGAAGACTTTAAAAATCTTGAAGGATATCGTATATTCACGGAGTTGGCCTCAACCACTTGTGCTTTTTATAAAAATAACTCGTTGAATAATGGTTGTGCATATCAAAATCCTTTCTATCAAGAGGGCTATAGATATGAGGGAATGAATATTGGTCATAGTATAGATGGTGATTCACTTCTTCTCTCAATGGGAGGCATTTTAATTGGTGAGAATTCTCAATTATTCAAATCAAGCTTATCTATTGGTCAACTAAATAAAGGATCTACTGCTGCTTATCAACTAAGAGGCAATAGAACAGACTATGTTAATTTTGATCTGGGCTATCAGTTTGATTTATATTGGTTTGATATTGGACTGGGCAGTTTTGATATTGGACTTGGCATAGATCTTTATAAAGATAAAATAACTGGTGATTCAGAAAATGAACCTAGAATATATTTAGCTTGGGTTAAGGACGCCACTATCAATTCTTCTGAATCTAGAAATTATTCAGATTATCTAGAGCTAATTGAAGTGAGTGATGAAGAAATTACTCAGCAACCTATTGCAAAAGACCCTTTTTCAATAGATCAATACCTTTTATTGAATGATCTTGAACTAAATGAGATTATTTTATTGGTTGATAAGGTTTCATTAGATAGAAACAATGGAGAAGTCTTTGCATCAAAATCCAGTCTTGGAATTGAGAGTTTATCAAACTCAAACTATAATTTAGATATTAATACAATGACCAAGCCTAGTGATGTTTCTGAGTATATGAATCTAATGGACCAAACCATTAATGATAGAGAAAACTTTAACTAATCCAAACCCAGTCTTTTAAGATAACGATCTCTCAGCATCTGAGATCTAGTGAGGGTATCAATGTTTTTCCCATCAATATATATTTCTTTTGTAAATGAGGAAACTTCTAAAGGATGACCATTCCAAATTAAAATATCAGCATCTTTTCCAACCTCTATAGAACCAATTGACTCAGATAGTCCGAATACAGTAGCCACATTTATAGTTAATGCTTTTAATGCTTCGTGTTCTGGAAGCCCATAAGCAACAGCATTACCAGCACCTTGCCTACTAAGATAAGAATTATGAGTGACTTGAGATGTAATCAGTAATTTAACGCCTGCATTATTAAGTATCACGGCATTGTCCATCCTAGCAGCTATGGAATCAAAGGAACTAGGGATATTATCCATAGGATCTAAGATTACTGGTATTGATTCAATTGCAATTTTGTCAGCAATTCGCCAAGCTTCTTTGGCTCCTGAAAAAATAATCTCAATTTTATTTTCATTAGAGAATCGAATCATCCTTAACATATCTCTCGCCCTATTGACTCTAATAATTAAAGGAATTTCTCTACCAATAAGCCTTAATATTGCTTCTAAGTCTCTCGGCGTATAATTACCAAAATCAAAATAGCCTCCTCTCATTATTTGTGATCTTGATTTATGATAATTTTTAGCTTTTATAATTGAGTCTTTTAGCATTAACATCTTTGAGGCTCTTGAGTCCTCACTGCCTCCGAAACTCATAATCATAGCCACATTCTCACCAATTGCTTCTTCTGTTAATTTCCCATCAAGTTTAAAAGCTGAAGCCATTCCTGAAAAAATATGATTACCAGAAGATGGAGAGACAATAGCAGTAGTGATGCCCCCTGTTCTGTTATATGGAATCAAAGCAGAAGAAGGGTTAAAAGCATCAATAATACTGAATCCAGAAGAGAAGTAATGACTTGAATCATCTCTTGTTTCAGTCTCAAGCTCTATTTCTTGAATGCCAATCATACTCTGTGGTGCTATCAAGCCTGGTGTTATAAAATGATCGGATGCATCAATAACAAACGCTCCATTGTATTCAAGATTTTGTCCTACTTCTGCTATTAAGCCATTATTAATAAGAAGATCAGTATCTTCGAGTATCCCTGCCTCCATTGCAGTCATAATCGTGGCATTCTTAATCAAAATTATCTCTTGGTTCTCTGCATACAAAGGTGTGCACAATAAGAAAAACAGATACGTTTTTAAAATTTTCATAATCTATCACGCCCTGGTTCTATAATGCCTAGATCAAAGTCTGTTCTTATAAAACTGTTATCACTGGTTGCATCGAATGATAAATGGCCATCTATAAATACTCTTTCAGCTTTAGTAAAAGTACTAAAAGGATCGCCATCCCAAATAACAAGATCTGCCATTTTACCTACTTCAAGACTTCCAACACGATCAGCAATTCCCAGGGCCTTAGCTGGGTTAATAGTGATCCATCTTATAGCTCTGGCTTTAGAAATATTCAATCCTGCTCTTAAGCCAGCAGATCTAGCTTTAGAGGCTTCTTGATTGAGATGTTGGATGCCAACAGCAGAATCAGAATGAACAATTGCACAACCGTTAGCATTGAGAGCTTGATCAACCATAGCGACATTTTCCCAGACCATATCATAAGCTTCATTTTTAAAACCCCACCAGTCAGCCCACATAGCGGCACAAACTCCATTTTCAGCTAGTAGATCTGCAACCTTATAAGCTTCGATAGCATGATGAAAAGCAGTGACTTTATAATTGAATTCTTTAGCTATATCCATCATTACCGCCATTTCCTCTCCTCGATAGCAATGATTTTGAATCAGAATTTCCCCTCTGAGAACGCCAGATAATGTTTCCATTTTTAAATCTCTTTTAAATGATTCCTGATCATCGTTAGAGTCATCTTCTAAGTTGCTTGCATCATTTAATGCCATTTGCTCCATATAGTGTTGAGCATCGATCCAAGCATCTCTATAACCAGCTACATTCCCCATACGTGTAGAAGGCTCACTTTCTCTATTGCCATAAACTCTTTTTGGATTTTCACCGCATGCCATCTTAAGGGTATAAGGTGCATTTGGAAATTTCATGCCTTGAACTGTAACACTCCTAATATTTTTCAGAGTAACGCCCCTACCCCCAAATAGGTTCGCTGAACCAGGTAAAACATGAAAAGTAGTAACCCCACCTTTAAGAGCAAGAGTAAACTGAGGATCTTGGGTCCAGACAGAATGTTCTGCCCAAACATGAGGAGTCACAGGACTGGTTGCTTCATTGCCATCACTATTACCTCTGAGTGACGGTGCAGGGTAAACTCCCATATGGGAATGGATATCAATAATACCAGGTGTAATCCACTTACCCTTAGCATCAATAATTTCTGCATCATCAGCATCATCATTGCCCAATGAAACAATTTTATTATTCTCTATAAGAATTGAAGAACTCTCTATCAGTTCTCCTGTTCCAGTGAGAATATTTGCATTCTTAATTAGTATTCTTGGACTTGCTATAGGTTTATAAGTGGATTGATAAGCCTGATTAATTAAATCAGATTCACTTTTACTATAAGCCGGTTGGGATGAAATATTTAAGGATATAAAAATTAATACAATCCATGCTTTATTTTCTAGAATACTTTTCATAATGCTCTCATGTTTAATATTAATTAAGCATACTACTATAAGAAACTTAATAAAATAGACTCGATAAACTATATTATTAGAGTAATACTAGATTGATAACCATTTTTATTTACAATTATTAAGCAGTGATGGATTCAAAAATAATACACCTATTCTTATTGGGCTTAGTGACCAATATAACTATTGCTTCAGATTTTAATATTGATGCTGAGAAAATTAATGGAGCCAAGTCCAATCAAGAAGAATGGATAACTCACGGAAGAACCTACAGTGAAGAACGATTCAGTGGTTTAAATCAAATTACTGAAAACAATGTAAATCAATTAGGTATTGAATGGTTTCATGATTTAGATAGTAGTCGCGGTCATGAATCAACACCACTAGTTGTAAATGGCATTATGTTTTCAACAGGTGCTTGGAGTGTCGTCTTCGCTAATGATGCCTCAACTGGTGAACTCATATGGAAATACGACCCACAAGTACCTAGAGAAAAGGCCTACTATCTATGTTGTGATGCAGTCAATCGAGGTGTGGCTATATGGGAGGGTAAAATTTATCTTGGAACACTAGACGGAAGACTTATAGCATTGGATGCAACTAGTGGTGAATTAATATGGGAAAAAACCACAGTTGAAGATTCTAATGCCTATAGCATCACAGGTGCGCCAAGGATTATTAAAGGTAAAGTTATTATTGGCAATGGCGGAGCTGATTTTGGAGTCAGAGGCTATGTCAGTGCCTACGATACTGAAACAGGTAAAATGATTTGGAGATTTTATACTGTACCGGGAAATCCAGAAGATGGCTTTGAGAATGAGGCTATGAAATTTGCTGCTTCTACATGGAGTGGATCAAATTGGTGGGAATATGGGGGTGGTGGCACTGTTTGGGATTCAATGGCTTATGATCCTGAATTGGATCTTTTATATGTTGGAACTGGCAATGGTTCTCCATGGAATTATAAAGTCAGAAGTCCAGATGGAGGAGACAATTTATTTTTATCTTCCATTGTTGCCCTTCGGCCTGATAACGGAGAATACGTTTGGCATTATCAAACAACTCCAGGAGATAATTGGGATTATACGGCAACACAACATATTATTTTGGCTGACTTAATGATTGATGGTGAAAACAGAAAAATATTAATGCAAGCTCCAAAAAATGGTTTCTTTTATGTTATTGATCGAATAACTGGAGAATTAATCTCAGCAGAAAATTATGTGAGAGTCACTTGGGCTAATGGGGTTGATATTAAAACAGGAAAACCTAATAAGATCCCCTTGGGTGATTATGAAACAGAAGATCGGTTAGTATCACCAGGAGCACTTGGTGGTCACAACTGGATGCCTATGTCATATAATCCAGACACTGGATTGGTATATATCCCTGCTCAAGAACTCTATTTACCGTTTGAAAAAGATAAAGAATATACCTTTAAAAAAGACAGTTGGAATACCGGTATAGACTTATCAGCAATTATACCGCCTAAAAATCTATTACAGCTTAATCTAGTTATAAAAAGTATTAGAGGACGACTCAGTGCATGGGACCCTATTGCACAGAAGGAAGTTTGGAAGAAATATCAAACACTGCCATGGAATGGGGGTGTTTTATCCACTGCTGGTAATTTAGTATTTCAAGGTACATCCGATGGTGAACTAGTAGCTTACAATGCCACAACTGGAGATCAACTTTGGTCTTATGATCTCCAAACAGGTATTGTTGCTCCTCCTATTACCTATTCCATTAATGGTAAACAATACTTAAGTGTTGTTGCTGGATATGGAGGAGTATTTGCATTACAAGCAGGTTTAGCACCTAAATACTCAGGTGGTCCCATCAATGGTCGAATTGTTACATTTGCCTTAAATGCAAAACAACAACTACCAAAAAGAATAGCTGATAAAGTCATGCCAAAACCTCCTAAATCAATGGGTGATGAAGCCTCAATTGCTAATGGTGAAAAAATTTATCATTATCAATGCCACATGTGTCATGGTGCTGGTGCAATGGGAGGTGGAGTTATTGCAGACCTGCGATACATGAATAAAAAAACTCATGATAATTTTTTAGCAATCACTCTAGGTGGTCTATATACAAACAAAGGTATGGTCAGTTTTGCTGATAAAATCTCCGAACAGGATGCAAAAGATGTACACGCTTATTTAATTCAAAGAGCAAAAGAAACCTATTACCTGGAAACACTTAATTCGGCTTTGAAATAATAAATTCTTCGACTGGTTGACCTGAAATTAAATGCTCTTGTATAATTTTTTCTAAGACTACAGGAGTGCATTTTTTATACCAAACACCCTCAGGATAAACAACCGCAATAGGGCCATGCGAACAAATTCTTAGGCAGTTAACCTTAGAGCGAAAGATACCTCCTTTAGTATCAAGATTAAGTTCACTCAAACGCTGCTTTAAAAAATCCCATGACTCCATTGTCTTTTTATATGGAGAACAATTTGCTTCTGTCTGATCAGCGCAAAGAAAAATATGTCTCTTTATTTTATCAACGCCTAATTCATCTAACTTTTGAGTCAGAGCATGCTCTTTATTGTTCATTGTTTATTTTTTAATTCTTGAAGAAATTAAACCATCAAATAATTTACCGTACGGTGGACGCATTAACTTTAAAATAGTGTTAAATGGAGTTTGCTTGTAAATCCCCCTTGGATTACTAAAAGTCTTGAATCCTTCAATACCATGGTAACGTCCCATGCCACTGGGACCAATTCCGCCGAAAGGCAGATCTTCTTGTACATAATGAAAAATAACATCATTCAAACAGACACCGCCAGACACTGTTTTATTAATGACGCTATTCTCTTCAGATGCATCATTACCAAAATAATACATTCCTAAAGGTCGATCTTTATTATTAATATAATCAATGGCTTCATTGACTTGTCTGTAGGTTTTAACAGGAAGAATTGGTCCAAATATTTCCTCTTTCATTATTAACATTTCATCTGTTGCACCCAGTACAAGAGTAGGCATCATTTTATGATAATTTCTTTTGTCACTATTTTCTTTAGCTGGATTAATCTCTATGATTCTAGCTCCTTTCTCTTTTGCATCATCTAGATATGATTGCAAACGACTAAAATGTTTTTCATTAATAATTGATGAATAATCGTCATTGGAATAAACAGATGGAAACATCGCAGTGATTGATTTTTGTGAAGCTTCAATCCAAGCCTCCTTCTTTCTTTCAGGAATAAATAAATAGTCAGGTGCAATACAAGTTTGTCCACAGTTCATCAATTTACCATTCCATACTCTGTCAGAAACCACAGTCATATCAGCTGTATCACCTACAATTACAGGTGATTTTCCTCCCAATTCTAGAGTGACTGGTACTAAATTTTTAGAAGCAGCTTCCATAACTTTTTTAGCCACTGATGTTGATCCAGTAAACAAGAGATGATCAAACGGTAAACTGGTAAATTCTTCCCCGACTTCAGGGCCGCCAGGGAATACAGCGACTTCATCCTCATCAAAGTATTTCTCAATCATTGTTTTCATCAATTGGGAAGATTGAGGTGTGTATTCTGATGGTTTAATCATTGCTCGATTACCAGCTGCAAGAATCACAGCGAGCGGTGCATAAGTTAAACTAAATGGATAATTCCAAGGGCTAATAATACCAACGCAACCAACAGGTTGATACTGAACATAGGCTTTTGCTAATAAAACATTAAAAGGAAACGAAGCATTTCGAGACTCAGGCTTCATCCATTTCTTAAGATTACTCTTTGTATAGTGAATAGAATCAAAAACTGCAGCAACATCTGCGAACTTGGACATCACTGGTGATCGGTGTCCAAAATCATTGGATAACACTTCTGGAATTTTTTCCTGGAATTCTAATAACATCTCAATCAATCGATCAAGTCGATCAATTCGTGTTTTTAAACTCGGTAGTGTATCGTTAAGTATATTATTTTTTTGTTTTTCTAAGGTTTTTTTCATCATTTCTCACTTAAGGAAATCAGGTTCCAGTTCATAAATTAGATCATAAAGTGGTTGAAAGCTAGCCCAAAGAATCATATCAGTTCCCGCTTGGGCCTTAGCTTGAAGCGCAATTTCATCTGAGATAATAATAGGAGATCCTGCTGAGTCAGCTAACAATTGACTTTGACAACACTTATCCATAGCTATAAATAACCATAAAGCTATATCCACACTTGCACCAGTAGTCAATAACCCATGATTTTGTAAAATTGCAGTCCTTTTTTCCCCTAATGCTTCCGCGATTGCTAAACCTTCTTCTATATCAAAAGCAACTCCACCGTAACTGTCATAGATCGCCTGTTCTTGAAAAAAAAGTGCTGCATCTTGGGTAATAGGGTCCAGCAACTTACCTAAACTAGAAAATGTTCTTCCGTAGATAGAGTGAGCATGTGCTGCTGAATTAACATCCGGTCTTGCCTTATGAATGGACGAGTGTATTGCAAATGCAGCAGGATTAATTGGGCGTGTACCCTGTATAATTTGACCATCTTCTCTGACTAACAATAAATCAGAAACTGAGATTTGACTAAAATTCATGCCCAATGGATTAACCCAGAAATGATCATTAAACTCTGGATCTCTCAATGTTATATGTCCCGCTAATCCTTCATCAAAACCATACAATGCAAATAAGCGAAAACCAGCTGCTAACCTCTCAAGTTGCAATCGCCTCTGTTCTTCAATGGATTGGGGCATAATTGGCTGAAGTGAACCCTTTTCTTTTTGAGGAAGGGCACCGTTTGATCTATCAATGTTCTTAGGCTCAGTCATAAATAATATTTAATAAATTTTAACTACTTAGTAATATAATAGAAAGATTGATAAATACTATTAATTATTTACTTATTACCTAATTTTTAGATACACAACAAGGGATTAAAATGAAAGAAACAATTATAAGTTTGATGATTTTCTTATTTCTTTTTATTTTTATCATAGCGATTGATTTCTATATCACTGGTAACCTATCAAAAGATCAATTCAAAAATATAGATGAAATGAAGGAATCAATTGAAAAATAATAAATCAGATAACTACACCATTGTCAGTGTTATATTGGCAATATTATGCATCACAATCCCTATAGTAATAGATCCGAATAAAGCACAAATTTTCATCTCCACAACTTATCAAAGAACTGTGGATATTTTTGGATCCTCTTATATGATCTTGGGTATCCTGACTTTATTGTTTCTTATTTTTTTATCCGCTTCAAAATATGGAAAATATAAGCTGGGTGGAGATAACAGCACTCCTGAGTTTTCTAATTTTAGCTGGTCAAGTATGTTATTTTGCTCAGGTATTGGAGGTGGAATACTCTATTGGTCAGGAGTTGAATGGGCTTATTACGTTAAGCGTCCACCTTTTGATATTGAGCCATTCTCAGAAGGAGCTTATCACCTTGCGTCAGCCTATGGCATGTTCCATTGGGGGTTTACGGGCTGGGCACTTTATTGTCTTCCAGCTATAGCTATAGCTATACCCTTTTACCATTATAATCTTGGATCATTACGATTAAGTTCAGGCCTTAGAACGAATCAAAATAGCGCTATAGAGAACTCGTTTATTGGACGATTGGTTGATTTTATTTTTGTAATTATTTTAATCGGTGCATCAGGAGGAACGATAGGTATGTATGTTCCTATTATTGGAGCTGGCTTATCAGAAGTGTTTAAAATCAATCATGGACTCATTCTTGATTTAAGTATGCTTTCGTTATGTACATTACTATTTGGTGCAAGTGTCTATAGAGGAATAAACAAAGGCATTAAGATTTTGAGCAATTTTAATGTTCTACTAGCATTAACATTTCTATTATTAATTCTAGTACTGGGACCTTTTCAAGAAATCATTGTTTTATCTATTGAAGCAATTAAATCACTTTTTACAAACTACTTTGGAATGAATACTTTGGGTATAACTGAGAGGTCTGATTTTGCAGACGATTGGACTATTTTTTATTGGGCATGGTGGCTTGCTTTGGGTCCACAAGTAGGGTTATTTGTTGCTAGAATTTCCAAAGGGAGAACCTTGAGAGAATTGATAATGGGTATGCTGATCATTGGTAGCTTTGGTTGCTTTATCTTTTTCTCCATTATAGGAAATTATGCGATTAACTTAGAGCTTAATAATCAACTCATGGTGTCTGAGATTTTAGCTAATGACGGTCATCAAATTGCAGCTACGTCCATACTGATGCAACTGCCTTTTGGAGAATTTTTTGTTTTAGCTTACTGTTTGATCGTTATTATTTTTATAGTAACGTCTTATGATTCAGTTTCTTATATTCTTTCTTATCATGTAAAAAGTACTGCTAGTGAAGCCTATGAACCTAGTAAGAATATGAGACTCTTTTGGGCTTTAGTTCTTGCTATCCTCCCAGCTTGCCTTTTTCTTATAGGAAGCAATAGAACAGCAATGGATCTTATTTTATTGATGTCTCCTCCTCTTCTATTCCTATCACCCATCTTTGTAATATCGATGATAAAAACATTAAGAAGTCATTATGCTTCTGAAGATTCCTCGATTGAAAACAATTTGCAATAGATACTAATTTAAGTATTCGTAATACTCTATTCCAGCATCCTGAAAATCATCCCTTTCTTCTGTTCCTATTCTTTTAACAATGAATTGATTTTTTAACTTAAAATCAATTCCATTAGTTGTTTTTTCTGTTCTTAAAGTAAGATATTGCTGATGACTTAAATTGTATTGATCTTTAAATGCATTAGAAAAACTAGTTTTAGTTGATGCTTCTTTCCAATCGTTTGTAAAAATAAGTGGTATCACTTCTGCTGCATCGCCACTGCCATAGCCAAATAATAGAACCTCTTTATTTGACCAATCAATGTCTTTATTTATTGCATCCTCTATTCCTGCAGCAAGCCATCCAAACACAGAACCTGAATAAATATTACCCATTTCCATTGTTAGTGAACTCCCAAATTCTATCTTAGCTAAAACATTATTTTGGAATTGATCATTCTCTTTGATTGTCTTAATTACCCTATTAGATAGAGGAAGAAAATCCGAATTAACATCATTATGAGCAAATTCTGAGACATTTACCCTATTAATTAATTCACTAATGAGCTCTTCATAATTTACATTGGAGACTAGTGCATAACCCTCTAATTCCTTTTTATCATCTTTGTTGCCATGCGCTAAGGCATGCAAATAAACGATTGAAAAAGCAGTGATAGGCATTTTATGAAATGGTCTATGAAGAAATACAGCACTAATATTCCTAAGATATTCAGCTGAATCTATTTTTCTTTTTTCTACCATGTCATCAATTGCTGCAATGGTTTCATCTATATAACAAGATGAAGAATATTTACCATTAAATATTGGTAAATCAATATCAAAATCAGAGTGGTCGTTTGATTGTTTAGCCCTATACTGTATTGGCTTTCTAAAATCCAATAAACGATAATCAGATGATGTACCTGAGATTTCTGTTCTAACTTCAGCAATTTTTGGATCTTTTTCAATAAGAGTAGCAATTGCCCCTGCTCCCTGAGTGGGTTCTCCACTAGCTCCTATTTGATAAAGAGCAATGTCGGAACAAACAACAATTGCTTTCAAAGTAGGTGCATCTGTTTTAATAAAGCGAACAGCACTCTTCATAGCATAAATACCTGATAAGCATGCTTGTTTGAACTCTGGGACCTCACATCGAGTTGAAATGGTATCCATTTTTCTATTTCTTAATTCTTCATTAACCATACCCTTGATAATGATAGATCCTGCAGAATTATCAGTACTTGACTCAGTACCTAGTGCTAAATATCCTATTTCTGAGGGGCTAACCTCATGAGATAATATAAGATCAAGAACTGCGTTTGCCGCCATTGAATATATTGTTTGGTTAGGTCCTAAAACTCTGAAACCAGAACCAACGATATTTTTTATTTTATCCCATGAATTATCAGACCATTGACACCATTGCTCAAGATCAACTCGATATGGTGGCACGTACGTTGCTAATCCACTAATTCCTACTTTCAGATTTTCCATAATGGTTAAAGTTTAAGATTAAAAAATGATTGTAGACTTATATTATCGGTACTGGAAGTGATTTGTATGAGTTATTAAATTTCAACAATCCTAAGACTATTAGTGAAACCTTCAACTTTTAAAGGATAGCCCGATGTTATGATGATTAAGTCTCCCTTACTGAATATTTCAGAGTTAAGAAGTTCATTTGAAACTTCAGATAAAACCTCTGAGAAATTAGTTGCTTGAAATTTATAAGAGTAAGAAATTACACCCCGATAAAGGCCTACTCTTCTTTGCGTGGGTTCATTTCTTGTAAAAGCATAGATTGGAATACCAGATCTAATACGTGACATCATCAATGCTGTGGAGCCTGACTCAGTCAGGGCAACAATTGCTTTGATATTCATATTCCTTGCAATACTGATCGAGCTTACAGCAATGGCTTCATCAACTCGCTGTAACTCTGAAAATTTAAATGTATCACTCTTGCTGATAGATTCTTCATAAAGCTCTGCACCTGAACAAACCTCTGACATTGACTCAACTGTTTCTATTGGATATTTTCCAATTGCTGTTTCAGCAGAGAGCATAACCGCATCCGTTCCATCCAAAACCGCATTAGAAACATCTGTCATTTCAGCTCTAGTTGGAGTTGGATTATGTATCATTGACTCCATCATTTGAGTGGCTGTAATAACAATTTTATTTCCTTGTACAGTCTGCTTAATAATATTTTTTTGAAGGCCAGTTAATTCTCCAGGTCCACATTCCAATGCTAAATCACCTCTAGCAACCATGATTCCATCACTGGCTTTTATAATCCAATACAGTTGATTAATAGCAGCTACTCTTTCAATCTTAGCAATAAGTTTAGTGTTACTATTAAGCCCAGATAATACTTCTCTAGCTTGATTAACATCGCTTGCTTGATTGACAAATGATAACGCAACCCAATCAATATCTAGTTTAGCTAATCTTTTTAAGTCCTTTTTATCCCCCTCATTCAATCCTGGTTGATTAATGATTTTATTGCTGACTTCCAATCCCTTTCCTCTTAGAAGTAAACCTCCTTCATGGACTTTACAAGTCAATTGTCTTTTCTTGGATTGTATTTTCTTTACCTCAAGTTTTATCAAGCCATCATCAAGCAGGATAGTATCTTTCACTGCTACATTATCAAAAACATAATCTGCATTGACTACAATCTCTTTGTCATGTCGACTTATTTCTTCTTCGGTAAAACGAATTGTGATCAAACTATTTTTTTTAAGTTCTATGGCTTCATTTTTGAAGTTGCCAATTCGTATTTTATTTCCTTTAAGGTCTACCAAAATAGCAATGGGTTTTTTGATCTTTTTAGAGATCTTTCGAACCATCCTAATTTTTTTTTGGTGACTGGCTTTATCCTTAGCGCCCCATGATCCATGAGCAAGATTTATTCTAACAACATCAACTCGTTGAAGAAGCTTGGTTAGTATTTTAGGATCATCTGTTGCAGGACCTAAGGTGGCAATTATTTTGGTTTTTCTCATATATGAAATTTAAGATTTTTATATTACAGCATTTTTACGAAAAACATCTTCATCTATTTCATTCTCAGACTTAGCTACAAGAACTGAGACAGTTGCATCTCCTGTGATATTAACAGCAGTTCTTGCCATGTCTAAAATTCTATCAAAGGGCAAAACAAAGCCTACAATTAAAGCCGTTTGATTATCACTAACACCAATAACAGATAAAACTGTAGCCAAAAGAAATAATGAGGCTGAAGGGATTCCTGCGGTACCAATTGAAGTTAATGTAGCTGTCATAGCAATGAGCAAGTAGTCTGTAAAAGTTAAATCAATTCCAAATATTTGTGCTGCGAATAATGCAACTATACCTAAATAAAGAGCTGTTCCATCCATATTAATTGTTGCACCCAATGGCAAAACAGATGAAGCAACAGTTTTCTTCACACCCAGATTCTCTTGCACGCATTGCAATGTCACCGGCAAAGTTGCTGAACTAGAGGACGTTGAATAAGCGACGGCTTGTGCATCGAGTATCCCTCTAAAGAAATTCTTTAATGGCAGCTTGGCAAAGATTCTAATCAAACTACCATAGACAAAAACCATATGAAACAAACAACCAAAATAGAGAATCAGTGTAAGAACGAGTAAATTCTGTAACGCTGCTAAGCCCATGGTTCCTGAAACCCATGCAACCAAAGATAAAACGCCATAGGGAGCCACTTGCATAACCATATGAGCAACCTTCAAGACCGCTTCTGCTGCTGCTGAGAAAAAATTACCTATTGGTTTAGTTTTCTCACCGCCCATAATAATTCCAATTCCAAGAAGAATTGAGAAGAAGATAATTGGCAAAACTTCTCCATTAGCCAAAGATGCAAAAGGGTTCATCGGTATAATGCCAAACAATCTTTCAGCAACACTCATTGAAGCAACGCCCGATGTAAACGGATCCACACCACTCAGATCTATGCCGTCTCCAGGCTTAAACATTGTTCCAAGTATTAAGCCAATAATAATAGCAAATAAGGTAGTCACTAAATAAAGACCGATTGATTTAATTCCAATGGATCCTAATTTTTTAGGATCACCCATTGCCACTACTCCTGAAACTAAAGAAGTGAATATTAATGGTACTACTAACATTCTGATGAGTCTTACAAACACATCACCTATCCATTTTGAAGTTTCAGCAAGATCGCCAAATATAAATCCGATAATGATGCCCAAAACTAGTGCAATAATAACTCTGCCCCAGAGTTTTAAGTTTGTTTTTGCACCTAGATAGTAAATACCTATGAAAGTAGATATTAAAATTAGCCAGTAGATTACTTTCATTTGTATCATATTTTTACCACTTAATTTATTGAACTACTCATTATTGCTTAGCCACGCCTGCATTGGGTCTTCTAAGATCAGAGAATCCATAGTTTATATTATTTCTTATATGAATACTTTGTGTGCTACCCATTGTTTTTGAAGCTTTAATATCATGACCCATTTTTTTAAGATTTTTAAGAATATCTGAGCTAATAGTCGACTCATATTCTAATTCAGAATAAGGCCAATCCTTATGTAACCTAGGAAGCATTGTTGCTTCTCCAATATTCAAGTTAAAATCCAATATTCCAGTCACCATTCTCAGAATAGCATCTGGAATAAATGAACCACCTGGCGATCCTGTAATTAATGTTAACTGATCTTGTTTATCGAAAATCATCGTTGGGGCCATGGTACTCATAGGCCTTTTACCGGGTTTAAATTGATTTCCTGGACTGGCTGCTCTTCCCTCAATTTTTTTATCCCCATAACGATAAGCAAAATTATTCATTTGATTATTCATTAAAATTCCAGTCCCAGGAATAGTCACTCCCGATCCAAATGAATAACCTAATGTATAGGTATTTGAAACCGCATTGCCATCCTCATCGATAATGGAATAATGCGTTGTATCTTTGCTTTCCTCAATGACTCTTAGAGGCTTCACCTTTGATGCTGGGCTGGCTTTATTAAGACTCATTCCATTAAATAATTCTTTGATTCTCTGTTTTGAAAGTATCTTTTTGATAGGAACATTATAAAAGGAAGGATCTCCAATCTGATGCGATCGATTATTATGACCCCTTCTTAAGACTTCAGCCAATAAGTGATAAGTTTTAGTGGATTTACTTTTGTACTTTTTTAAATCATAAGCTTCCAACAAACTCAATGCTGTGAGTAAAACTACGCCTCCACCTGATGGTGGCCCATGCGTAAAAACTTTATTACCTCTATAGTTGATACCAATTGGATCAGTAAATCTGGCTTCATAAGCTTTCATATCATTGGCGTCTATAAATCCGTTATTCGAGTTCATTGCCTCGACAAATTTTTGTGCTATTGAACCTTTATAGAAGCCATCCAAACCATTATCAGAAATTGATTGGATTGTTTTAGCTAAATCGGGTCTTTTCATAATTGAGCCTTCTTTTAGTGGCTCATTATTTAGAAAATATATACTCTTGGATTCGGGATCATTAAATAATTGGGGGGTACTATCAATCGCTTTCTCTAAGTCATAAGAAACCACAATGCCTTCTCTCGCTTGTTTGATAACAGGCTCTAGAACCTCCGTGAGACTTAGTTTGCCAAACTCTTTGTGAGCTTTCAGTAAACCTGAAACTGTTCCTGGTATATTTGACGCCTTATACCCATATTTAACTGTATTAAAATTTGCACTTTCATAATCATTTGGTAAATCAACTTGGAATATAGTTTGAAGATCTGCATTCAAGGAAGATTGACTCCTATAGTCAATAGCAAATAGCTCATCTCTGTCTTTAATATAGACAAGCATAAAGCCTCCTCCTCCCAGAGCTCCTGCTCTTGGTAGGGTAATGTTTAAAGAAAAACCAATAGCGACAGCGGCATCAACTGCATTTCCACCCTTATTAAGTATGTCCAATCCTATATTGGAAGACTCAATATTTTGAGATGCTATCATCCCTCTACTATTAATAGTGGGATGATAGGGAGACTGATAATCTATATAACTTTGTTGGCTAATAGCATTAAAAGGTATAAAAAAGATTAATAGGTATTTGAGCATTTCTCTTAAGTTAAAATTTTATTATTTAGTGTAGCTTTTATAAGCAGCTAAATCATAATTAGCTTTGAATAAACAATCAATTGGCTACTTTTACAAAAAAGGGAGCCGTAGCTCCCTTTTTATCTGTCATGAACTTCTTAGAAGCTGACTCTAAAATCAAGATAGTAATTTCTACCTAAGTCTTGATGAGCATCCGCAAAATACCCATAATAACGATCAGCTAATGGTGCTCTCTCATCAGCTAAGTTTTTAACTGCTAGAGTAAGCCTTGAATTATAATCAGAAATATCAAAGCGATAACTAAGATTCAAATCCATAGTTGTCATTGAGTCAATCATAAATCTAGTTCCATCACTTTGAGTTAAGCTATTTTGATAAAATTCACCTTTACGAAGAGCAGTCAATGTAGCTCCATAAGGACCTTTTCTCCAAGAAACTCTTATAGAGTGTTTATTATCATAATTGCCATCCATTAGAAGTAAATCACCAAAACCACTGAGTGGAATATCAGCTGGTATCTCGCCTGCTGCTTGTTTTTGAGCTAAATCTTGGAAAGCTCCTCCTGGAACTTGTTCAAATGTATCTATAAAGCTTCCAATATAGCGAATTCCAATATCACCAAAACTTGTATCAACATTGTAATAAACTCCAACATCAAAGCCCTCAATCGTCCTAGTTGCTAAGTTCAGATAATTATCTTCAACGTGTTTTACATTTCCAAAAGGACAGACTCCTGCTGTTGCAAAATAAGCCGCTTCATCAGCATCTGGAGCGTCTCTTACAACGGCTGGATTACCAACGAAACTATCACAGTTATTAGTACCATTAGCAAAACGAAGAGCCATGTCTTGAACAGTATGATTATCTCTACCAAAGAGACCAATGGTATTTTCTTTTTCTATAGACCAATAATCAGCTGTGATGGTTAAATCATCCACTTGTGGAGGAGAGAAAACAAAACCAATAGAGGTATTATCAGATTCTTCAGAAACCAGGTTGCTGGCTCCTGTTGCTTGTCTTTGCATAGAGAGTCTTGAATTAAGGTCATCTTTATCCAAACCATTCAACTGCTCTACTCGATACATAGCATAATCATTCCGCGTGCCAGATCTAACAACAATCTTTTCATTGATCTGAATAATATTAGGAGCTCTAAAAGCTGTAGAAGCTGAGGCTCTAAATAAAATACCATCGGTAATTTCCCAACCTATTGCAATTTTGCCAACAAGTGCTCTATCCACATCAGATAAATCTTCATAACGCATTGCTACTTGGGCATTCACATTCTCAGCAAGAGGAATCTGAGCTTCTGTAAACAAAGACATCACATCACGTTTACCGTAAACATCGCCGGTTGGACTTGAATTTACAACATCCGAAACTTCTGGATACGTATCACTCTCATAATCAATATAATTGATTGTGCCGTCTAATCTTGGGTCACGATCATCAACAACGGTTTCATGCCTGTATTCAAAACCAAACATCATCCCAATTGGACCTGCTGGCATTTCAAATACTTCATTGTTAGCTACTTTAAAGTCAAGCATGTTTAGTTCACTTTCACCTTTTCTATAGACATCGATAAGAAGTCTTTCAATGTTTGAGTCAACACCAGCAGAAAAAGGATTATAGGCAGCTGCAGTTGAGTCCCACAGTGCTTCTTTCAAGAGAGTATTTGAGATTCTATCTTTTGTAATATCATCACTAGTTGCTTTCGAAATAAGTAAAGCTCCTTCCCAATCCCATTCATCAAAACTACCTCTAAATCCTTGTAATAATCGATAAGTTTTTTTCTCAACTTCAACCCTTCTCATTTTTTCTGCAAATCGGTAGTTGTCTACGTAAAGTTGTTTTCCAGCAAAATGTGCTGTCCCATCTGCTAGTTTCATTTGATTAAGCCAATAATTATCAGGTCCAACTCTATGCTTTACTGATGAGAAAGGAGCCGAAGGATGTCTAGTAATTTTATAATCGGATGTATAAAAACTTGCTTCTGTAAAGGATTCTATTCCATTCCCTAAATCATGATTGATATAGACAAAGACATTGTTTCTTTGTAAATCAGATCTTGCATCAGTAAATCCCCAAAGATTGTATCGTTCTGTGCCATTACCATCTTGAGCTATACATGTACCATATCCTGTATCAAATACTTCACCACCCTGGCTGGATCTATTACTACATCGAGAATCCCCCAAAGGAAATACTTCAAACTCGCCGTTAGAATCTGTAAAGACATGGTTATAAGGATTGCTACTACCATGTTCACTGGATGTAACCATATCAAACTGGCCATAGTTGTTATTAGCACTTGTGTTTCTAAAGCTAGTTGAATTTGCCCATGGAGACCCTGCGGGAAGACATCTTCCTTCTGGGTCAACACCATCAGCTAAATCACATGTCGTCCATTGTCTGTGATCAGAATTACCCCATCTTGGATCTTCTTGCGCACTGATCGGTTCTCGATCATAGTGATCAAAGAAAATACTAATATTGGTTGCTCCACCATTAAAGTTTTTACCAAATTTAGCTGTAAATGTTTTATCTTCAGCATCAAAATTATCAAACCATCCAAATTTAGTTCTGAACTGAAATCCTTCATAATCTTTTTGCAGTACATTATTAACAACACCAGCGACAGCATCTGCACCATAAATAGCAGAAGCACCATCACGAAGAATTTCCATTCTATCAATGCCCCAAACAGGCACTAAATTTGAATTAACAGTCATAGCAGGAACATAGTCACCACCAATTAATTCAGTCTGGTAGCCAGGAGAATTGACTAGCCTTCTTCCATTAAGGAGGGTTAATGTATTACCAGTACCCATATTTCTTAAATTATAGGCACCCATATCACCACGAGCTGAATTAACACCGCCTGATGCATTCTCAGCTTCATTAAAAAGGTTCATTCCATTTTCAGCAATATTCTCTAGCAACTCCTCACCAGAATCTACGCCCAAACCTTCAATATCTTCTATACTAATAACAGAAACAGGAAGAGCTCCAGAAATCTTTGCACCTTTAATTTGTGTACCTGTGACAGTTATTTCTTCAACTTCTTGAGATGAATCTTCTTGGGCTAGAACACCCTGTACTGTGAATAAAAATAATACTGTTATAGTCCATATTTTTGAATATGATTTATACATATTTCCCCCTATGTAATTTTATAAATAATTCAATATATCACACAACCCAGAAATCTAGTTGTCACAAACTATTCTTCTTTATTGATAAGGTATAACTTTATGTTATATTTAAATATAAATTCTATCTATGGGATACAATGAGAACAAGACATATTGAAGTTTTTAATAGCATCTATAAAACTGGTTCAGTAACATCTGCTGCCAAGCTCTTAAATGTATCTCAGCCGTCTGTGAGTAAAGTTTTGGCTCATGCAGAGCAACAACTTGGGTTTCCTCTATTTGAAAGAATTCGCATGAAATTAGTTCCCACTCCTGAAGCGAATATTCTTTTTAAACACACTGCTGTTATGGCTGATGTATTACAAGATATCAATCAGATATCAGAAAGTCTGACTGAATTTCCTACTGATAGACTCAGGGTCTCTTGCACCCCATCACTAGGTATTGATTTTTTACCTAGAGCTATTGCAGAGTTTAAACAAAATAACCCGAATGTGAGCTTCGAAATCTCAACTCTTCATTACGCTGATCTAAAAAATAAAATTAAAGATACTTCTTTGGATATAGCTATAGCTCAAGACCAAAAAGAAGATGAAGAAATTGGTTTATTGCATTTAAAAAAAGGTAAATTTGTCATGCTTGAATCTAGTTATAATCATGAGAAAAATTCTAAACCATTACCATTTATAAAACTCAGCTCTAAAAGTCCATTAGGTAAGAAGCTCGATCAATATATTGAACGAAATAATATCAATTTCGTATCCACTATTACTTCAGATAATTATCAGATGGCTGGAGCAATGGTTAACAATGGGTATGGCTTTACTATACTCGATGAATTCACTGCTAACTTAAGCCAATTTAGTGGATTAATCATTAAACCATTGATACCCAAACTTGAATTTAAGATTGATTTAATGTTTTTAAAAGAAAAACCCTTAGCTATAGCGACAAAAAAATTCATGGAATTCTTATCAGAATTCAAATAAAAGATATAGTATCCTAAAACGAATTTTCTTATAGCATAAGTATTGATGTCAAATAATAAAAAATCAAAAGTTGGATTTTTAGTTGGATTAATTTCAGCAATTATAATTCTCATACTCCCTGATATTGAATCACTTCCAGAAGAAGGTAAAAAAGCAGCAGCTGTATTTGTTTGGATGGCTGTTTGGTGGGCAACAGAAGCAGTGCCCATTGCTATAACTGCATTAATTCCCCTGGTATTTTTTCCATTACTTGGAGTTTCTAGCATTGAAGCGACTGCTGCACCTTATGCTAATAAAAATATTTTTCTATTCCTGGGTGGATTTTTCTTATCCATTGCAATACAAAAATGTAACTTGCATAAACGAATGGCATTAACAGTTCTTAAATTCACAGGCACCAGAGGTAAATCCATCATTGGTGGTTTCATGTTAAGTTCTTGTATTCTGAGTATGTGGATTATGAATACATCAACCACAATTATGCTTCTACCTATTGGTTTAGCAATTATAACTGTTATCAATGAATCAATGGACGAATTAAGTCCTGCAGATAAAATAAATTTCCAAGTAGCTCTACTATTAGGTATAGCTTATGCAGCAAACATAGGGGGTATTGCTACTCTCATAGGAACTGCACCCAATATGGCTCTTAATGGTTTTATGGAAGAACAATACGATGTCTCCATCTCCTTTTTGGATTGGATGAAAGTAGGTTTACCGGTCAGTATGTTACTTCTTCCACTAACCTGGTTAAGTCTTACTCGATTTAGTTTTCCTGTTAATTTTGAAACCTCTACACAAACCCAAGAAACGATTATCACTATGAGAAATAACCTTGGGAAAATAACAACTTCTGAAAAAAGAGTGTTTTTTATATTTATTTTTACTGCCTTACTCTGGATTTCTAGATCCTCAATCAATAACATTCCAGGTCTTGAAGGGCTTAGCGATCCAGGCATTGCAATGTTATGCGGTTTAATTTTATTTTTAACCCCAAGTGGAAGTTCTAATGACAATAATCTACTCGAGTGGAAAGATGCTGAAGCAGGTGTTCCTTGGGGAGTTTTATTACTATTTGGTGGTGGATTATCCTTAGCTGCTGCTGCACAAAGTTCAGGATTGGCCGCATGGATTGGAGGCTCAATGCCAACAGGACTAAGTATTTTCTTGCTGGTACTCCTGTTTACAACCTTGATTATCTTTTTGACTGAATTAACTTCAAATCTAGCAACTACAGCAACTTTTTTACCCATCGTAGCAATCATTGCAACACAATTTGGATTCAATCCATTACTGCTCACTGCATCGATTGCCATAGCGGCAAGTTGTGCATTCATGTTGCCTGTTGCCACCCCACCTAATGCAATTGTTTTTGGATCTGAGTTAATCAAAGTACCTCAGATGATGAGAGCGGGTATAGCTATAAATTTTATAGCTATTATTATTGTCTCATTGGCAGGAATTTATTTAGTTCCTTATTTCTTAATATAAATTGAACAACTTTAATCACCTTATGATAAAAACAATATGTATATTTGCAGGTTCAAGTTTTGGGGAGCGAGAAATATATAGCCAAACAGCAAAAACGCTCGCAACTTCAATTGTTAAAAAGGGATATCGTATTGTATTTGGTGGAGGTAGCAATGGCCTGATGGGAGTTTTAGCAGACGCTGCAGTAAAAAATAAAGGACATATAACAGGCGTGATAACAGAGCAACTCCATGATATTGAAGTTGGTCATAAAGGTTTAACAGAGCTTGTTATTGTTGAATCAATGCACGAACGAAAACTCGAAATGGCAAAAAGATCTGAAGCGGTAATTTGCCTCACTGGAGGTGTTGGAACTTGGGAAGAATTTTTTGAGTCACTCACTTGGAATCAATTAGGTATTCAATCCAAACCAATAATTTTACTCAACATCGATGGCTACTATGACCCATTAAAAACTTTTATTAAACATGCAGTTTCTGAGGGTTTTTTACCTCAATCAACATCTGATGAACTTATTTTTTCTGAGTCTATTGATGAAGCATTAGATATTGTTGATCATTTTGTCCCCAAGGATAAATCTAAATGGTATGAGCGACTCAAAAAATAAAAAAAGGAAATAACATGACACAATCCAAGAGTCTTATGGGTATTGCAATCTCATTAATCATCGCTGCATTAATTTTGTTTGCTGGTAGCCAAGGTAGTTTAAGTTTTCATGGTCTGCCGCTATTTGCTATATGTGGCATCATTGGTTTTGTCTTGCATTGGGCAGTTTTTATACCTTCGTATATATTTCAAACTGAACATTATTTTGACTTAACAGGTTCTATTTCCTACATTGCCACAGTATTTTTGGCGATTCTTCTAAATTCATCTCTGGATTTAAGGGATCTAATTATCTGCTCAATGATTATTCTATGGGCAGCTCGACTAGGCTCATTTTTATTTTGGCGTGTTAAAACTGTCGGACAAGACAGTCGTTTTACAGTTATGAAAACAAAGTTCTCTTGGTTTCTGCTGACTTGGACGTTGGGAGGACTTTGGGTTTTAGTCACAATGGCAGCAGGTCTTGCGGCATTAAGCTCAAATATGACTATTGAATTGGGTATCCTTGGATATCTAGGGATCTCTTTATGGTTATTTGGTTTTATTATTGAAATCATTGCTGACAATCAAAAGACACAATTTAAAAAAGATCCAAACAATCAAGGTCGCTTTATTACTACAGGTCTTTGGTCATGGTCTCAACATCCAAATTATTTTGGTGAAATTGTACTTTGGTTTGGTTTATCTCTTCTCGCACTACCAGTTCTGAATGGGTGGCAACTAGCAACTCTAATTTCACCTGTTTTTGTTTACTTTTTGCTTACAAAAGTTAGTGGTATCCCAACCTTAGATAGGATTGCAATGGAAAAATGGGGTTCAGATTCAGAATACAAAAACTACATCAACAGAACATCCAAATTACTGTTAGCCCCTCCAAAGAATTTAGATTAACTCATTTGAAAATAAATAATATCGCGTTTAGAAAAAATGTTTTCTAGTTGCTTTCTATCCTAAGGCTGCCTAATCTCATTGATCATTTCAATAATTTCATTGGGCGGTGGTTTTGTAGAAAATGAAATCAAAAAACTTATAAACAAGTTTAATAGCATCCCAATAAAACCAATGCCTTCCGGTGAAATTCCCAAAAACCAATACTCGCTAGAATTCATTTCCGGAAATAAAAATTTAAAATAAATTATATAACTAAGAGTAAAGATAAGACCTACTAACATTCCAGTAATTGCACCTTGCTTATTGATTTTCTTTGAGAATATACCCATACATATAGCAGGAAATAATGTTGCAGCTGCCAGCCCAAATGCAAAGGCTACAACTTGAGCCACAAATGCTGGAGGGTAAATACCAAAAAGACCTGCAATAATTACTGCCACAAGGATCGAGAGCCTTGCAAATAGAAGCTCTTTTTTTTCACTGAGATTTTTTGCAAATGTTTTCTTTAAAAGATCATGAGAAACAGCTGTGGATATCACTAAGAGAAGTCCTGCTGCTGTTGATAACGCTGCTGCTAGTGCTCCAGCTGCTACCAAAGCGATCACCCATGGAGGTAACTGAGCAATTTCAGGATTAGCTAACACAATAATATCTCTATCTATATAGACTTCATTATTATTGTCTTTGCTTGCAGCATTAGTGATTAATCGCTCCCCATAAACTCCTTTCTTTTCATTAAATTTTGGTTTGACAGGCTCAAATGCATTCCCATTTGCATGTTGTATTTTTCCATCATTATTCTTATCTTTCCATGCAATCAAGCCTATATCTTCCCAATTTTTAAACCACTTGGGGGCATTCTCGTATGAAACATTATGTGTTGATTCAAATAAATTCAAACGAGCAAAAGAAGCTACTGCTGGGGCTGTTGTATAAAGTATGGCAATAAAGATCAAAGCATATCCTGCTGATTTTCTTGCTGCTGCAACATCTGGTACGGTAAAAAACCTTACGATAACATGAGGTAAACCTGCTGTTCCCAGCATCAGTGCAGCAGTTATACAGAAAACATCAATAGTGCTTTTAATCCCTGAAGTGTAGGGTTCGAATCCAAGCTGGGTCATGATACCATCCAATTTACTCAATAAATACTGAGGATCATCTATCACTTGATCTCCAAAACCTAATTGGGGTATTGGATTACCTGTAATTAAAATTGATATAAAAACAGCTGGCACTAGATAGGCAAAAATAAGCACACAATATTGTGCGACTTGTGTATAGGTAATGCCTTTCATACCCCCTAGAACAGCATAGAAAAAAACTATACCCATTCCAATCAAAACACCTGTATTAATGTCAACTTCCAAGAAACGTGAAAATACTATGCCTACCCCTCTCATTTGCCCTGCTACATATGTGAAGGAAACAACAATCAAACAAATCACGGCTACAATTCTTGCAAACGATGAATAATAACGAGTGCCTATAAAATCAGGGACAGTGAATTGTCCAAATTTTCTTAAGTAGGGAGCTAATAGAAGTGCGAGCAACACATATCCGCCTGTCCACCCCATCAGATAGACGGATCCATCTCTACCCATAAAAGAAATAATACCGGCCATTGAAATAAAAGAAGCGGCAGACATCCAATCTGCAGCTGTTGCCATGCCATTGGCAATAGGATGAACACCTTTTCCAGCGATATAAAAATCACTGGTGGAATTAGCTCGAGAACGAATCGCTATATACAAATATATTCCGAATGATATACCTACAAAAATATAAGTTAATAACTGAACCGACAATTTAGCTCTCTTCTTCTTTTTGGTTTTTGAATGCTTCGTCTAGTTTTTTCATTTGGTTTATATAAACAAAAATTAAAATTACAAAAATATAAATGCTGCCTTGTTGTGCAAACCAAAAGCCCAATTTAAAACCAAAAAAAGTATATTGATCTAAAAATTCAACAAAAAGAATACCGCACCCATAGGAAGCTAAGAACCATACTGATAATAGTCTTAATACTAAACGAAGATTTGCTTTCCAATACTGATCTAATTTCAAATTTTTCTCAGTCATCATTACTAAAGATATTTACTCATCATTTGACCTACAGTGGTAAGCGCTTTAAAGGGCCTTATGAATACTCTTAATTCAGTCAATTTATGTTCTTCATTCCATATTAAAAAATCAACACCATTGATGTAGTGATCGTTTATTATTGTTTCAAAAGATAAAAAAGCAGTACCTTCTCCTACCAACTCTTTTGTATATTTAAATTGGTCATTAGCAATAACAATGTTTGCAGCATTCAAATATTTAGTCACTTCCTCTATGCCTAAGATGGGCTTAAAAACAAAAGGAGAAAAGAATGCAATACTATTATCTAAGGCATCGGGGTCGACGAATTTTTTATTAATACAATCATGCCATTTATCAATTGCAGTCTGTCTCATAGATTATCTTTTTTAATAAATCTAACATAGACATATACAAAAAGTGTGACATACATACATCCAGCAAAAACACCCAATGCAATATCTTGTGTCGATGGATCTATGACAGCTGCTACAAAATCACTAATAGCATTACCAATAAGTGCTCCAAATAATGCACCGTAAACTCCTTTTCCTCCGAGTCTTTTCTCTATATCTATTCCAAATACTGATAGTAATGCTAGGATTCCATTATCGATTATTCCAAAGATATCGCCGTTGAAGAAAATATTTTCAGGCATTGAATCACTCCTAATTAATTTGTGTTTATTATTATCTGTGGATTTCCACAACTGTACAAGATTATTAGTCTGCTTTAAATAAATTATCCATATTACGAAAAGACTTGAATTCAATAGCATTACCCGAAGGATCTCTTATAAATGCTATGGCTTGCTCTCCCACTTCTCCCTTAAAACGAATAGTAGGCTTAATAATAAAGTCAATTTTTTTCTGTTTAAATTGCAAAACAATAGTCTGAAATTGATCCCATTCAAAGACTATACCAAAGTGAGGCACAGGAATTTCATTAAAATCAACCTGATTAGATATCTCATCAGTTGATTTAGAATTTAGGTGGCAAACAAGTTGGTGACCGAAGAAATTGAAGTCAATCCAAGTATCACTAGATCTTCCTATCTTTGCTCCAAGAAGTCCATGATAAAAGAATTTTGCTTCCTCTAAATCATCCACTGGTATAGCAAGATGAAATGGGTTTAGTTTGTCCATACTCATAATATTTAGACGTTAGTTTGATGAAAATCAACCCTAAATCGCATCTTTTCCTTTCTCACCAGTTCTGATTCGAATCACTTCTTCCAGATTAGTCAAAAAGATTTTTCCATCGCCAATATTGCCTGTTGAAGCTGAATCAACAATTGTCTCTATCGCAGACTCTGTCATTTCATCTGTCACTGCTACTTCTATTTTAATTTTTGGAAGCAAGTCAACTTGATACTCTGCACCTCTATATAATTCTGTATGTCCTTTTTGTCTTCCATAGCCTTTAACATCGGTCACAGTGATCCCTTTAATCCCTATATGCATTAGACTTTCTTTCACTTGCTCCAAGGCATATGGCTTAATAATTGCAGTAATTAATTTCATAAATTTATCCTAAAATTTACTAGTACCTAAAGTGTCGAATGGTTTCACCTGTCATTCCAATTTCTGTCATAGCATTGATTCCAATATCCAAGTGCTTTTGAAGCCAGTTTTCAGTCACTTTTTGATCGGATTTTCCAGTTTTGATGCCATCGGGTGTCACTGGTGTATCTGATACTAAGAGCAATGCTCCTCGAGCAATTTGATTATAATGCCCAACAATAAATATTGTAGCTGTCTCCATATCAATGGCTATAGCAGTGGTTTCTCTCAGCCTATCTTTAAACGTTTTATCATGCTCCCATACCCTTCTGTTGGTTGTATAAATGACACCAGTTCGGTATTCAAGGTTTTGTTCAATGACCTTCTCTGACACAAACTTATGTAATTTAAAGGATGGCAAGGCTGGGATTTCAGGAGGATAATAATCATCACTTGTTCCCTCTCCACGAATAGCTGCAATGGGTAATATTAAGTTACCAATTTCTGAGGATTCTTTTAAACCACCACACTTTCCTAGAAACAGAACACCTTTAGGATCTCTAGCTGTCAGTAAGTCCATAATAATTGCAGCATTAGGAGAGCCTATGCCAAAATTGACAATACTCAATCCCTCTGAATTTGTAGCTGCTTGCATAGGTCTTCTAAGACCTTTAATTTCGCAATTGAACATTTCAGAAAAACGTATCACGTAGTCGCTGAAATTGGTTAATAAAATATAGTCACCAAATTCATCAATTTCCATTCCAGTATATCGAGGAAGCCAATCTTTTGTAATGGAGAGCCGTTCTTTTGAAGATACCATGAATTATCTTCTCAGGTTCAAACCAAGATATCAAGAAGCATTATTTTAATTTTTATAAAATTCTGCAGTTTTTTCAACATCATTGACGCTAATAACAACTTCTTACAAAAGACTCTTAGTCAGGGGCAATACTTTTGCATAGGATAGATTTATGAATAAAATAGACAGTACTATAAAACTCAAGAGCTAAAGCTATATTTCTTAGATTTGATTTGCATTTCTTAATACTTATCCTTAGTCTATAGATCATTTTTGATCTTAATATTACTGGGAATTAAATGCTATGAAAAAGATATTGATAATATGTTTATTTAGTCTTACGACTAATCTAAATGCCCACCCTATTGATCAAAGCAAAGGCAAATTTGAAGATAAGTTTAGGCAACTTGATGAAGTATTTCCAGGTCCAAATCAATACAGAGCTGCTACAGGTGAACCAACTAATGAATACTGGCAACAACAAGCAGATTATGAAATAGATATAGAACTTTTTGAAGATGAAAGAAGATTGAAAGGATCCGAAACTATTAAATATACCAATAATTCTCCCTTAGACTTAAAGTACATCTGGATCCAACTTGATCAAAATATCTTCAAAAAAGATTCCATTGACTATCAAACAAGAACTATAGCCAGCGATAATAAAATTAATTTCTCTACCTTAAGAAATACTAATTTTATGGATGAATTCGAGGGTGGAATTCAAAACCTTAGTATTAAAGTGAACGGTTCAGAAGTACATACAAAAATTGTTGGCACCATGGTAAGAGTTGATTTAAATCAAAAGCTTACGATGGATGAAAGTATTCTTATCAAGATAGACTGGGATTTTAATATTGGTGAAACCAATGCTCTAAGTTCTAGAAATGGCTATGAAACATTTGAAGATGGCAATGACATATTTTTGATTGCACAGTGGTATCCAAGGTTAGTTGCATTCAGTGATTATGAAGGCTGGCATAATAAAGAATTCATTGGAAATGGAGAATTTACTCTGGAATTTGGTAATTACGATGTATCTATCACAGTACCTTCTGATCATATTGTTTCTTCAACAGGAGTTCTTACAAACTCTGAAAAGATTTTAAGCAAAGAACGTAGAAAAAGGCTAAAACAAGCAGAAAATTCTGTAACTCCCATTTTTATAGTTAGTCCAGAAGAAGCTTTAGCAATAGAAAAAGAAAAATCTCAATCTAAGAAAACCTGGCAATTTGAAGCTGATAATGTACGAGATTTTGCTTGGGCTTCATCAAGAAAGTTCATATGGGATGCAGCAGGCTATAAACAAAATTCAAAAGATAACCCTTTAGTTATGGCGATGTCTTTCTATCCTAATGAAGGAGAACCACTCTGGTCAAAATACTCTACAGAAGTAGTTATGCATACCATGAAAATTTATTCAAAATATACTTTTGATTACCCATATCCAACTGCACAAAGTGTCAATGGGCCTGTAGGTGGAATGGAATATCCTATGATCACATTCAATGGGCCTAGAACTGTGGCTGATGAAAATGGAATAAGAACCTATTCGAGAAGTGAAAAGGAATTTCTAATTGGAGTTATCATTCATGAAATTGGTCACATCTACTTTCCCATGATTGTTAATTCAGATGAAAGACAATGGACATGGATGGATGAAGGATTAAACACTTTTCTACAATTTCTTGCTGAACAAGAGTGGGATATTGATTACCGCTCTGATAGAGGAGAAGCAAGATGGATTACAAATTATATGTTGAGTAACAATCAAGTTCCTATAATGACTAATTCAGAATCATTACTTCAGTTTGGTAACAATGCATATGGTAAGCCTGCAACAGCTCTGAATATTCTCAGAGAAACAATTTTAGGGAGGGAGCTTTTTGATTTTGCCTTTAAAGAATATGCCAACCGATGGAAATTCAAAAGACCAACCCCTTATGACTTCTTCAGAACAATGGAAGAAGCCTCTGGAGTCGATCTTGATTGGTTTTGGCAAGGATGGTTTTTTTCCACTAATCATGTTGATATATCCATCGAAAAAATATCCAAGGGAACATTGGATACTCTTAATCCAAAAATAGATTCTGAAAAAGATAGGGAAGACCGGAGTAAAGAACCCGAAGCATTAGCAGATATTAGAAACACACAAGAAGGGATTATTACAAAAGTTATTGAAAGACCTGATTTACTTGATATTTATGATGAATACGATGAATTTACTCCTGGTATTGAACAACTTGAAGATTATGAGGAAATACTTGAAGATCTAAAAGATGAAACCAATAGTGACCCCTATTGGAAAAAAAATGCACTTCAAAAGGCGTTATCTAAGAATCAAAATTACTATATTATTGAATTCAAAAATAATGGAGGATTAATTATGCCAATACCATTAGAGATTAATTATGAAAATGGTGAAAAAGAATACATCAAAATCCCTGCTGAAATATGGAGAAAAAAACAAAAAAGTGTCAAGTGGCTAAAACGCAGTGAGAGGAAAATCAAAACAGTTATCATGGATCCTTATTGGGAGATTGCTGATACTAATTTAGAAAATAATTACTATCCAAGAAGAATGGTTCCTGCCCGATTAAAGCCAATCGCTAGAAAAGGTATCAAAAAGAATTTAATGAGGGATTTGATGAAAAGAAATCAAGAGATTGTCTCGCATAGTGGCACAACTAATGAAGGAGTATCTAATGAGTAATATTTATAATTTTGTATGTAAAAATCATTTGGGAGAAGACGTTTCTCTATCTGATTATCAAGGACAAGTATTATTAATTGTCAATACTGCAAGTAAATGTGGATTCACCCCTCAATATGAAGGATTGAATGAATTACATGAAAAGTTTCACGATAAAAATTTTTCAGTCTTAGGCTTTCCTTGTAATCAGTTTGGTGGGCAAGAACCTGGAAGCAATGAAGAAATTCAAAATTTCTGTTCAGTAAACTTCAAAACTACTTTTCCAGTATTTAGTAAAATAGATGTCAATGGAGAAACAGCAGACCCTCTTTATAAATATTTGACTCAAGAGCAGCCAGGTATTTTGGGTACAAAAAAAATCAAATGGAACTTTACAAAGTTCTTGATCAATAAAAATGGTGAAGTCATACAACGCTTTGCTTCTGCAACTAAACCTAAAGATATATTGAGCTCAATTGAAACTCTTTTGAGCTAATAAAATATGCCAGCTTACTTTGTTGTGCGTTGCACTTATAAAGATATGGAGGACTATGATAGTTATGCTAGATATGCAGGCATAGCTGTGAATAAATATAATGGAAATTTTCTAGTCAAAGGTAATGAAGAACATTATCAGAAGGAAAAAGGAACTCATGTCAAAACTGTAGTAGTTGAATTTAATAGCATTCTTGATGCTAAATCATGCTATCAATCCAATGAATACCAAAAGGCTATCAACTACATTCACAATTCATCTTCCCGTGATTTTATAATTATTGACGGTCTCTAAATAACCTATGTCAGAATCTTGTTAGCTTCTTCTTTTCTCTTAATTTCACTTGAGCTGAGGTCAACTCTAAAATCATTTTCTAAAACAAAATCAAATCGATTTTGAAGATTTTTTGGTATCTGAATATCATTCAATGTCATAAAATGGCCCTCAACCTCTCTGCCAAAAACTAGGAATTGAGAATTATTAGTAATAAATGCATTTAGGCTTCTCTCCATATCATCAATTCCTTTATAAAAACGCTGATCAAAAATACGAAGCAGAGTATCCATTCCTATAATAAATGTAGTATTGTGAAATATTTCAGATTTCTGTGAAAATGTGGGAGCATTAGTCATAACCCAGTTTTGATCTTCTGTGAACTGTTTAATGGTTTTATCAATTTCATAATAACTCAACAATGCTTTCTCAACATTTGATATAGATATTTCGAAAGTGACTGGTATTTTTAATTTTTCTTCCGCAATATTTTGTATTTTTTTATGACCTTCATGTAATGGATTAAATGTACCAGGGAAAATTAGTTTTTTAGATTCGTCCCATTGACCAAGATATTCGATTTCTTTTTTTTCAAGGGCATGCCACTCATCTTTTGCTGATATCTTTTCATACTCAGTATGTTGTGTTAATGAAGGCACTTCGTTGCCTAATCCACTAGCGATCCCGATTAAGGATTCTAAACACTCTGATACTAGCTCTTCCTCATGATCACGTGTTCTTTTTCCTTTAGTGAGATAGCAGGAAAAAACATGGGTTGCTTCATATCCATGAATACAAATAAAAAATCTATGACTGCCTAATTTTTCATATGTAGTAGATAAAGTTGCTGTAACTGCTACTCCAAGAAGATGCTTAGGTTTGGTTTCAGTTGATAGCATTTTTGCTCTCGAAAAAGCCATTACAGCCATATTAATCGTTGTTTGTAGTCCGCAGTAATGACTGGGTTTAAAATTAAGATACTCGTCCATTGACTCTCTAGAATAAGGAATATGGCACTCAAGAATTGTCTTACTAGCACCTGGAACCTTTAACAGATCAGAAATCGCCTTACTGCCTCCACCACTGGAAACAAAAACCAACCTAAAAGGCCCTTCATGAATTAATTGTATTTCTTCTTTTAGCAATCTTTTATCCCGAATCTAGGAAGCAATCATATCTTTTGAATGATTATGTTAACATTTAATCAATTTAACCAAATTATTTTATTCAATAAGTTAAATATGGAAATTATTTGTATCTACAATGCAAATTCAACATGGATGGGAGAGTTAAATTACTTCTATAAAAAAGTTTTTGAGAAGCAAAGCTGCAGTCTTTGTGATCTTTCACATAGTCTCATAGGAATCAAAAAAGAATGGAAAGAGATGGAATTAGAATCAGATCATCAATACTCTTTGCTCCATATCAATGAAGTACCATTGGATGTTCCAAGAAAATTAATTAAAGAATTGCCTTGTGTTTTAAAACAAGATGGAGAATGTTTTGAACTATTAATTGAATCTGAAGAACTAGACAAATGTAACGGCAATATAAAAAACTTCAAACTAATACTAGAGAAGAAAATAGAATCAAGTGGAAACAATAATGAGTCTTAAGATTATAGGAGCTAGTTTTGGCAGAACTGCATCTCTTTCATTAAAGAAAGCTTTAGAAATACTTGGTTACACAAATTGTTATCACATGTCAGAAGTAGTCACTAAACCTGAACATTCAGAATTATGGCTCAGAGCGTGGAAGAGAGAGTTTATCTGGGATGATATTTTTGATGGGTATCAAGCAGCAGTAGATTGGCCAGTCGCTGCCTTTTGGCCTCAATTGATGGAAGCTTATCCTGAAGCAAAAATTATTCTCTCGACAAGAGAACCTGAGGCTTGGTATGAAAGTGCTAAAAATACTATTTTCAAAAGCATGGATGAAGGAATAAATTCTAAAAATAAAGCAATTAGAAAAAGAATATTAATGGCAAAAGAAATCATTGTTGATGGCACATTCAACGGAAAACTGAATGATAAAAAACATTGCATTAAAATTTATAATGAAAATATTGCTCGTTGCAAAAAAGAGGTTGATTCAGATAGATTAATTACCTTTAACCCCAAAGATGGCTGGGATAGTTTATGCAAGCAACTTGCATGCCCTATTCCAAATGTAGATTATCCTTTTATCAATACAACAAAAGAATTTGAAGCAAGATGGAGGAGTCGGAAAAACCCCGCAGATTAATAAGCTATTTTGAGTCCAAAGCCTTTTCAATTGGTAATAGAACCCTTTTGAGTAGTGTTTTACGTCTCTCTGTACGTTTCTCTTGTAGTTCATCATCGGGCTCAAAACTATCGATATCATCTCTATTAATCTGACCTTTGTTAGCCATTAAATTCTCGACAGTATCAAGTCTATCAGTTAATACAGAAATCTCTTGAGTCAGAGTCATCACCATTGCCAAAATATTATCAATTGAACTATCATCCAAATACACTAGATTTTTTCCTTTTGCGACTCTTGGTAACTTAACTTTCTTAGGCATATGGCTTAATCTGCAACTTGAGCAACATACACAGGTAATTTAAGATAAAAATCTCCTGTATAGCCGTTATCAGCATCAGAATTAGCCTCAGCTGAAGTGAATTGAATTGTATCTTTAGTAAAGCCTGCATCTTCAAAAATGCCTTGTAAATCCATTTCTCTTAGTACACCAGAGAAATCTTCATTATTATTAGTAACTTCCCAATCTTTTAGAAAATCATATAAAGGTTCTACAATATTCCTCTGAAATGGATACACATCAAGATGCAACATCCATCCACCAGGTTTTAAAATTCTTGCACATTCATTTATAATTTTTGGAATTGCAGAATGGGAGGTTTCATGTAATAAAAGACAGGAAGCTACTATATCAAAAGTGTTGTCTTCAAAAGATGTTGATTCAGCATTTTGCTGGCTAAAATGGACACTAGCATTAAGTGCATTTGCTCTTGCATGTGCATACCTTAAACCAGGTGCTGCAACATCAATTCCGTAAACCTCTGATTCGGGAAAAGCTCTAACAAAAGGTAATGTAGAATTGCCTATATTACATCCCATATCCAATATTTTTTTTGGTTTAACATCAAGATTATTAATTAGATAATTAATTGTTGCTTGAGCAAGCAGATCATTTTCATCACCCATAGCATCCCTAGAATAAATAGGTAATGAAATATCATAAACTACACCTGCTGCAATATCATTCTCCGTATTCTCAGTATGATATCCGCCTGGTTGTTGGTGTATATCATAAGCAGTTAAATACCTGGGTACTTTTAGGCTTTTATCAAGCTTTAAACTACCTAGCTTTGTATAATTTTTTGTTTCCTCTATTAAGTCTTCAAGAGTTCTCTCAACTGTATCTATCACAGATGTGAACATCATTTGCTGACTGATTCTTTGCAAAAAACTCCAACTTTGATAAGCACTATCCTTTAACATAATATCCTGAACCTCTTTCTTATCAGCTGGTATTCTTCCTTTTTCTTTTACAAAAGCTGGTTCTATTTTTGACACATAATATGGTGTAATTTTTGGGTATATTTCATCCGTTAAAAAAGCTCTAAAATCAGTAATAAAATCCTGCCTAACAGATTCATCATGGCTAGGTATTGGCTGCATCAAATGTTTTTGTTTTTGCATAGTTTTCTAGTATAAATAGATCTTTATTATATGATAAGTCATTAAGTGGATGGAGAAAAATGATTTGATAGTTGAGGCAAACTCAATATTGTCATACAGTTAATCAAAAGTAATTGGAGTAGATAATGAAAAAACGAATATATTTTTTAAGTATTTTCGCCCTCTTATTGAATAGCAATATTGTTTTTGCTGATAATCATAAGGAAGGGAAAAAATTTGTCGGTGCACAAAGTGGTTATGAGGGTCGAGAACAGCAATTGGGCAGGTCAATGGCTGTTGTTCTTAAATCACTTAATGAAACAAAACCTTACCAACATGATATTAATGATGCATTAATCAAATTGATTTTAACCACCATTCAGTTTGCAAAAAACAATGACATGATTGATGAGTTGATTGCACATGAAGTAGAAACTACTAGACCATTACTTGAAAGAGTTAGAAGAAATTACCTTAAAACTGGTCAATTAGAAACTGTCATGGTTGGAATGATTGATAGAACAGCATGTGCTTATCAATTGTTTATAGAAATTGAACATAAGGATGCTGAACGTACTTGGCAGTCGCCTTTTGGCTTAATTCTAGAAAATACAGTTCGAATGGGCCAGCACGATTTAACCGAATCTGAAGTGCATGATATTTGGATTAAAAAGCGTTATCAAGCTTTTGCAGAGGTAATAGGTGTTGAGTTATCCATTTCAGATATTAGTATAGATGGGAATGTTACAGTTAAAGCTTTACGCCCAATAATTGCAGCAAAAAATTAAATAATTAATTTAGTTTGAAAATAATACCGTTCATTTAAGCTATCAAACTTAGAGCGGCATTATGAAAAAAATTATTATCATTTCTTTAGCAATTCTTATTACCAGTTTTATCTTTTACCTTATGAGTATAATGGCACCTTTTTTAGTCGAATATATTACGAATTTTCTATCAGGAGAAAATAATGGATGAAACATTAGTCGAAGCTTTAAAAAAAATTCATAACCCATTAGATTGGGTTCATTTCTCAACTATTGGTCCTGATGGAGGACCTCATGTAACTCCATTAATGATGGGCATACATGAACAAGGACTATTGTTTAGTTTTACAGGTAAACAAAAAAAAAGAAATCTAGAAAGAGATCCAAGAGCTTGTGTTTCTATATGCAAAGCAATTGAAATGGACCATATTATCGTTTGGGGTACGGTGGATATTAGGCATGATAAAGAAGCACATGACATGTGGAATGAAATGATACTCCTAGCTTTTGGTAAAGAACGACTTGAGACAATGAAACGTGAACTATCGATTGAAAAAACAAGTCTAGGTGTATTAAAACCCAATCACTATAGAATTTATGGCTTAGACGACTAACTCTTAACGCATAACAAAATCAAATATTCCATATGATGATAAAAATAATAATGACGGCGATTGTTTTTACAACCTTTACTTCAACTCTTACAGCTGCTGATTCATACCCATGGCTTATTACAATGGATCCAACCTCAGATAGTCGTAACTCTGGGGAAAAGCTAATGAATTTAACATATGGATTAAAGTTATTAGAAAATGAGAATAAAAAAGAAAATACACTCTTGGTTGGAGTTCATGGAAGTAATAGTCAAGGCTATGAATGGATTTATCCACTTAAAACTCTGGATTCCAATAATCATTTAACTTTTTTTTATCGATGGGATGATTCAAAATGCCCTCAACCATCTGCAAAAAAATTGTCACAAGCATTGAATAAAGTAATTGATGAACATTCATCTATTAAAAAAATTATAATTCTTGGTCATAGTTATGGAGGTCTCCTAGCATCTTGGTTTGCAGAAAATTGGACATCCTCATTGTCAATAGAGATACATACAATAGCCTCTCCCTTGATTGGCAATAAAATTATAAATAATCTGTGTGAATATATACCGCCAAATTCTATAAAAAAGAATGTGGCTTTTTTTCAATGGAGAACCCAAAAAGAACTTGATGGAGCATTCAAAGATCTTGAAATTAACCCTCAAGCGATTAATCTAAAAGGAAGCAAAGTATATGAACTCCCTGACTTATACAAAGGAAACAGATTAGGTCATAATTGGTCAATTAGCTTTGTAGCTGATGAATTAAAAAAAAGGATAAAAAAAAATGACGATTAATAATAAAAAATGGCTATTAAAAAAAAGACCTCAAGGACTTGTTAGTAATGATGATTTCGAACTAGTAGAAGAAATTTTACCAGAACTAAATGAAGGGGAGATTTTAGTAGAAAATGAATATTTATCTGTAGATCCCACTCAAAGAATGTGGCTAACTGATATGCCAGGATATCTTCCACCAATTCAAATTGATGAAATCGTTCGCTCAGGAGGAATAGGCAGGGTTATTGAATCTAAAAATGATTCATTTCAAAAAGGAAACCTTGTAAATGGTTTTGTTAATTGGCAAACACATTTTATTAGTGATGGTAAGGGGTTTAGCGTGATCCCAGAAATACTACCTATACCTACAATGATAAATGTCCTCGGTCTTACTGGCATTACAGCTTATTTTGGTCTTCTTGATATTGGCAATCCTAAAAAAGGTGACACTGTTCTTGTTTCTGGAGCAGCTGGAGCAACCGGTTCTGTCGTTGCACAAATTGCAAAAATAAAAGAATGCAATGTTATTGGTATAGCTGGTGGTGAAGAGAAATGTGCCTGGTTAGCTGATGCTGGAATTGATCATGTTATTGATTATAAAAATTCAAATCCGCATGAAGAATTGAAAAAAATTGCAACATCGGGAATTGATATTTATTTTGATAATATTGGCGGACCTTTACTTGAAACTGCTCTCAATATGATTAACTTAAATGCTAGGATTGTTATCTGTGGTGCCATTTCAAATTATGCCAGTGAAGAAATGCCAGTTGGGCCGAGAAACCTTAGTAGCCTCATCATACAAAGAGCCCGGATGGAAGGATTCCTAGTGCTTGACTATCTCAATAGAAGAGATGAGGCGATAGAGGATTTATCTAAATGGTTAATGGAAGGAAAAATAAAACATCAAGAGGATATTCAAGAAGGAATAGAGAATTGCCCTGAAACATTAAATCGATTATTTATGGGTAAAAATCTTGGTAAACAGATTCTAAAAATCTAAATGAGAGAATTGTTTAAGAAATATCTTGAGCAAAATCTCTCTAGAAGAGATTTCACTAACAAATTACTAGCTTTAGGTTTTAGTCAAATGGCGGTTAACTCTTTACTTGCCAACACTGCAGAAGCTCGTGAACCTATTGCTGATAGTGGTAAGTACATAGTTGGAAATGGAGCAGATATTTTAGCAGAAACCCTGATGGCTGCAGATGTTGATTATATATTTGGAACCAGTGCTACAGGTATGAGTGGATTCTTCGATGCATTAACAATGAAGAATGAAATGGAATTTATTTCTTCAATTGCTGAATCACAAGCCACATCTATGGCACAGGGTTATGAGTTAGTCACTGGAAAAACAGCCATTTTATTTTTACCTGGAGTTGCTATCCCTAGTGCAATGAATAACCTATATAATGCTTGGAAAGATCGATCATCCATTGCAGTCTTATCGGATGGAACCAGCTCTAATTTCTCAGGTCGTAATGGGTTTCAACAAATGGATGATTGGTTAGAGACTATGTCTCAATTTACTAAGTGGAGATGGAAAGTTACAAATCCACAACAACTCAGTGAAATGACTAGACGAACAATCAAATTAGCAGAAACACCTCCTGGTGGACCTGTTTATCTTCGTTTACCAGCTACAGTTTTGAATACGCGTGATATTAAACAAACAATACACTCTCAGAGTAAGTTCAGAATACCATTGGATCTTCAACCTAAAAATGAGTTGATTGAAGCAACAGCTAAAGCCTTAATTGAAGCTAAAAATCCATTGATGTGTGTTGGTCATGAAGTCACTAGAGCGAAAGCTAATAAAGAAGTAGTTGATTTATCTGATTTACTAGGGATAAAAATGACACAGGGATACAGCGTCTATGGTGATGTGCCATTTAAACATCCATCATTTATGGGTTTCTATGGCATGGGAGTGCCAAGAGGTCTGTCAGGAACTGATGTTTTTCTTAATCTAGGAGCTCCTATGCCTGATCCTACTATTTTTACAGCTCCTATCCCAAAACAGTCAAAAGTCATTCATGCAAGAATTGAATTTGATGATATTGCTAATACCTATCCTACTGATATAGCTATAGCCGCTGGTATGAAGGAAACAGTTTATGCTATTAAAGAAAGCATCAAATCCATGCTAACTAAAGAAAGAATTAATTCCATCAAAGAAAAAAGACTGCTTGCAAATAAAGCAATCAATAAAAAATTTGAAGATAGAAAACAAAAGAAAGCAAAACAAAATTGGAATTCTAGTCCACTCTCATGGGAAAGAGCTTCTTATGAACTTGAGAATAATCTAACGAAGGATGCAATTATTGTTTCAGAACTAGACAGCAGAACCCCTTTTAAATGGATGGATCTAGGCCCTGGAAAAAAATCACTTATTGGTGGGTCAACTGGTTTTGCTTTAGGCTGGGGTGTAGGTGCTTCTTTGGGAGTAAAGATTGGTGAACCAAATCGGCAAGTCGTTTGCTTGGTCGGTGATGGAGCTATGCTCTTTGGCCAAATTGAATCCTTATGGTCTGCTTCAAGATATGATATTCCCGTAACAATTATTATTTTTAATAATCTTAGCTATGATGGAGAAAGGAATAGAATTTATATGAATTCACCCTTAGCCGCTAATAGTGATACAAGAGAAATGTGGAAAGATGTCAGTTGTTATCTTGGCAATCCCATAGTTGATTTTATTGGATTAGCAAATAGTTTCAATATTCAAGGATCAATTGCTGATAATCCTGATTCTTTCTCTGCAGCCTTAAAAAAAGCCAATAATGTTACAAGTAATGGAAGGCCTTTCTTAATTGACTTGAGAATAATGCAATTGAATCCTGGAGGAAAGCCTGTGGAACAGATATGGCATCCTCATATCTCAATAGCAGAAAAAAGAAAAATAAAAATTTAACTATATAAATATTTTTTTCTGCTTAATTTTAAGATCTAACTACTAAATAATTAAAGGAGAAAACTGTGTCAAGAATTAAGCCAGCTTCTGTTGAACAATTAGCGATAGAAAATAAAGCCATAGTTGATGGCTCATTAGAAATGATGGGTTTTATTGCAAACGATGTACTTATTATGGCTAAGAAACCCGAACTATTAAATGCTTTTTCAATATTGGTGAATACGATCTATCAGTTTTCTTCAATTTCTGAAGAGCTAAAGTCACTAATAGGCTTAATGGTCAGCACATCAAATGGATGTGAATACTGTATGTCTCATACATTCAATAGTGCAATTCAAAAAAATGTAGCAAAAAATAAAATTGAATGCATTTGGGAATATGAATCCAATGATCAGTTCACTAATGAAGAGAAAGCAGCTCTAAAAGTTGCATGGGGAGCCGGTCAGTCTCCTAATAGTGTGAGCGACAGTGATTATGAAAATCTAAGAATTTATTTTGATGAAAATCAACAACTTGAGATTATTGGAATTATTTCATTGTTTGGATTTCTAAATCGTTGGAATTCAACATTAAAAACAGATATTGAAAGTATCTCAAAACTATCATAGATGTTATGAATGACTATTAAAAATGATTTATAGAGTAATAAGAATTAATTAGTCTTAGGATTATAAAATGTGGATTAAAAAAAAACGTCTAACTTTTCTTCTTAAATCATTCTTAGCAATAAGTCTTTTAATTACAGCTTCAAATGTTATATCCGATGAAAAAAAGGATAAATCATCTTATTTACTCTACAGTCAATTTGGAGAATTCTGTACGATGTGTGAATCAATTTTGCTCTGTGGCAACGATGAATACGAAATCAATGATGAAATACCCACTGATGGAAAATATCTACTCTACCATTTAAGAACTAGAACTTTTTGGTCACAAGTTTCAACTATTTGGGAATTTTTTTTTAATAATTTTGATACTACAAAAACAAATTCACATAAACGACCAGTTGATATTATTACAATCGATAATAATGATTGGTCTAATACTATTAGAAGTGAAGCGATCATCTCCTCTAATCATGATTGGTTTATTTATTTCAATGATCGAAAGATAGATAGAAAAACTTCAAATTGGTTGTCCACCAAAACTAATTCGAAACTTGGATCTTGCGAAAGATTACCCTTATGGAAAACGATTGATACAATTGATAAAAATAGGAAGAATGATAATGAGAGATAATCCTCATACATGGTCTTTTCATGGCTTCAAAACATATCCTATAAGGTATTTTGGTATACTACTCTTAATTCTATTGAGAACTTTTTTTGCTTCATTTTGGTTACTAGCAGGGATTAATAAAGTTAAAAATGAATGGATCAGTAGTGATATCTTGAAAGAGATATTTCTTCAGCGATTGACAGAATTACCTCCCGATAGCTTGGCTGTTTTATATTTATCTAATTTTGCTATACCCTTTTATAAAATGATTGCCTATATAGTAACTGTCGGCGAACTGTATAGTGCTATTGGTTTGCTTATCGGCTTAACCACAAAATGGTCAGCTATCATGAGTTTATTTATCCTATTAAACTTTGCTATTGGGGGCTATTATGATGCTTCCCTGATTCCTTTTTTCATTTTAGTTTTTTTATTTGTTAAATTTCCAACGGGACATTGGTTTGGAATAGATAGACTCATGATTAAAAAGTACCCAGAAAACTTGTACTTTAGGTAATGATTTTTATAAGATTGATTAAAGGTTAACTATTGATGTCTAAAGTAAAATTAATTAAATCCGTAATACTTATACTTTGGCTGGCTTGCTTTGCAAATATTTTTATACCTCTAAGCAATATTTTAAATTACTTATTAATCTTCTTAATTGCTGCTCATTGTCTGGAATTTATCATTTTTTATAAAAAAATTAAGAACAACAAAATTAAGAATTTTCTAATGGTAATGATTTATGGTTACTTACATATACAAAAACTAGATTATTATGAAAAAACTAAGCAATAGTCCTGAAGGACATCAATTCAGTCCTAGGAAACCAAATTTTTCCCTTCAGCAAGCTTTGGCTTCTGATTGGTATGATGGAAATGCTTTTAGAACAGCATTTGAAAATGCATTCTCAATGTTATTTCCATTAGGTGAGAGATCTTTTATTGAGAGCGTTAAATACTTTGAAAAACAAATTAATGATCCATCTTTATTAAATGAAATGAAGCAATTCTATGGCCAAGAATCTGTTCACAGAAAAGAACATCAAAACTACAATGAACTACTATGTCAACTACGTGGTTATAATATGGAATCATTACTGGATGCTCAAAAAAAGAGATACGATTGGGCAAAAAATACATTGCCTCCAAAAAGAAGGCTGGCTGGAACAGTTGCAGCCGAACATTTAACTGCAATTCTAGCTGATGATTTATTGAGAAATAAAGATCATTTTAAAAATACAGACCCAATGATATCCAAACTCTGGTATTGGCATGCAATAGAGGAAACAGAACATAAGGCGGTTGCCTTTGATGTTCATCAAGCTGTTGGCGGAACCATAAAAGAAAGGCGGAAAGCTCTATTCTTTGTTACTTACTTTATTTTTAAAGATATCTTCGTGATAAGTTTTAAAATGCTAAAACATGATGGAAAAATCTGGAACCCAAGAACATGGCTTGATGCTTTTTCTTTCTTATTTTTCAAGCCTGGAATTCTTAGACGTTGTTTTTTTTCATGGTTAAGATTTCTAAGATCTGATTTTCATCCATGGGAACAAGATAACCGAGATCTAATATTGAAATGGGACAATAAATTTTAATAATTCTAAAAAAAATAGAAAGTTTTTAATGCTTTTTTTAGACATAATGATTTAATTGAATATTTTTGATATGATTTTATTAAAGATTAAAAATGGGTAAATAAAGATAAAAAAAGACATCAGAAACTTCAAATCCCAAGTAGCACGAAAAAAGCGTCATATTCTAAAAGACATTATCAAAGGAAAACAAGAGAGATTGTTTGCAAGATTGAGAAAGCTTAAAAAGAAAAATAAGAAATTGTAGAGTATTAACTCAATTCAGAAATGATTCCAATTCACTCTTATACCTAGGCTTAATATAAAGCATTGTTCCAAAAGCAATGAATACTAGTGATAAGTATGGCTCAAAGGGCCAAAACGGTATCCATAATTCAAGATTTGCTGACCAATTTGTGGCCGTTAAAAAAGAAGTTATGTATTCTTGCCAATAAAGGCTAGTAACTGACATAAGAAGACCAACACCAATAAATAATCCACCACATATTCTAACAATCATTGATGAATCTTCATGGTTATGAATTTTATTTTTTTTACCCCAAGCTGCCACTCTTAGTGCAAAAGCAGTAAATCCAGCCCAATAAAATAGGTAATCAATCACCCCAGGATCTTCATAATATGAAAGATTCCACCAATAAACACTGAATGGATAAGCCCATAAAAAATAGACCCCACTCTTGTGAAGCAATGTCCACTGCTTTGAACTTAAATATTTACGACCAAAATGAAAAGATGTAATTACCATCGCTGGTAGAAAAATATAGCCAATACTTCCTTCAAGTTCATCTCTAAGGAAATAAACATCAGCGTAATAGTAGTCATGAAAAAAATAAGACATTATAAAAATAAATAAACCTTGCCATGCCATTGCAACAGCAAAGCATAAACCAATATATTTTCTATTTTTTAACAACCAAGAAGAGAATGAACTGGGGAAAAGTATATGTAATGAAGATGCTGCTACAACCAAATAAATAAAAGGAACAGCCCAACGAACGGAATATTGAATCATAGAAGAAATACCAGGTCCCGAATTTAAATCGGTTGATAATAAATTGATAATCATGGCAATACACATAGGAATAGAAATAAGAGAAAACAAATTCCAACTATTGATGACTTTATTTTTTAATATTTTTTTAAGATCAAAGCTCATATATTTTCATTGTGAAAAGATAAAAGAAGCATTATGTTTTTCATAAGAGGTATTTATATACCAACTAGTATCGTATACGATCGATATATTTCATGGTAGTATTTTTTGTATGTTTTCAAATCCCAAAAAACATGCATTTCAAATGATTAAAATCGCTATAGCATTCTTACCATGGCTTATTTCTCTCTATATACTTTATTCACTTGACTCCAGTGGTACATGGACTAGCGAGACAGCACATCGTGGTAAAATGTCTGTTGCAATACTTGCTACTGGCATGACATTATCATTTCTGATCCATTCTTATTTTTCTAAAATTATGAAAAAATAATTTAAAGCAATTCATACATTAAAAACAAAAGAATAAACCCCTCTTCTCAAATAAAAACACATCTTCAATAAAAAAACCTATAGACTGTTGATCTTTCATAGGGGTATAACATGTCATTCAACAAGCTTGGACTTTCAGATGAGTTATTGAGTGCCCTTCAAGAAAAAAACTACTTAAAAGCAACGCCAGTCCAAAGCAAAGCTATACCATACATTATTCAAGGTCTGGATATATTAGCTGGGGCTCAAACTGGAACAGGTAAAACTGCAGCTTTCGCTCTACCCATACTCAATAAATTACAAAAATCTAAATCAAAAAGACGAAGAGTACGTGCATTAGTGTTAACGCCTACAAGAGAGTTAGCATCACAAGTTGCAGATAGCTTCCGAGATTATGGCAGTAAATTACGTTTTAAAACAGCGGTTTTGTATGGTGGTGTAAGTATTAAAACCCAAAAAGATAAGTTAAGAATGGGAGTGGATATAATTGTAGCTACACCAGGTAGATTACTTGATCACTTAAGTCAGAAAACAGTAGATCTATCTGAGGTAGAAGTTTTTGTATTAGATGAAGGCGATAGAATGCTTGATATGGGCTTTATTGTAGATATAAAGAAAATCATAAAATCACTGCCATATAAAAGACAAAATCTACTATTTTCAGCAACATTTCCTAGAGAAATAAGAACTTTGGCCTCAAAACTTTTGCATTCACCAAAAGAAATACAGATATCTTCTCAAAACTCCACTGCTGAGAAAGTTAAGCAAATAATCTATCCTGTTGATCGTGCAAGAAAAAAAGAGCTATTAATACACTGTATAAAAGAAGAGAAATGGTTTCGTGTACTAGTTTTCACAAAAACAAAAAGAGGTGCAGACAAATTAACCAAAGTTCTGAATAAACAGAAAATCAATGCCAATGCCATTCATGGTGATAAAACACAAGCTGCAAGAAGTAGAGCCTTAAAAAGTTTTAAGGATGGAGAAATTCAAGTGCTTGTAGCTACTGATGTTGCTGCTAGGGGAATCGACATCAGTTTACTTCCATATGTTATTAACTTCGACTTACCTTTGGTTCCTGAGGATTATATTCATCGCATTGGAAGAACTGCCAGAGCAGGAAAAGAAGGAACTGCGATTTCACTGGTCTGTGCAGATGATTTTAATTTATTGAGTGGAATAGAACGTTTACTAAATTTTAGAATACCAAGAGAAGAAATTGAAGGCTTTGAAACAACACAGCATCTTAATACAACAAATCTAAAATCTAACAGTAATCAAAAAAAGAATCCTTACAACAAAAATAAAAAATTAAGAAAAAAATTTACTGATAATAAAAAATCACCTTGGAGAAAGAAAAAGAAATCATCAAGCAAAAATAAGAAAAATACTAATCAAAGAAAAAGTTCTAATAACAAAAGAAAAAGTCCATTTAATAAGAAAAATAAGAGTAAAAAGAATGCATGGAGAAATAAAGAGAATGCAAAAATTAAAAACAAAAGAACTGACTAGTAGCCATGATTACTAATTTTAGGAGGACTTCATGTCTTTAATAAAAGTTGAATGTCAGGCTTGTGGATTATCCGCAGAAATAGAAAATAATATTGAATTAGATCTAGAAACTAATTTCTTTATGTGGTCTAGTCATACTGATTATTCTGGTTCAGAGGTAATGGCTCTGTTTTGCCTTTCCTGTGGCAGCATAAATGCAGTCATACTTGATTCAGGCGTAGACCTAAAATATATATTGGCATATAAATTGGATGGATCTGATCTTGCTCAATGGTGTGTGGAAAAGAAAGTACCTGCTATAGCTAGAAAAAAACTAAAAGATTTCCAATACATTAAATAACTTATTTAAGAAAACTCAGGTCTTTTTCCTTCAAAATTATTAAAGTAATTCTGGACGGTTTCTAAATCCACGTCTTTGTTTCCTGTTGGTTGAAATAATTCACTTAAATGAATACATTTTGTTGAAAAATCAATACCTGCAAGCATAATTTTTGAATTTGTTTCTTGAGCAATACGTAAAAATCCAGATTTTAATTTTTTTACTTTTTTTCTTGTGCCTTCAGGAGAGATAGCAATAATAATTCCTCTATATTTATTAACAATATCAGTAATATCATTCATTAATAACTCAGGAGAGGACCTATCAACAGGAATTCCGCCTAATTTTCTCATAATTTTTGAAAAACCATTTTTAAAAATTGTATGTTTCCCGATCCAATGTACATTTACATTTAAACCAAACATAGCTGTAAGAGCTAAAATAAAATCCCAGTTAGATGTATGCGGTCCAGCAACTAAGACTATACGTTCCTCTTCTGGAAAAACTCCTTTAATTTTCCAGCCAGTTAATTGTAATAAGAACCTTCCAATCCATTGAGAGAATTTTGAATGATTGGCACGTAACTTCTTTGGAACTTGTATGTGTGGATTAAACATAATTAACTAATCTTCTAAATATTTTTTTCTTTTGACTAGGTTTTCAAAATCTGGTTCTCTCCTCTCAGCCTCTGATTTAAATGCCTCAGTCATATCATCAGTATAATTCATTGCATTATTCCAAAGCGCTATGTAGTTCAGTGAATCTTCAATAGAATGATCTCGATTATAATTCAAAATCTCTTTAACGCCTGTTACTGCTAGTGGGGCTTTTTGAGCTATCTCTTTTGCAATATTTAAAGCATGCTCAATCATCTCTTTTTGATTATCAAAAACTTCATTAATCAAACCATAATCTGAAGCTTGTTCTGCAGAGAATTTTCTACCTGTGAGTGCAAGCTCACGAACAATTCCCTCATTCATTAAATATGGAAGTCTTTGTAGAGTGCCAACATCAGCTGCCAAACCAATATTAATTTCTTGAATGCAAAAGAAAGCATCTTTGGTGGCATAACGAATATCACAGGCGGTAATTAAATCAACGCCACCTCCTATACAAGCTCCTTGTATAGCAGCAATTACTGGGATTCTGGATTTTTCTAAGCTAGTAATTGTATATTGTAAATCACGGGTTATTCTGTATCCAGCTTCGTTCTTTCTACCTTGTCCTACTTTGTGTTTTGAATCTCCAGAATGAATAACTCCCTCATCAAAATTAGCTAGATCCATCCCAGCACAAAAATGTTTACCACTGGCTGTAAGTAAAACAACTCTTGCCTCAGCTTGATCAGAAATTTGATCTATCAATGTTGGTAACTCTGACCAGAAAGATTTTGTCATAGTATTGAAATCATCGCCTCTGCACATATTTACATGTGCAATATGGTCTTTTATTTCATAATCAAAACATGTGTAATTCATTGCCTTACCCTTTGTATTCCAGTCTTTTCGCATGAAGAATAGGTTCAGTATAGCCACTTGGTTGGCCTCTTCCTTCAACTGCAAGATCGCATGCTGCAGAAAATGCAGCACCATTAAAGTCAGGGGCCATATTAATATAACCTGAATCATTTTTATTCTGCTTATCGACAACTACAGCCATACGCTTCATGGTTTCTATGACTTGTTCTTTTGTGCATAAATCATGATAAAGCCAGTTAGAAATATGCTGAGATGATATCCTGCAAGTTGCTCTGTCTTCCATTAAGCCAACATTATTGATATCGGGAACCTTAGAGCAGCCCACCCCTTCATTAACCCATCTGACAACATACCCTAAAATTCCTTGAGCATTATTGTCTAATTCTGCTTGTATTTCATCGTGCGTTAACTTATGAGGATCCCTAAGAATAGGTACTGTTAAAATATCATCAAGACTTGCTTTGGTTCTCTCAGCTAAGAGTTCTTGTTGCTTACTCACTAGAACTTGATGATAATGAATTGCATGCAATGACGCTGCCGTTGGAGATGGAACCCAAGCACAATTTGCACCAGCTTTAGGATGCATATCCTTCGTCTTGTACATATTTAACATTTCGTCTGGCATTGCCCACATTCCTTTACCAATTTGAGCTCTCCCCTTGAATCCAGTCTCTAATCCACAATCAACATTCCAGTCTTCATAAGCACTGATCCATTTTTGTTTTTTTATTTCATCTTTTCTCATCATTGGACCCATTTCCATACTGGTATGAATCTCGTCTCCCGTGCGATCTAAAAAACCAGTATTGATAAAAATCACTCTGTCTTTTGCAACTCGGATACATTCCTTCAAATTGACAGTGGTTCTTCTTTCTTCATCCATAATTCCTATTTTAACTGTCAGCGGTTCAATGCTTAATGCAGTCTCTATAGCATGGAACAAATCACAGGTGAATTGCACCTCTTCGGGGCCATGCATTTTAGGTTTTACGATATAAATACTTCCTGTTTTTGAATTTTTATGAGAGCCATTTTCCATCAGATCATGCTTTGCTATGCAGATTGTAAACATTGCATCAAGTATGCCTTCAGGTACTTCATTGCCATTGGCATCATGAACAGCTGGGTTTGTCATTAAATGGCCAACATTCCTCATTAGCATCAGACTCCTACCAGATAAGGTCAAAGAGGAACCATCTCTAGTTTTATAGTTTCTGTCTTCTCTTAATGTTCTAGTAATATGTTTTCCATTTTTTCTAAATGTTTCCTTTAGATTTCCTTTCATTAAGCCTAATAGATTTTTATAAACAATGGTTTTATCAGGACCGTCTACCGCTGCTACTGAGTCTTCACAATCTTGAATAGTAGTTATTGCAGACTCAATAAGAATGTCTTTAATGCCTGCTTTGTCAGTTTTACCAATAGCATCTTCTTTATCAATTTGTATTTCAAAATGTAAATTATTATTTCTAAATAATAATCCATATCCGTTCTCTTCTTTCTCCATGTAGCCAATATATTTTTCCGGTTGAACTAAGTCAGTTATAGAATCGTCATTTAATAGAACCGATAAATAACCATTCTCAAATATAAATTCTTTAATATCCAAATATGAACCATGTGACAAAGGTATGGTTGAGTCTAAGAATTTTTTAGAAAATGTTATAACCTTTTCACCCCTTTTAGGATTATATGAATCACTTCTATTGGCTCCACCTTCTTCAGAAATTAAATCTGTACCATACAATGCATCATACAAGCTACCCCAACGAGCATTGGTTGCATTAAGTGCAAACCTTGCATTCATAACAGGGACAACCAATTGTGGTCCAGCAATAGTTTTAATTTCTGGATCGACATTAGAAGTAGAAATAGTGAAGTCCCCTTGATCTTCGAGGATATAGCCAATTTGTTTCAAAAAGTTCTTATACTCAAGATGATCATGATTTTTATCTTTTCTGCTGATATGCCATTGATCGATTTGTGATTGTATGAGATTTCTTTTGTTCAATAGTTCTTCATTTCGTGGACTAAATTCACTCAGAATTTTCTCAAATGAAGACCAAAAATATTCCGGAGTGATGTCAAGGCCATCGAGGAGTTCATTGCTCACAAAGCTATGTAGATCTTGGGATATTTCTAGTTTCATTAGACTATTCTACCTGACAACAAATCATCATCAAGATTTTAGATTCTGATAACATTACAATAATTAAAAAAAGAGAAGGAAAATTATGGAAATAATAATTGCAACTATAGTTTGGCTCATATCTTTCATCGTATTGCCTCAATTAGAAAATCAAAAAAAAGTAAACCTAGTCCAAAGACTTAATTTTGGATCTATTAATGCCCTACTCATATTATTTTTAATTTCAACCTATTAAAATGTCTCTTCTTGAAGAACAGGAAATTGATTGCCCTAATTGTGGTGAATTAATTACGGTGGTTATTGACTTATCCATTGATCAACAAGAATATGTTGAGGATTGTTCTGTATGTTGCAGTCCTATTATCATGAAAATAGACCAAGCAAATGAATATAAAAAAATTGCTTGGTTTAATGAGTCTGAATCTAATTAAAAGTTAAAGCAGTGAAGGTTATTTTAATGTTAATTAAATCTTGAAATAAAATACTTTTCTCTTTGCTCTTTATCCATTCCTATCGTTTCATCCAAAAATTTATTTCTATGGTCGCGAGATTTGAAAACCCAGATACATACTGAGTTTTTACTGTGATAAATTGCCTTTAATTCATCATCTATATTGCATATTTCTTCTGGTATTTCTACGTTAATACAAATCATTTTAGTTAATCTCTAAAATTTACGAATTGCAGTGGTATATTAAATTTACCATCTTTTATTATTTTCATAATCTGTTGTAGATCATCTCTTTTTTTACCAGACACCCTAATTTCTTCACCTTGAATTTGAGCCTGTATTTTAAGTTTTGATTTTTTAACCAGTGCAGTAATTTTCTTAGCTAACTCTCGATTAATTCCTTGTCTTAACAATACTTTCTGCGAAGCATTAAAATTAGAGACTTCGATTTTCTGAGGATCAAGACTTTTCACATCTATATTTCTTTTAACCAGTGACTCTTTTAGAATTGGCATCATTTGATTAATTTGAAATTCTTCTTGTGAAGATAGTGTAATTTCTTCATTATCCAAAATAAATTTTGCATCTTTTCCTTTGAAATCAAACCTATTGTTGATAACTCTATTCGCTTGATCTATTGCATTAAGTAGCTCATGTGAATCTATTTCAGACTTGATATCCAATGATGGCATAATTTTTAGTCTCCATATAATTAAATAATAAAAACTATATTATCAGATGGAGAGTATTAAATGAGATGATCTTAAGGGGAATTAAGATCATCTCATCAGGGTTCACTAAAAATGCCAAGTAAGATTTGCACCAATCGTTAATGGGTCTATAGGAACATCAAAAACTAATTCACTAGGTAAAATATCTCTTAGTGATGAATTGTCTATATTAGTGACCGTTGCTTTAGATTTAATTTTAAATTTTCTTATATCCAAGTTAAGTGTTAATTGATCAGAAATAGACCAATCAGCTCCTAGCTGAAAAGCAAAATCAGTTGATGATCCAATTTTCAAGTCAGCACCTTCCAAAGGCCCAATAGTTTTTTCTTTAAAAAAAAGTGTGTGATTAAGACCAAGACCTACATATGGAGTGAACGTACTATTGTTCTTAAAATAATACTGGACTGTCAATGTGGGAGGTAAGTGAGAAGCGGAGGCAATTTTAGCTCCAGTTCCGAGCGCTTTGTCATAAATATTATGTTTAAAAGCTAGACCTGCCAACAATTCAATTCCAATATGATCACTGTAAAGATAGGTAAATGAAGTTGTGAAGTTTTTTCGATCACCAATAGATACTACATCCCCATTATTGGTTTGAGGATTAACATTAGTGAATCCACTTCTTATAATCCAGTTCTCTTTTTTTTGATTAATCGTCTCTACTTCATTACTCAGAATTGTTTCTGAAAAAATAAAGATTATTACTAAGAAACTGAAAGTTATTTTTTTTGAATTTTGCATACTATTCTCCTAATTTTAGAGTGGTATAACAATTGCCTAGACCTATTTTGTTGCCGAAGCCACATTCTAGTCCACCTTGCTTAGGTCAGCAGGTTGGCGAGAGTTATACTCTACTCTTGATGTTATTAATTATTAATTTCCCTATATAAAAACTACGATTAGGAACAATATTGTCTTGATATATCATTTATATTGCTCCTCAATTTTTTTAAACTTACTTAAACCATTTATAAGGTTCATTCCCAGCAACTTTGAAATAGATTGCCATATTAACCATATGAGTAATAAGCAATATCAAAGATGTACCAATAGCCCAATTTAATTCACGAAAGTGAATATGAGCACCTTGTGAATATAAAATAATTGCTATTATTAACGTCCAAGAACCCATATATAAAAATGCTTTTATGTTTTTCATTTTTTCTCCTTTTTTATTCTATTTAATAATTTTATTTCGACCTCAATGTCAGATTTCAGTTCACTTTGACAAGCAAGCACATAGCCTTTCTCAATTTCATCAACATTTAAAACATAACCAAAATCAATATTCGGTTTAATTTTTCCACTGATGATCTTGCACTTGCATGTGCCACAACTTCCAACCTTACATTTGTGAGGCCAAGAAATCCCTTTAGCTAAAGCTGAAGACAATAGGGTTTTACCTGGCTCCACATCAATAATATGCTCAGTAGCTGAAATACTAGCTTTATAAACTTTATTTCTTTTGAAAAAACCAAACATAGTATTCTATTTTTCTAATTTAACTGAGCTAAACCCAGATCAGATGGATCGAATTTTTTCGCGATTTCTCTTTCTTCATCCGTAGCGTAATGAAGATCCCAATGATCCAAATGTTTTTTTACAAAACTTCTAAATAAAGATGGCACTAGAGTTAATACAAATAATGAAAAATAACCAATACCATAATTTGGTCCTCCCACATCATCCAATTCCCAAAAGTATGTTTCTCCTCTTACATGATGATCACATTGCCTACCAATCTCTATAAAGAACCAGCTAGTAAACACAGAGTCATTATCCCAAGAATGTCTATGTTCCACTTCGCCCTCTTTCCGAATCAATCCATAATGTCCCATAAAATTAAGAGCCTCTAATAAAAAGTTAGACAGACTCCAAACAACAATTAATGCTAATAATCCTACTAAACCACCAGACCAAATGAATAGGAAAACGGAAGGCAACGAATATAGATAACCTAAAATCCAACGATTATCTAAACTTAAAAAGTTCTTACCCTTATTGTTTAATCTCTTTTTTTCAAGATCGTATGAGTATTTTGATTGGCCAGCATGAGACAACCAAGTATGTGCATAGACATTTCTTCCTCGTGGTGCTGTGGCTGGATCATCTTCATGGCCTAGATCCAAATGATGATTATAAACATGTGCATAAGTAAAATGAGATGCCCCGCTCAATGCCATGATTAACCTGGATACAAAAAAACCTTCTTTTTTATTATGCGACAGTTCATGTCCATAAATAATTCCTAAACCAGCCCAAAGTGATGCTGAAAGTACTGAACCTATGAGATGTGTTGCAATAATACCAGATTCAAAAGTTAGTCCATACAGATCTGATGATTGAATTAATGCTCCTGATGTATATTGATACAACCTCCATGCCAATACGACTTGCAAAAGAATAAATATTGGTAACATGACATACATTACTGAATATTGAAATTGCTTGATTCCATAGGACTCACCGACCTCATTGGTTTCAGCTCTAAGATGTATATTCTTAGTTAATGTATCAATAACAGTATATAAGCCGAATAGAAAAACTCCCGTCCAAGCATAAATTCCACCTAAAATAATTCCCAGTATTGTTATTAAACTAGATATTGGAACTATCAGATATCTTGCATTTATATAAAATTTCATACAATCTCCCTTTTTTTCATCTTTGAGTGGAGTGTATAATTTTCGCCTGAACCTATTTTGTTGCCGAAGCCACATTCTAGTCCACCTTGCTTAGGTCAGC
>Ga0206683_10000085_pt1 | contig 63466 bp, 69 predicted proteins | sample M280m12015metaG_FD_155483 | JGI IMG/M metagenome (GOLD analysis project Ga0206683, IMG submission 155483) | Ammonia-oxidizing marine archaeal communities from Monterey Bay, California, United States - M2 80m 12015 | ecosystem: Environmental > Aquatic > Marine > Intertidal zone | place: USA...
GATCCAAAATAATCAAAAATTAATAGAAGACAATATTTACATCTATGTACCTGTATATAAAGACACTCTTGATAATATCGAGGGTCTACTTAATCTTAATGAATTATTAAAAAAACATAGTTTGAAGTCACTTGATCATAATCTTATAAAAAAATATATGAAAAAGCCCTATTTCATACCAGAAAAAACAAACTTAAGTCAGCAGTTAATTGAATTTAAAAGCAAAAACCAAAAGGTTGGGTTTGCTGTTGATGAATATGGAAATATTCAAGGCTTAATCACAATAGAAGATATCTTTGAAGAAATTGTAGGTGACTATCTAGAAGAAACAAAGAAAATGAATAAAGAGATGAGACCTAAAAAGGATGGCGATAGCTATTTAGTAAATGCCTCATCTAATATTAGAACACTTAATAAAATAATGAATTGGAACATCCCTATTGACGAAGCTAAAACTATCAATGGTGCTATTCTTGAAAATTTAGGCTATATTCCTGATGTTGGAGCAAAGTTTTCTCTTGGCGATTACTCGTTTAGTATTATCGAAACAAAAGAAAATGCTATCGAGTCCGTAAGTATTAAAGCAATAGATTCTAAGTATAAATTGAAAGTTGTATCTTAGCTTTTAAAGATCCTCGTACTCAGGAGCCCAATTTTCAAATTTCGTATACCTACCCAAGAACGTTAAATTAAAACTTCCTATGGCGCCATTTCTTTGTTTTGCTATATCAATTAATGCAATACCCTTCTTATCTGTTTCCGGATCATAAACTTCTTCACGATATATAAAAGCTATCAAATCAGCATCTTGCTCAATAGCACCAGACTCTCTTAAATCTGACATTTGAGGCTTTTTGTCAGTTCTTTGTTCAACACTTCTATTCAATTGAGATAGTGCAATAATCGGTATATTTAGCTCTCTTGCTAGTGCTTTTAGATTTCTAGATATTTCAGAGATCTCAGTAGCTCTATTCTCCTTAGTTCCACTAACCTGCATTAATTGTAGATAATCAATAACTATAAGTGACAGACCTTTTTCTCTTTGAATTCTTCTTGCTCGTGCTCTAATTTCTATAGGATTCAACGACGGTGTATCGTCTATAAATATTGGAGCATTTCTCATCTGTTGAATTGCCCCATCTATTCTATGCCAATCTTTTTCTTCTAACTTTCCTGTCTTAACTGAATGAGCATTTACTCTCCCTAAGGAAGAGATCATTCTTTGTGCCAACGAACTAGCTGACATCTCCATGCTAAATATTGCGACGGGTTTATTATCTGCTAAAGCAACATGTTCAGCAATATTAAGAGCGAATGCTGTTTTACCCATAGATGGTCTTCCAGCTATAATAATAAGCTCACCTTTCTGAAGTCCTGCTGTTATCTTATCAAGTTCTCTAAAACCTGACTCTACTCCAGTTAGTCCCCCTCCTCCTTGCGATCTTTGGTCTAATTCATCATACGCTTCTTTAACAAGGTCTTTCATATTTGAAAAGCTTACATTCCTGTTTCCTCTTTCTGCAATTTCGAAGATATTTGCTTCCGCCTGGTCGACTAATTCTGATGGACTTCTGCCTTCAGGCTGATAAGCACTTTGGGTAATCTCATTACTGATTGATATAAGATCCCTAAGTAATGCTTTTTCTCTTATAATCTTTGCATATTCTTTTATATTTGAGTTGCCAGCTGTATTCTCTATTAAATTAGCTAAATAATCGATTGCAGGCGTGACTTCAAAATTACCTGATGAATCTAAAAAATCAGATACAGTAAGCAAATCAGTAACTTTACTCTGCTCTGAAAGAGTCTGGACAGCATTGAAAATAGATTTATTTTCGCTTCGATAAAAATCTTGTTCAGAAACTACATCTGCAATTTTTTCATAAGCTTGACTGTCTGGATCCAACATCAATCCGCCTAATAAAGCAGATTCTGCATCTGGGGAGTGAGGAGGTAATTTTAAATGGCCTAAAGACTCTATATTTTTTTTTGATTCAGCTGTATTCGCCATTTATTCGGATTCTTGGATAATTTCTTTTTCTTCTTCGATATTATCTATTTCTTCTTCTGAATCCAAAGTATTTTTTATAGCAATCTCTCCACCTACTACATTAACATTAATGTTAACTTTTATATCTGAATGAAATACAAGTGAAACTTCGTGCATGCCGATAGATTTGATTGGACCATCAGGCAGGTTAATTACACTTCTTTCTAGCTCATAACCATTTTCTTCGGCGCTATTTGAAATATCTATAGTGCCAATAGATCCATATAAATTACCATCTTCGGTAATATTAGCTTTTATCGTCAACATTACATTTTCAAACTTACTTGCTTTTTCTTTAAGTATTGCTAATTCTTCATTTTGCTTAGTCTCTAATTCTGCTTTTTGTTTTTCTAGTAATTTAATATTTTCTTTTGTTGCAAACGCTGCTTTACCTTGAGGCACAAGATAGTTTCTTCCATAGCCTGGTCTGACTGTAACTAAGTCACCAATTTCTCCAAGATTCTTAATAGTTTCTTTTAATATAACTTCCATTTATTTTCTCTCTTAGATTTTGATTACGAATGTTGATCTGTGAATGGTAGCAATGCTAAAAATCTTGCTCGTTTAATAGCAGTAGTTAATTGGGTTTGAAAGTGACTTTTAGTTCCAGTAATTCTACTCGGTATAATTTTTCCAGTTTCAGTAATATACTTCTTCAGAACTTCAATATCCTTATAATCTATTTGCTCAACCCCTTCAGCTGTAAATTTACAATACTTATTAGTATTTCTATTTAAATTTTTCTTCCTCTTAAAACCTTTCTTATTTTTACTCTTTTTCATCAGTTATTTCCTCTTTATCTTTTGTAGCGAGCTCTGATTCAATTTCCTCTTTATCAGAAGAATCTTTTTTCTTTTCTTCTGGTTTGTTTATTTTCTTATCCTTAGATTCATATTTTTCTTTTTTGTCTTCTTTTTTATGTATCTGATATAACTTCGAAGGTCCAGTTTCAGCTTTTTTCATTCTCAAACATAAATGCCTCATTATGGAATCATTGTATTTAAAAGACGTTTCTATTTCTTGGATTGTTGAATCATCGCATTCAATATTCATCAAAACATAATGCGCTTTGTGCATGTCTTGTATCGTATAGGCTAATTGGATTCTACCAATATCTTCTACTCGATGTATTTGTCCATCATTTTTAGTGATTATATCTTGGTATCGTTTGAGCATATCTTGGAGTTGCTCACTTTGATCTGGATGAACTAGAAGTACTAATTCGTAATGTCTCATATTTCCCCTTTTGGTTTAAAGCTACCTTATTATTAAGTGCAGCAAGGTTATTTCTAACTTAAGGAAAAGAATCCTACTTTAATTGATCAAACTATTCAAACTAAATATACAATCTTTGTCTAATAGCCTCGTATAATAAGATTCCACAAGCAACAGATACATTGAGACTATTTACTGGCCCTTTCATTGGAATAGAAACTAAATAATCGCAATTCTTCTCTGTTAAATATCTGATACCTTTTTCTTCTGAGCCAACTATGATAGCTATAGGCTGATTAAAATCTATTTCATTATAGTTAGTTAAAGCAGAATCAGATGAGCCACAAATCCATATTCCATTTTTCTTCAAAGCCTTAATGAAATTGGATAGATTAGATACATATGCTGTGTTTGTTAATTCAGACGCTCCTGAAGAAACTTTACTTAGAACAGGACTATCAAGGTTTACCCTATTTTTAGGTATAACTACCATGTCAACACCTGATGCATTAGCTGTCCTATAACATGCTCCAATATTTCTTGGGTCTTCAAGACCATCTAAAATAAGAATTAAAGGATTACGAATTGTGTCCAAGTATTTAATTGCTGTTTTAGAATTAAATTTCTCTTTGCGTTTTATTAATGCAGCTAAGCCTTGATTTTTTGACGTTGCAGTCATTTTATCTAATCTGGATTTAGATATTTTTTTTAATGGAACATTTTTTTCTTCGGTAAGTGCTACGATTTCCTTGAATCTTTTATTGTCAGAATTCTCTTTTATATAAATTTCAATGAATAATTCTGAATTATAATTAAGAGACTCTAATATGGTGTTTATGCCGTAGATATAGGATGTTTTAGACATTTTTTAAGAAAATAATTGATCCATTATAATCATATCTGCTCTGTCTGGGCCGGTAGAAATCATTGCTACTTTTGTTTGAAGTATAGATTGAATAGCTTCAATATATTCCTTTGCTTCAATGGGTAATTTATTAAAATCAGTTATTCCAGCAGTTGATTGTTTCCAGCCTTTGTAAGTTTTATATCGAGGTTTACATTTATTTAATTTACTCAATGTTATTGCAGGATATGTACTAAAAATATCATTTTCAATTTCATACTCAATAGCGATTGATATTTCATCCAAATCATCTAGAACATCTAATTTTGTAATGCATAAATGAGAAATACTATTATTGATAATAGATTTTTTAGCAGCAACTGCATCAAACCACCCACATCTTCTTGGTCTTCCTGTTGTTGCTCCAAACTCAACACCAACTTTAGCTATATGATCACCAATACTATCGTTTAACTCTGTTGGGAAAGGTCCAGAACCTACTCTAGTCGTATATGCTTTGATAATTCCCAGGACTGAATCAAATTGTCTTGGTCCTATCCCTGTACCTGTAGATGCAGCACCTGCAATAGTATTGGACGATGTCACAAATGGATAAGTACCATGATCTATATCCAAAAGTGCTCCTTGCGCTCCTTCATATAGAATGTTTGAATCATTTTCGATCAGTGAATAAAGAAATTGAGTCGTATCCTTAACATAAGGCTCAATAGTATCTGCAAATGAGAGCCATTGATCAGCTACTTCATTCTCACTGATAGGATTAGTTTTATAGAGATTCTTTAATAAGAAGTTATGATAATTCATCAGAGTATTTAATTTATCTGTAAATTTCTCTTCATCGAATAAATCCATTAGATGAATAGCTCTTCTTGCAACTTTATCTTCATAAGTTGGACCAATTCCTCTCCCTGTTGTTCCTATGGCTTGATTACCTAAAGCTCTTTCCCTAGCTTCATCTAGAGCAATGTGGGTTGGAAGTATTAATGGACAAATAGAACTAAGATGCAACTTATTATTAAATTCTATTCCCTTAGATTCTAATGATTGTATTTCATCAAATAATGTGGGGATGTGGAGTACCACCCCATTACTAATAATACAATCAGCATCATTAAATATTCCTGAAGGTATTAAATGAAGAACAGTTTTGTTGCCATTTATAACTAATGTATGACCTGCGTTGTGTCCGCCCTGAAACCTCACAACAGCATCGCAATTCTTTGTCAAAAGATCGATGACTTTTCCTTTACCTTCATCTCCCCATTGCGCGCCTACAACGATTACAGATTTAGACAATTACTCACTCCTATTTTATAAAAATCTAAGTATTATCACGCCCATTATAATGAGAAATAATCCAAAGAAACGAAGCGTACTCTCATTAATCTCATTCAATTGAACTAAAGATTTTTTATACCACGATGGAGAGATAAATGGAATAAGCCCTTCAAATATGAAAAAGAAACTTATACCAATAAATAATTCTTTCAGCCCCATAATGAATAAAAATTAAAAACTGTTATTTGGTTGATTCTTGATTTTTTAAATATTTAAAAAAGTCACCTTTACCATCTAATACCAATACATCATTGCCTGTTCCAATAGAATTCTTATAGGCTTCTATGCTTCGATAAAAAGAATAAAATTCTTTGTCAGCATTAAATGCTGTGGCATATATATTTGCTGATGTAGCATCTCCTGACCCTCTAATTTTTTGAGAATCTCTATAGGCATTGGCAAGGATAACAGTTCTTTCTCTTGCTGCTTCGGCTCTAATAATTGTTGCAGACTCTGATCCTTCAGCTCTTAGTTCTGATGCAACCCGTGCTCTCTCTTGTCTCATTCTATTGTAGACAGATTCACTTACCTCACCAGAGAGTTCAATTTTCTTAACTCGAACATCTATTAGTTCAATTCCTAGATTTTTTGCATTCATGGTAGCTGCTTTTAACATTCCAGCCATTACCTCTCTTCTCTCTTTGGAAACCACTTCTATGACTGTTCTTTTAGCAAATTCAGAACGGATACCATCTTTGACAGTTTCTAATAATCTTTGAGCAGCAATAAGTTCATCACCGCCTGTTGATCTATAATATTCTTGTGTATCAGCAATTTTCCATTTGATGAAAAAATCAACATAGAGATTTTTCTTTTCTTGAGTAAGGAATAATTCTTGTGGATTATTAATCGTTAATAACTGCTTACTATATTTTTGAACATTATTAACAAAAGGAACTTTAAAATGAATACCAGGCTCATAATCAGACTTAATGACTTCACCGAATCTGAACTTCAAAGCATGTTCTCTTTCATCTACTATAAATATTGAATTTGAAATTACTATAAATGTAATAACCAATATAAAGGTTAGAATATTTTTCATTATCTTACCCTCCTCATTCTGGAATCTTGATTTTGATTCATCTGTTGTCTATTCTCAATTGCTTGGCCTTTATTGATAGTAATCTCTGATCGATCTTGCTTTGGATTATTTTGAATTAACTTATCAATTGGGAGATATAGTAAGCTTCCATTACCTTCTGAGCCCATAAGTACCTTATTGGAATTAAGATAAACATCTTCCATTGCCTCAATGTAAAGTCTTTCACGAGTTACTTCAGGAGCTCTTTGGTATTCAACTAGCAATTTAGTAAACCTGTCTGCTTCACCTTCAGAATCAGCTATTACTTTTTCTTTATACGCTTCAGCTTCTTGTATCATTTTTGCAGCTTCACCTCTAGCTTTTGGTACAATATCATTAGCATAAGCTTCTGCTTCAAAAGATAAACGTTCCTTATCTTCTCTTGCTTTAATAGCGTCTTGAACTGCGTCTTCAACTTGGAGCGGAAAATTTGCATCCTGCAGATTAACTTTGGTTACACTGATACCAGTACCATACTCATCAAGTGTCTGCTGAATAAGTTCTTGAGTTCTTAATGCGATTTCTGTTCTTCCTTCTGTCAAAACAAAATCAAGTTTACTTTTTCCAGCCACTTCTCGAATTGCGCTTTCACTTACTTCGCTTAGAGTTGCTTCTGCATCTCTGACATTAAATAAATAATCAACCGGGTTACTTTTTCTATATTGGACTACTAAATCCACAACTATAATATTCTCATCTGAAGTCAACATGGTGGTTTGCTGTTTAAATCTATTAACAACATTTACATTTACTACTTCAACTGATTCAAATGGCCATGGAGCTCTCCAACTCAAACCAGGCATTGTTGTTTCACTGTATTCGCCAAACCTTAATACAACACCACGTTCAGAGTCATCAATTTGGTAAAGACCCGATAACATCCAAATAAAGAATCCCATAACGATAAGCAGATACATAGGTGGCCCTTTAGGCTTTTTGGAACTACCGCCAGGTTTTCCACCAAATAATTTATTAAATCTTTTCTGCCACTCTGCAACAATTTGGTCCAAATCTGGTGGTTGGCCATTATTTGCATCCCATGGAGACTTGCCATTTCCTTGATCATTAAATGCCATAATTATTTCTTCACTCCTACATTTTTATCTAATTTTTGTTTTAACATCTGTAGTTTACTCTCAACTACATGAATGTTTATATGTTTTTTCAATTTCTTTAAGTTTTTTATATCTATCTCGATAACGAGCTCTAGTAAATTATCATCTATAATGGTTTCTTGAACAACACTCGACTTAGAATATATTAAAGCTCGATCTTTTGATTGATCGATATTAATTCGAATTAACGCAGTAATTGGTTCTGGTTTAATTTTTTTAGATATTGCATCTAATAAATTCTTAATACCTAAACCGTCTTTAGCTGAGATTTGTATATTGTCGGTATCATTGATCAGATCTATTTTCTTTGTTATAAGATCAACCTTATTATAAACATTTATTACAGGTATTTTATTTGCTCCTATTGTCTCTAGGACTTCATCTACAGACCTTTTATTTTGATGCATAAATTTATCACTTACATCGAGTACATGAATCAATACATCTGCATTGGATACTTCTTCTAGAGTTGATAAAAATGCTTCTATTAATTCGCTAGGCAGTTCTTTAATAAAACCAACTGTGTCACTTAGGATTGCTTTTCTATTTTTTGGTAAACCTATAGATTTAAATACAGGATCAAGTGTTGCAAAAAGCTTATCTTCAGCTAAAGCATTAGCTCCACATAATGAGTTAAAAAGTGTTGTTTTTCCAGCATTGGTATAACCTACTAAAGCAACATTCTTCATGACTTTATTTCTAGATTTGCGAGTCGTCTTTCTTTGTACCCTTATCTTTTTAAGTTTTGATTTAATGGATTTAATACGATGTTGAATTAGTCTTCGATCAGTTTCAAGTTGTGTTTCTCCTGGTCCTCTAAGGCCAATTCCACCTTTTTGTCTTTCCAGATGAGTCCACCCTCGTATTAATCGCGTAGATAGATGGGTGAGTTGTGCTAATTCTACTTGAAGTTTACCAGTATTAGTTCTCGCTCTTTGAGCAAATATATCAAGAATCAACCTAGTTCTATCTATAACTCTAACTTTGAAGAATTGTTCTAAATTGCGTTCTTGTGATGCAGACAAGCTATAATTAAAGACAATTAAATCCGAACAGTTAAGATCGATTTCATCCCTAATCTCTTTCATTTTACCTTTTCCTATAAGGCTGCTTCTAAAAAACTTTCTCGCATCAATATAGGTTATACCCCTTACTGCTGCTCCTGTTGATAAAGTTAATGAAATAAATTCTTCATTATCATACTCGATAGATCCTTTTGTAGATTTGATAATGACAAGATGTGCATTGACAGATTTTTTTTGGAATTCAATCATGATTGTTTATCATTTATGAATGAGTCTAATGCTAGTTTAGCCTTATCAATTATATTGTCATTATAAATATCAAATTCAATGTCAGATGACTCAGACCTGAGCCATGTAAGTTGCCTTTTTGCCAATCGTCTTGTAGATGTTTTTGCGTTATCTTTAGCCTCCACTAAACTACATTTAGTTTCAAGATATTCACATATTTGTTTGTAGCCTACACTTTTCATGGAATTGGTTTTTGAATCTAATTTATCTGAATCGAGAAGTGCTTTCACTTCATCAATTAAACCTTCATCAATCATAGACTCTAAACGATTATCTATTGTTGAATGTAATTTACTTCTAATTGATGGAACGAGTGAAACACTAAAATAGTCATAATTAAGTTTTTTAGGTTTTTCTTTATGCAGTTGACTAAGCGGAATTCCTGTTATTTGATAAACCTCCAATGCTCTTTCAATTCTTTGTTTATCTGTTGGCTTAATCTTATTTGCTGAGATTGGATCAAGATCAAATAGTTTTTTATGCATATATGACCAGCCTTTGGTTTTTGCTAGTAATTCAATCTGATTTCTTACTAACGCATCTGATTTTGGTAAATTACTCAAGCCTTGTTGTATTGCTCTAAAATACATCATTGTCCCCCCAACCAAAAGTGGGACTTTTCCCCTATTCAATACTAATTGAATGGCTTTACTAACGTCTTGATAAAACTTTCCGACAGAATAATTTTCATAAGGATCGGAAATATTTACTAAATGATGTGGATATTTCTTCAATATTTGTTCTGAAGGTTTAGCTGTCCCAATATTAAGACCTCTATATACCATAACTGAGTCAACACTAATAATTTCCAATGGTAAATGATCCAGAAGAGAAATTGCTAAATCAGTTTTTCCTGAAGCTGTAGGTCCTTTTATAAGAATAATTTTTTCAGACATTTATAAAATTCTAAATTAATTTCTAAAAGCAGGAATTACTCTTTCACCAATTATTTTCAGAGCTTCCATCGGATTATCATGCAATCTGATTGATAATTGTGTCTGGCCTGCTTTTTCAAATAATCTAAATCTTTCAATTTCTCGATCTATATCTTCTATGCCCCCAGTTGAAGTAAATGATTCACATAATTTATTACAAAGTTCTACAGGTACTCCTTTAATATCGCCTGTACGATCAAAATAAGCATCAACAAAAGCTTCATAATTATTAACTATCAGGTCACATTCGTCAGGATTGCAATAAATACTAAGAAGTTCTTTATCAAGTTTTCTAGCTCTCCAAGCCAATTCTCTCCTAGACTCACGATAAGCTTCTTCTCTATTACTTTTGATATGCCAAGCCCAAAAACTATTGATATGTATCTTTTGATCTGGATTCATTCTTTTGGAAATTCCAATATTAATATTTTCTAAAGCAGAATCAATTATTTCTGGTGGTGTACAACCAATATAAACACCATCTGCTACTCGGCCTTCCATTCTCATCATCATATGTTTATATGCTGTTCCATATATCACTGGCTTTTTAGCTTTTGACCATGAAAAGTCACAAGGGACATTGACTTGAAAAATTTCACCATCATAAATTTCATTCATATTATTGTCTCTAGCTGTAGTCAAGATCTCAATTGATTCTCTAATAGCTAAGACTATTTTCTTGGGTGTAGATAGTCCCATAACTGTAATATTGCCTTCGCCAGCTCCTACAGCAACTTGTGCTCTACCTTTACTTAGCTCGTTTAATGTTAATAAAGCATTAGCAATCTTTAATGGATGCATCTCAAAAGGACTAACAGCGAGAGGTCCTAATTGTATCTTCTTTGTTGTTTGAGCAAGAGGAACTAAGCTTAGAAAAGGATCCCAGTGTGCAAAATAGTTAGACGTCCATATCCCATGCACACCATATTTTTCAGCTTCTATTCCTATTTCTTTTATTTTATCTGGATGTAAGTCGGGCTCAAGTATGATATCAATATCCATAAGTTATCCTTATTTCAGAATTTCTTTTTTAACATTCGCATTATACAATTTAATTCCACGCAATATTCCACTAGCAATCTTTTTTTGGTTGATAGGGTTAATTAAGAATTTTTCATCGCTTGGATTTGAAAGGTAACTTGTTTCAATAAGAACAGATGCTATTTCAGTAGACTTTAAGACAGCAAATTGTGCTTCAATAGGTGTTTTTTTTCTCATTCTTACATCTTTTTTCATTTCAGTTATTATAGCTTCTGCAATTATTTTACTTTGATCAGTAGCTTGAACTTGGCTCTCATTGACTTTATAGGCCACTCTCTTAGATACGCCACTCTTTAAAGCAATATTCTTCTTTGTTTTAGGTTGATACATTATTTTATAATTATCTCCCTTAGCAATTTTCTTTGAGTCTGATAAGGCATAAAGAGTAGCTCCTCTTACCTTTGAATCTTTAAAAGAATCAGCATGAATAGAAATTAAAAGATCAGCTTTTGAGTTTTTTGCTCTGGTTATTCTTTCATTTAGAGACTGAATCTGAGTGCAGTTCTTTTTTTTCCCAGGGCAAGGATAGCTATCATCATCTCGGATTAAAATAGCTCTCATACTTTTTTCATTGTCAATTAATGATTTTAGTCTTTTTGCAATTTTTAAAACTAAATCTTTTTCTTTAACTTTCTTACCCCTTGCTCCTTCATCCTTTCCACCATGACCTGGATCAATAGCTATAATCATTTTTTTCTTATTTAAAGCAGCACTTACTAGTTTTCTGCTACCCTGAAATGCTTTCTTTAAATCTATAACAATTCTAAAATTACTATTTGATCTTGAAGGAATACTAGATGTTTTATAAAAAATAATCTCTTCAGTCTCAATAACGACTCTAAGTTTTGCAATAGTATTATTTGCAATCCTTACTTTACTAATTAAGCCATTATTACCTAATGTTGATTTCAATTTATTACTTTTGGCAGATCGATAAAGATCGACTACAACCCTATTGGGTCTATTTAAGGTAAAAACTTTATATTTTGTTGTTTCAGATAGATCTAAAACCAATCTTGTTTCTAGATTATCTTTACTAATTCTTATATTTTTTAAAACTGATTTAGCAAATACTTCCGTATTTATGAAAATTAGAAAAAAGACTAATGATATTATTTTTATTACTTTACTAATAAAGCTTCCTTGATTACATATTAAAGATCTACTTTATCCAAGAATCTTTAAATTTGCTTACTTTTTTACTCAACTTTTCAATATCAATTAATCTTTCATTCATCACTTCATTGAAAGATATATTGACAATTAGGTCAGCTGATAAAATATAATCGCCTCCATTTTCTGGCCATTCAATAAGAAATAAATAAGGTTTATCCAAAATTGGCTTTTCATGAAGTTCCAACTCAAGTATTTGATTCAGTGTATCAATTCGATAAAGATCAACATGAAAAATAATAAATTCATTTGTTTCTATTGTCTCAATTAAATTATAAGTAGGACTATTTACCAATCCTTTAAAATTCATACCTTTTAAAAAGCCCTTTGAGAAAGTTGTTTTACCTGCACCGAGATTTCCTTGCAAATAGATCACTAAAGATTCAGTTGTTGAATGTAGAATATTCTGAGCAAAAACCTTACCTAGCTCTATCATCTCTTTTTCATTTCTTACTTTCATGGGTTTAACAATGGTCTCAACTCATTAAGTAAATCTGTAGCAATAAGACCTCTTTGACCATTTAATACTGCCTGATCTCCTGCCTTTGCATGAATAAATGCTGATAGTGCAGCTATTTGACAATAATCATGTCTTAAAAACTGAGCCAGTAATCCTGCTGTTAAGCCAGTCAATAGATCGCCCATACCTGCTGATGCCATTCCTGGATTACCTGCATTGATCATATAGGGCACTCTTTGAGAGTTGCCCACTAAAGTATTATTGCCTTTTAGAATCACTGTTGCTTGATATTGATTGATGATCTCTTCTAAACTTGATAATCGGTCATGTTGTATTTGTGAAGTTAATTTTGAAATCAATTTAGCGGCTTCACCTGGATGTGGAGTAAGAATCCAATTATCTCTTTTTATAGGTTTTAGAGAAAGTATATTTAATGCATCTGCATCTAGAATTAATGGTGTTTTTGAAATTAATGTTTCTTCATATATCTTATGAGCCCATTCATCTAACCCAAGTCCAGGACCTATAGCAATTACATCAACATTGTTTATTAATTCTTTAACATTATTGAGACTATCATCCACAGCATGGCACATTATTTCTGGTCTTAATCTAGTAATAACATTGACATTTTCTGGTCTTGTTATAACACTCACTAGACCGGCACCTGATCTTAGAGCACCTTCTGCTGCAATCTTTGCAGCTCCAGCCATACCCTTATTCCCTCCAATGATTAAAACATGGCCATAATCTCCCTTATGAGAAGTATTTTTTCTTTTAGGAAGCATTTTGGCTCTCAATTCATCACTGAATATCTCAACAGAGGGTTTTGATAATTTGTAGAGATTTTCATTGATTAAAAGGTCACTAAAAAATATTCTTCCACAGGAGTCAGGTCCAGACCCTAAAAATAAACCAATTTTTTTACCTACAAAAGTCACTGTAATTTCTGCTTTTATAGCAAGATCTTTTTCCTGTCCTGTATTAGCACAAAGACCTGAAGGAATATCTAGAGCAATTACTGGTTTTACGTTGTCATTAATTGCCGAGATACATTCTAAATATTTGCCTTCAATAGGTTTATTAAGACCGATACCAAATAGTGCATCAACGATAATATCAGCATCAAAATTACAATTCTTAGTCCAAGGTGTTATCTCAGCATTCAATGATTTAAGATCAAGGTAAGCTGAAAGTGCATCGCCTTTTAAATTTTCAGGTGACGATAAATAAACAACACTTGCATGAAGTCCTTTTCTTATTATTTGACTGGCTAGAAGATAACCATCACCAGCATTATTGCCTAAGCCACAAAAGATAAGAAATGATTTAGCGCTAGGATATTCTTTGTGAGTTATATCAAAAGAGAACTCTGCAGCTCTTTTCATTAATAAGAAACCACTTATATCTTCTTCAGTCATTGCTAATCTATCTATAGTCGAAACCTCATTAGATTTAAAAATAAATTTTTCAGAAATACTCATAATCACTATTATACTGTTGTTATTAAAACTCTACTGACAAAATGCAAAATCCTATAAAATTAAAAAATAATATTAAAAAATGGTCCAAAGAACTTGGATTCGACGATGTAGGTATTAGTGGTATTGATATCAAAAATGATGAAGAACATCTTAAGAAATGGCTAGAAAAGAAATTCCATGGTTCAATGAATTATATGATGAAACATGGCAATAAGAGATCTAGAGCTGATCTTTTAGTGCCAGGAACAATTAGAGTCATCTCTTTGAAAATGCATTACTATTCTAGAGATAAATGCACTGCTGAAAAATTAATCGATGATAATTCAATAGGCTATATAGCAAATTATGCTTTAGGTAAAGATTATCATAAAACTATCAAGAAAAAACTAAAGGTACTAACTACCAAAATTAAAGACTACTCTGAACTGGAAGGACAAATTTCTTTTGTTGATTCGGCACCTGTACTTGAAAAAGCTTTTGCTAGAAATGCTGGATTAGGTTGGATTGGTAAACATACTAATTTGATTGATAAATCGAATGGATCATGGTTTTTTTTAGCTGAAATATATACCGATCTTGAACTACCAATAGACAACCCTGCAACTAACCATTGTGGTAGTTGTAATCTGTGCATCGATGTATGCCCCACTCAAGCAATTATTGCTCCTTATCAACTTGATGCTAGAAAATGTATTTCATATCTAACTATTGAAAATAAAGAATCAATTCCAGTACAGATGAGAAAGTCAATTGGCAATAGAATTTTTGGCTGTGATGACTGTCAGTCCTTTTGTCCTTGGAATAAGTTTTCAAAAGTAGTCATTAACTCTGACTTCAAACCAAATCATAATTTGATGCATCAATCGCTTGAAAAATTATTCTTATGGACAGAAAAAGAATGGGATAAAAATACAATTGGAAGCGCTTTAAGGAGATCAGGTTATCATGGTTGGTTAAGAAATATTGCAGTCGCATTGGGTAATTCAAAGACAACACCTAGTATCAAGGGAGTCTTAAAATCAAGACTCAAAGTGGAATCAGAAATGGTTCGCGAACATATAAAGTGGGCAATTGAGCAGCATTAGATCATCTAAGAACTGATGCTGTATTATTGTAAAAATGGGTACCATTTTTAACGCCAGAAAGTTCTTTAAACAACATCTCAAAATGATCATTATTATGAATTGGGTCGATGCTTTCAGCATTCACTACTAACAACGGTGAATCATCATAATGGAAGAAAAACTTTGCATATGAATCTGCTAGATTCTCTAGATATCTTCGATCTATTAGCCCATCAACTGAAGAAGATCTCATTTTAATCCTAGAAATCAATACATCCACAGGAGCTTGTAGATATATTACTAAATCTGGATTTTGAGGCTTTATATGAAGAGATTCTTTAACTTTTTTGAATAATTCTAACTCTTCTTTTGTTAAATTCATTTCTGAAAAAATAATATCTTTATTGAATAAAAAATCTGCCACAGTAACCGATGAAAAAAGCTCTTCTTGATCTACTAATTCCAGAAGTTTTGATCTTTGAAATAAGAAAGATAATTCAGTAGGGAGTGCATTTGATTTAGGGTCTGAATAAAAATTCTGTAGAAAAGGATTATCTTCTGGCTTTTCTAGTATTAACTTACCATCAACATAATCTGATAATTTTTTAGCTAAGCTTGTTTTACCTGATCCAACAGGTCCTTCTATCGCTATAAATTTTGATTCTAATTTTATCGGTAGAATTTCAGGCATGTTATTTATAGTATCAAAAAATTACTGATCTTTTATAATGCTTTCAAGCTCCCTTCGTCTAGTGGTTAGGACGCTGCCCTCTCAAGGCGGAAACAGGGGTTCAAATCCCCTAGGGAGCACCAATAAACCATTCTAAAAAATAAAGAAACTAGCTGTCTCAGTCAACTACTTATGCTAACAAGCCCTCATTCATGATTCATCAAAAAGACTTGGATTCTGATCTCTAATTTCTTTAGGAATCTCAATTTCAAAATGTTGATAGGCCTTCAAAGAAGCTGTCCTTCCTCGAGGAGTTCTAATTAAAAAGCCTCTTTGAATAAGAAATGGCTCAATAATATCCTCAACAGTTCCTCGCTCTTCTCCTATAGCTGCAGCTATTGCATCAATTCCTACTGGTCCACCGTTGAAGGTTTCTATGATTGCTAATAAAAACTTTCGATCCAATAAATCAAATCCATTTTTATCTACATCCATTAATTGCATGGCATCTAGAGCGACGTTTTTAGTGATCTCTCCGTTTGCTCTAACCTGGGCATAATCTCTTGCTCTTCTGAGTAATCGATTTGCAATTCTAGGTGTACCTCTTGATCTAGAAGCAATTTCTTCAGCGCCTTTCTGATCGATCACAACATCTAAAATGCCAGCTGATCTAATAACAATGCTAGTAAGTTCATTGGGATGATAAAATTCGAGTCTTTGAGAAATACCAAAACGATCTCTTAATGGCGATGTCAACAGACCTGCTCTGGTTGTTGCACCAATCATGGTGAAAGAAGTTAAATCTAGTCTAATAGATCTTGCAGAAGGTCCTTCCCCTATAACAATATCCAATTGATAATCCTCTAATGCAGGATATAGTATTTCTTCTACTACAGCACTTAAACGATGTATTTCATCAACAAATAAAACATCATTTTCTTCAAGGTTAGTTAAAATAGCAGCTAGGTCTCCTGGCTTTTCAATTGCAGGTCCTGAGGTATGCTTAAGATTAACTCCAAGTTCATTAGATACAACATGAGCTAATGTAGTTTTCCCCAGACCTGGTGGCCCAAATATTAATAGATGATCTAAGGATTCTTTTCGTTTTTTTGCAGCTTCAATAAAAATACTGAGTTGCTCTTTAACGGGTTCTTGACCTACGTATTCAGATAACGTTTTAGGTCTTAGCATACTATCTACAGATTCTTCCCCTTCTTGTGCTTCACTTGAGGTAATATTTTCTATTTCATCCATCAGTTATCACTTATTTAAAGATCGCAATGCCTGCTTTAAAAGATTCTCAACTGTGAGATCATCTTTGTCTATTTTGTCTAATATTTTCTTAGCTTCTGTACTTTTATAACCAAGATTAGTCAGGGCATTATGTGCCTCTCTTACTGTATTTGAGATTAGAGACTCCTTACCACTAATTTGTAAAGAATCAGAAATTTCACTAACTTTATCTTTCATTTCAACCACTAGTCTTTCTGCAGTCTTTTTGCCAATACCTGGAAGATGAATTAATGTATCTATGTCTTCTGTCATTACTGACTTAATGAAATCATTGGTATTAATACCTGATAAAATTGTTAGAGCTAATTTGGGTCCTACCCCGCTTATCTTTATGAGTGCTCTAAATAAGTTTCTTTCATCTTCTGTAGCAAAACCATATAGTGTATGTTGATCTTCTCTAACAATTAGATGGGTAAGAATAGAGGTTGGCTCATTAATTGCAGGAACTTTGAAGCTAGTAGATAGTGGAATATTAACTTCATAGCCAATTCCATTCACTTCAATAAGAACCATATTAGGTTTTTTATTTTTTACAAAGCCAGTTAAAGAACCAATCATTATTTATTATCTTTCAACATTTGATTTACTGAATAACTATGAGCATGACAGATTGCTATTGCAAGTGCATCAGATTCATCCAGTTTTAACTCCTTATTCTTAATGCCTAAAATGATTTTGACCATTTGCTGTACTTGTTCTTTTTCCGCTGCGCCTGTTCCAACAACGGCCTGCTTAACTTCTCTTGCTGCATATTCAAAAACAGATACATTTATTTTAAAAGTTCCACAAATAGCAGCTGCTTTAGCTTGTCCTAATTTTAGTGCGCTATCAGCATTTTTATGCATGAATACATTCTCAATTGAAATAACATTGGGCTGGTGATGAATCACTAATTTTTCAATCTCTTGATAAATAATCCTGAGTCTTTCAGGTATATTCTTGCTTTTTGTCGAAATAATCCCACTATCGATGTATTTAGAATGATTACCATTTGACTCTATTACTCCATATCCAGTAACCCTGGAACCAGGATCAATTCCAAAAATTTTCACTTAATGATACCTAAGATATTCAATTTAATTGCTCGATAATATCATCAGAGATTTCGGCATTTGAATGAACAGCTTGAACATCATCAAGGTCTTCTAACATATCCAACAATTTAATCATTGATTGAGCATGCTTGAAATCTATTTCTACATCTGTTGATGCTCTCATTGTAACTTCAGCATGATCAATATTGATATTCTCTTTAGTAAGAACATTTTTTATATCTACAAAATCATTGGGCAATGTCATTATTTCTATAGAGCCATCATTCATAACTTCAATATCTTCTGCACCCAGCTCAATTGCAATTTCAACAATGCTTTCCTCATCTTCGAATCCAGATATAGTAATCAAACCTGTTTGCTTAAAAAGATAAGATACAGAACCTTCAGCACCAAGATTTCCACCAAATTTTGTTAATGCATGTCTAACTTCGGCAACAGTTCTATTTCTATTATCAGTCATACTTTCAATAAGGATTGCAACCCCTCCTGGTCCATAACCTTCATAAGTGACTTCCTCTAAATCAAAACCATCTCCTTCACCTGATCCTTTACTAATGGCTCTTTCAATATTATCTTTTGGCATGCTTTGAGATTTTGCTTTGTCCACAGCTGTTCTTAAACGTGGGTTAGAATCCAGATCACTTCCGCCAATTCTAGCAGCTACAGTTACTTCACGAATTAGTTTCGTAAACAACTTTCCTCTTGCTTTATCTTGGCGTCCTTTTCTGTGCTGAATATTAGCCCATTTACTGTGTCCTGCCATAACTGATACATATTTTTAAATAATTAATTTAACAATTATATGATAAATCTATAATGTTAAATATTTAATTTGTCATAATATTACTGATAGTGAAAATGAAAAAAATAATATTAATAGCTCTGATACTTCATTCAAAATTGGCATTCTCTGATGCCCTCTTTGATTCGTTACTTACAAACCTAAACACACCATTAACTCAAATTAGCTTTATTCAAAAAAGTACCAGTAGTACGGACAATGTTGCTATTAATTACTATGAAAAAGGTAATGGCCCAAAGGTATTGGTTTTCATTCATGGCTATAGTTGCAATAGTAATTACTGGTGGGCTCAATTGGAACATTTTTCTAAAACTTTTAAGGTAATCTCAGTAGATCTAGGTGGTCATGGTTTATCTGGCCAGAATAGGACAGACTATAATATGAGTCAATTTGGTCAAGATGTAGTAGCTGTAATGGATCATGCCAATATAAATGAAGCAATATTGATCGGTCATTCAATGGGTGGGCCTGTTGCGGTTGAAGCTGCAGTAATACTTAAAGACAGAGTGAGAGCAATTATAGGCATAGATACACTTCATGATATTGCTAAAGAACCAGCAAGCACTTTTGTTAAATTAATGGTTGGAACAATGTTTCGTTTTTCTCAAGAGTCAGCAACAGAAAAAGCTACAGCTGGGTTCTTCATTGAAAGTACAAATAAAGACTTGAGTAATTGGATCAAAGCAGGTTCAAGAAATGCTCCTGTAGAAGCGTCTAGAGGCTCGCTTAAATCTCTACTAGGTATGGATTATCCAGAACAATTAAGCAAAATAAATATTCCAATTAAAACATTGAATTCCCTTTATTTCAGAGAAACAAAAGTGGAGAGTAACCTAAAACAGTACGAAAATTTAACTATTGAATTTAAAGAGAATGTTGGGCATTTCATTATGATGGAACAGCCTACTTCATTTAATCTCTGGTTGGAGGATACGTTAAAAGTATTGAATTATTAGTTTAAGCTTTTAATGTAATCAATACAGGTTGAGCTATCGACAACTTCTCCATAACGTCTTGATATATCTCTTAGGTTATCTTGATGTGGTCTATCCTCAACATCTCCAACACAATCCTCGGGTACAAAAACTCTAAAACCATGCGAGAAGGCATCGATGACGGTAGCTCTAATGCATCCACTCGTAACACACCCTGTAATAATGACTGTATCTACACCTTCCTTATGAAGAAAGGTAGTAAGAGGTGTTAAAAAAAACATAGAAGGAGCATTTTTGCAAAAATTAAAATCATAATCCGGATCATAAATTCTTGAATCCATTGCTGTGCATGGATGCCCATGATAAAACTCTTCTCGTACAGCCTTTACTTTCCATAATGGCATGTCCTTGAGGCTATCATAAGCAGTGTAGCAAGAAGCAACTGGTATATTACTAGTTCTTGCTATTTCAAGTAATGTAGACGTTTTATTGGTTGCTTTTTCAACCATTGGCATATCGCCATTTGGAAATTCAGGATCAGTAAAGGCCAATTGAAGATCAACTACTAAAATTGCCGGTTTTTTACCAAATTCTATAGTTTCCGACGAATAACCTTTATTTTCATACTCTTTTGTCATAATTAATACCCAAATAATCTAATCTGCATAGTTTACCCCTAGAAAGGCTAAAAACATATAGTTATTAGGATTGTTGATTATAGTAATTATGAGAATAATAAGTATTGTTATATATTGATATATTATTAATATATTGATTTAAGATTGTTCCTTATCTATATGATTATTATATTAATATTGTATATATTTTAAAGTTATATTAAAGGGATATATTGATTATTTTTTAGTTAATATTTGTTAGTAACTCACTTAACCAGTGATTATTATTTATTCACTTGTCTTAATGGATAAATAGCTATTTATGGACAGTTAATCTAAAAATTAATGCAAATATACAAACATTTAGCAAATTTTACTTAGGTTTTTGAGTAATAATATATACATTATTAAAAATAAAGCCTCATAGGAGAATAATAAAATCAACTACCCTTCCTCGTAGATACTGTTTTATATGGTATAAAGAGTATTTAGTGGTAAAAAGTATGATTTTTTTTACAAGCAACACATTAAATCATATATTTTATTATAAGATATTGATATATATGATTATTTTTCAATATTAATAGATAATAAGTCAACTATTTTTTCCATTTTCATACCTCGAGAGCCTTTTACTAAAATTACTGATGGTTTTTTTAGTAAATTAAGTGTTCTTTCAATAGGAAACTCCTCAGTTTTATCAAAATAATAGATAGAATCATTTTTTTGACTTAAATTAAACTCCTCCAGTGCCTTTTTGAAGTTATCACCCTTAATAAAAATTGATTCTAGATCTTTGATTAAAGAAATCTTTTCAAGCAATCTTAAATGCTCTTTTGTAGCATCAATACCCAACTCCAACATATCTCCCAAAATAATTACCTTATTCTTAGGATAAAATTTATTAGATATTAATTCATTAATAGCAGCATGCATTGAAGCTGGGTTTGCATTATATGTATCATCTACAAATATATGCCTCCCTATCCTTTTAATAAAAAACCTATTGGATAATGTTCTTTGAATGGTTGATAATTTATTTAAAATTACTTCTAATTCAATGCCTATCTTTTTTGCAATCAAAAATGAAATAAGAGCATTTTTTTCATTATGTTTAGCTCCAAGGTTAATTGTATCAATGGTGTAAATTTCATCTTCCTTATTGTGAAAGCTTAAATTATATTTACCAACATCATTAATTGGGTCTGATGATGATTTCCAAAACTCCATTGATTGATTTTGATAAATAGAAACTGAAGAAGTATCTCCGCTCCACTTGTTCAATGGTTTACTAATATCCTTAAATCCAACACCATCCAATATTAATCCATCTTTCTTCAATCCATCAAAGAGTCTGGTTTTAGTTTTTATAATATTTTCAATGCTGCCAAACACACCCACATGGCTGTTATTAATATTTGTAATTGCAATAATATCAAATTCCAAATACTCACTGATTAAATCAAAATCTCCCAAATTACGAGCACCACATTCTAGTATTAAGTACTTTGTTTCTTGCCTTAGTTTTAAAACAGTAAAAGGTATTCCAAATTCATTATTTTCATTCTTATGAGTTACAACTGCATTTTGATTCGAACACAGATGGGCCAACATTTCTTTAACTGTAGTCTTACCGTTGCTACCGGTTATAGCAACAGTTATAGGTTTAATTTGCTGTTGCTGGTACTGTGCTAGCTTTAATAATGCTATATAGCCACTATCAACTTTTATTGTATTAATATGGTCTGCATTATTATCGCTAATAACAGCTACAGCACCTTTATTTATTGCTTCTTGACAAAAATCATTCCCATTGTACTTACTACCCTTTAAAGCAAGAAAAACGCTACCTTCAGTGGCTTTTCTTGAGTCAACAACTATGGAAGTGAATTTTTCATTCTGACAAGATAAAGTACCTGCAACAACATCATTTAGACTTTTTAAATTATCAATATTTATCAATCGAAACAATATAATTCCTTTTTTTAATTATTTGGTGCCCCGAAGAGGATTCGAACCTCTGACCCCCGGATTAGGAATCCGATGCTCTATCCTGCTGAGCTACCGGGGCATTAAAAAAATTATAACATTATCATCATTCTGTATTTTTGCTATTGTTCATTTATGAGTAAAAAAATACATCAACATTTATTGAATGTTAGCAAAGAACATTGTCCATCTTTAGAAAAAATTATTAAACAAAATGGAATTATAAATATTACTGTCCCTAAGAATTTAGAAATATTTGATTGCTTAGCTCAAACTGTAGTGGAACAACAAGTATCTTATAAAGCAGCACAAGCTATCTGGAAGAATATAAAAGATGCAACGCATCAAGCGAACATAAATTTAATAGACTATTTTGATGACTCAAATATTAACAAAATTAAAAATAATGGATTATCAAAAAATAAAATAAAAGCTATTTTAGGTGCAAAAAAAGCAATTCAAAACGGTGATATTTCATACAGCATAATCTCTAATATGGATTATCCTGAGTATAAAAAAACAATCACACAACTGTGGGGATTTGGAGATTGGTCTGCTGAGATGATTGCCATTTTTTATTTAGGCAAGACTGACATATGGTCTGAGAAAGACTTGATCTTAAATCGAGGAATACATGAACTGTGTAAAAATTCTAAATTAGACCCAGATACTCTTTTAACATTGGTAAACCCTTACCAATCATATCTAGCCATGCACATCTGGAAAAATAAAGACTAGATTAATCACTATTGAAATAATGTTTCAGGATTTTTCATGGTCTTTATTTCAATCACATTTTGACTAGGATCCTCAATAAAGAATGTCTCTTGTTCTCTAGAATCGTTAATAAACCTTATATATGGATCTTCAAAAAAAGAAATACCTTTGTAACTAGATATTTTATCTTTTAAATGTTTGAAGTCGTCTTTTGATAAATGAATACCAAAGTGAGGTACACATACTTTTCCCATATCAACGCTATGTCTTTCTCTAAAAGTTTTAGCCTGGGAAAAATGTAATGTTAATTCATTGTCCCAAAAATCTATATCTTGCCACTTACCTTCTTCAGAATCTCCTAATGTGCAACCCAAAATATCACAATAAAATGATATAGCTTCATTTAGGTCCAACACTGGTAGAGCAAGATGAAACCTACTACTGGATTTAATTTTTTTACTCATTTATTTGATTTTTAGATTCGATCATAGCAGTCTAAAAGCTATACTCGAAAGTATAATTAATTATATAGATATATTGATTAAAACATGACTGACCAGTTAACACTTTTTCCTCACTGTATGCCTTATAATACTGGCTATTACTCTGCTGATAATCATGAGATTTATTATGAAGAAAGCGGAAATCCCTCTGGCAAACCAGCATTATTTCTTCACGGGGGACCAGGGGGTGGAGGTGATATTAATGTAAGAAGATTTTTTGATCCAAAAATATATCGTATTATTACATTTGATCAAAGGGGTTGTGGTAGAAGCAAACCTAACGGACTACTAATCAATAATACAACCTGGGATCTGATCTCTGATATAGAAGCATTAAGATTAATGTTTGATATCGATAAATGGTTAGTCTTTGGAGGGTCATGGGGAAGTACACTTGCATTGGCTTATTCTCAAACCCACCCAAGTTCAGTGAGTGAAATGATATTAAGAGGAATTTTTTTACTGAGAAAAAAAGAACTCAAATGGTTTTATCAAGAAGGAGCCAGTAATATTTTTCCAGAAGCTTGGCAGAATTTTATTGAACTAATAGAGCCATCAAATCGTCATGATTTAATGCAGGCTTATTATGATATTTTTCAAAGTGATAATGAAAACTTAAAATTAAAAGCTGCTATAGCTTGGTCAAAATGGGAAGGAACTACATGCAGCCTTTCTTATGATGAATCCAGAGTCGATCAATTCTCAGACCCTCATTTTGCTCTTGCTTTTGCATTGATTGAAAACCATTACTTTATAAATCGAGGTTTTTTTGAAACGGAAGATCAACTAATCAATGGTATCTCAAAAATTCGTTCCATACCGACAGTTATAGTACAAGGAAGATATGACATGGTATGCCCAATGGAAACTGCTTGGGAGGTCTCCAGGAATTGGCCTGAAGCATCACTTGTTATTGCACCATTTTCTGGACACACTGCTTTTGAAAAAGAAATAACCCATGAACTAATTAAAGCTACGAATGAATTTGGTAAGAATTAAACTTTTGAAAAGATGAGAGAAGCATTTGTGCCTCCAAAACCAAAGCTATTAGACATTACTGTGTTAAGTCCTACTTGTTCTTCTAATACTTGAACAATTGGAATTCCTTCAGCTGCAGGATCAAGGTTTTCCACATTAGCGGAAGCAGCTATAAAATCAGACTCGAGCATTAAAAGAGAGTAAATTGCCTCATGAACTCCTGCTACGCCTAGTGAATGTCCTGTTAATGATTTAGTAGAGCTAATTTTTGGTATATTATCACCAAAAACTTCTTTAATGGCTTCCAATTCTTTCATGTCACCAACTGGAGTACTTGTTCCATGAACATTAATGTAATCAATTGTTTTAGAGTTCTCCATTGCTTGTTGCATACACCTTACTGCGCCTTCACCTGAAGGTTGCACCATATCTGATCCATCTGAAGTAGCTCCATATCCTACTAATTCTCCATAAATTTTTGCTCCTCTAGAGATTGCATGTTCATACTCTTCCATTACTACTACACCACCGCCGCCAGATATCACAAAACCATCTCTATTAACATCAAATGCTCTAGAAGCTTTATGTGGTGTTTCATTGTAGTTTGTTGAAAGAGCTCTCATGCCATCAAAAAATGAAGCAAGCACCCAGTGGACCTCATCACCTGCTCCAGCAAATACTACATCTTGTTTTCCAAACTGAATAAGTTCAGCAGCATTGCCAATGCAATGTGCACTGGTGGCACAAGCTGAACTGATGGAATAATTGATTCCCTTAATCTTGAAAGCAGTGCCTAAGACACCTGAATTCCCACTAGCCATAGAACGAGTGACTAGAAATGGGCTAACTTTACCTTTTTCTCTAAGAGCGTCAGCTCCATAAACTACAGTTTCAGGTGATCCTCCACCATTGCCCATAATCAGACCAGTTCTTGTGTCGCTTACCTCTTCTTCTGTCAAGCCAGAATCTTCAATGGCTTCTTTCATTGCTAAATAATTAAAACCAATACCATCGCTCATAAAGCGCTTTAATTTTCTATCAATGCATTCGTCTAAATTTACATTAATAGACCCTGCGACATGACTCTTTAACCCTTGATCTACAAATTGTTGTCTATGAGTAATACCTGACTTTCCAGTTTGTAAAGATTCTCTGACTTCTTCTCTATCAGTACCGATAGAACTAAGGATACCCAAGCCTGTAACAACAACTCTTTTCATGAATTTGCCTCTAACAAATCTTGAAATAGACCAACTCTTAAATCCTCTCCCGAGTAGATAATTTTATCATCAGCTTTAAGGGTAGCATCAGCTATTCCCATGACTAATCTAGAGTTAATAACTCTCTTCATATGTAAATGATAAGTAATTAGTTTAGTACTAGGCGTAACCTGCCCTGTGAACTTTATTTTTCCACCACCTAAAGCTCTACCTCGTCCTTCTCCTCCAATCCAGCCTAAGAAAAAACCTATTAATTGCCACATTGCATCAATACCAAGTGAACCCGGCATCACAGGATCAGAAAAGAAATGGCAATCAAAAAACCAAGCGTCTTTTTTAATATCCAGTTCAGCGATAATTTCGCCTTTTCCATAATCGCCACCCTCATCACTAATATGAGTAATTCGATCAATCATCAACATTGGTGGAAGCGGGAGTCTTGCATTATTAGGTCCAAACAATTTTTCTTTAGCACAATCAAGAAGATCTTGAAGGTTGTATTTATTTTTTCTTTTCATAATTTATATTTTAACAGAACCCCTTATAGGTAATTAATTTCTTTAACTTCCATACTGCAACTGCAATGTTTTAACTTTGCCAAACCAGGGAACACTTACAATAAAGATTTTATTCAATTCATTCACAGTTTTTTGATCTATTTTCTTGCTGCCCTGGAGCTCAACAATAAGCCGTAGTAATATGTCTGGATGAGTCACAACTAGAACTATTTTACCTTTATGCTGGCTCATAATACTACTAATTAAATCTTCTATATTTTGAGAATCAGTAATATTTATAGGCATACTTAAGCTTTTTGATAATGGTTCAGCAGTTTCCTGTGTTGCTCTTAAAGGAGTTGCATAAATGGCATCAAGACCAGCGATAACATCAATAGACTGAAGCATTCTTTGGAGGTCATCTGCTCTTCTAATACCTTCTTTGTTAAGGCCAGAGTTAGATTGTAAATCAGAATTAATCTGAGTATGTGTTGTCAATACAATAGTAGTTGTAGCCTGTGATTCAAAGAACCACGAAAGCAATGTTGCAAAACCAATAAAAATAAAAGCAAAAATAATTCGCCTTAATTGTCGCTTCTTTCTTTTAGCTTTGTATTCATCTATGCGATCAATCATCTGAATCCTTGTCATTTATAACGGTGTATTCTGCATCAATTATTGTGTCATTTGAATTTGAATTAGATTTATTTTTATTTTTTGGATTAAATGTATTTTTCTTTTTATAGAAAAAGCTTCTGATATAAAAAATAATAATAATCAGTAAAATTACGCCAGCAAAAGCAATAAAAACAAAGCCTCCCAATATAATTGCGAGAACAAAGATGCCTAAGCCAAAAACAATACTTACAGCCCTTATAATTAATTCCAATGGCAACATTTAATCAAATAACCTCATTACAACGCATAGTCTACTCTTAAAGATGCTATTAAACTCTATATCAGCTATGTAGGCAAATCCAGATTCACTTAATTTTCTATAAATACATAAAAATCATAAATATTTTATTGAATGTTCTCTTTTTGTTCTCTATTATCTATTTTAATGTAAGTAATTATTAATGGAAGAAGAATTATGTTAACGCCAAGTGAGAAAAAGACCTTTAAATTTATTCAGCAATACTTCATGGAGAAAGGCTATGCTCCAACCTTAAGAGAAATAGCGCAAGGTATTGGAATTAATTCAAGAGGAGTTGTGCATCGGTATTTAAAATCATTGGAATCTTCTAACTTAATTAACATCTTGCCAAATAGGAAACGCGGTATTCATTTAAACCCAGAGGCTAGTGAGAATATTCCACTAGTGCCAACTATCCCTCTTTTAGGTCGAATTGCTGCAGGTCAGCCCATTGAAGCTATTGAGGGTCGGGATGAAATTAATTTAGCTGATTTCATCATGAATGCAGATAGATTTGCTTTACAAGTCACAGGAGATTCAATGATGGAAGCAGGTATTCTTGATGGTGACACTGTCATAATAAAACATCAAAATATTGCCAATAATGGAGATATTATAGTTGCATTAATAGATGGTCTCGAGGCAACACTGAAACGACTTAAAAAACTACCAGACGGAATGGTTCTTTTAGTGCCTGAAAATCAGTTTATGGAAACCATTGCCTACGAACCAGAACGTGTTCAAATACAAGGAGTAGTTGTTGGACAACTCAGAAGTTACCAGTGATCGCTTGCCTTGGCCTAGAATAATTGCATTGGTTGACATGAATTCATTCTTTGCATCTATTGAGCAAATGGATCAACCAGAGTTATTTGGACGACCTGTTGCGGTTACTAATGGTATTCAAGGTACCTGTATTATCACTTGCTCCTATGAAGCTAGATATTGGGGAATTAAAACTGGTATGCGTCTTAAAGAAGCACGCAAACTTTGTCCAGATTTAATTCAAAGGCCCTCCAGGCCAAAACGCTATGCTGAAATCTCTATAAAAATTATGCAAGGTTTAAATAAATTAACTCCTGATATAGAAGTCTATTCAGTTGATGAAGCATTTCTTGATATGACTCATTGTCAAAAAATTATAAGATCGCCTGAGAAACTGGCTGAAGAAATAAAAGAATTAGTTTTCAAGCTATCAGGTCTACCCTGCTCCATTGGAATCAGTGGCGATAAAACAACTGCAAAATATGCTGCTAAACAAAATAAGCCTAATGGTATAACTATAGTGCATCCAAGCAAATCAGAAAGGATTCTCCATGATGTCCCTGTTACTGAGTTGTGCGGTATTGCAAAAGGTATTGGTGGCTTCTTACAATCTTATGGAGTCTATACTTGTGGTGATATGAAAAATATTCCTATTAGTCTATTGGGTAAACATTTTGGTCATCCAGGGAGACGGATCTGGCTTATGGCTCAAGGAAAAGATCCTGAAAAAATACATACTGATATTGCTGAACCTAAATCCATTGGACATGGCAAAGTAATGCCACCTAATACAAAAGATATCCGAATCATCAAAACATATTTACAACATATGAGTGAAAAAGTTGGATCTCGACTTAGAAAACATAACCTAAAAGCATCTAAATTCTATATAGGTTTTCGCTCTAAACATCGTTGGCTTAGTCAAAAAATGTATAGCCAATACCCAACTGATGACGGAATATGCATTATGAGATTAGGTCAATTATTGATTCATCAGCAATGGAATGGCGAAGGAATTAGTCAAATTCAAGTAACAGCAATAAAACCAAATAAAACTGATCAACAAATTAATTTCTTTGAAAACCAAGAAAAAAAGAATCACTCCAATAAGAAAAATAAGGTCCTAGATTGCATCAATGAACGATATGGAGATTTAACAATAGCTCCCAGCAACTTAATCCATCGATCAAGTATGCCTGATGTCATTGCACCTGCTTGGAAACCAAATGGTCATAGGAGAACGATATAATGTGTGGAGGGGCATCTTACCATCACAATGGAGACCATATGAGAGTTTACTTTCCTAATCCAAAAGCAAAACTTCCAGTGATAGCAAAAGACAATCAAACAAAATTAGTTCTTTGGGGAAGAAGAAAAGGACAATCAGGGAAATTACCCTTGGGTGGATGGGCAAGATTAGACTCAATTCATTCGGGCGTTTGGGATAGGTGGTTTCCTAAACCAGTTAAGATACCGGTACTTAGTTTTATGGAAAAAGATCATGAAGGAAAAAGTCACTGGTTTGATTTGATAAAAGGACAATGGATACAAGGATTAATAGCTATGGAAAATCAAGAACAAAGATTATATGTGGTCACCATTGAACCCGAACTAGAATTTAGTATTCACGATCGATGGCCAAGAGTAATGAGTGGATAGAGTTAATATCTTTGTTAACAATTAAAATCTTGTTTAAGATGGCCTCATGAAAAGATTCCTCATAGTTAGTCTAACTTTTGTATTTACTGTATTTACCTTTATTGTTATTGGAGCATTATTATTTGGTCCTAAGTATGTTGACAGTAAGATAAATCAAACATCTACACACGCTCCTTTTGAGGTATCGGATAAGGCAAAAAAATTACATAAGGATTTACTAATTGGTGATTGGCATGCTGATAGCACGTTATGGAATCGTGATTTATCTAATCGCTATGATTATGGGCATGTTGATATTCCACGATTACAAAAAGGTAATGTAGCACTCCAAATGTTTACCTCAGTCTCTAAATCACCGAGAGGACAAAACTATAATAAAAATGAGACTTCGGCGAATGATAACATCACATCATTGGTTATTTTACAACGATGGCCTATAAAAACTTGGAACAGCCTAGCTGAGAGAGTTATTTATCAGGCAAGAAAAATTCGTACTCTTGAAAAAGAAGATAGTCAAAATTTTATGTTAATTTTATCTCAATCAGATCTTGATGAATTTTTGCAAAAAAGAAAGTCCAACTCAGATTTAATTGGTGGACTTCTTGGTACAGAAGGATCTCATGCTCTAGATGGTGAATTAAAGAATATTGAACGACTGTTCAACGAAGGCTTTCGAATGATGAGCCTTCAGCACTTCTTTGACAATAAACTAGGTGGATCATTGCATGGAATATCAGGCAATGGATTAACACAGTTTGGCCAAGAAGCCATTCAGGAAATGCTTCGTCTTGGAATTATGATTGATGTATCGCATTCTTCTGAAAATGTCGTAAAAGATGTCCTTAATCTAAGCGATCAACCAATTTTAGTGAGTCATACAGGATTTAATGGTCATTGCCCCTCTTCTAGAAATATTAGTGACTCACTAATGAAAGAAATCGCAAAAAAAGACGGATTAGTTGCAGTAGGGTTTTGGCATGCAGCTGTTTGTAATAATACTCCTCAATCTGTGGCTGAAGCGATTCAATATGGAATAGAATTAATAGGAGCCAAACATGTAGCCCTTGGCTCTGACTTCGATGGAGCAGTCCGTCCAGGCTTTGATACCTCAGAGCTTGTTGCTATTACCCATGAGTTACTGGAAGCTGGTGTAAAAGAATCTGAGATTCGCTTGGTTATGGGAGAAAATATGTTGAATTTCCTAAAGAAGAATCTAGCTGATTAAGAACACTATTTAAGTGATTGTTTGTCTTTTTAGGTATACCTTTTCTAGAAAGATGTTAGAAAAGATGCTGCATTACCACCGGATACTTCAGCCTTTCTAGCTGCTATTAGATAGTCAACTCCTTCTGGCGATAATTCATCATGATTACCGTAGATTCTTGTTACTCGGTTTTTATGAAATATTTTTACTTGTGAATGAAAAGGAATAACCGTTTCAGGATTATTGCCAAAAAGTTCTCGATGCTTTTCAGGTAATCGGTACCAAGGTACTGTCATATTATGATGATGAGCATTATGGAAACCAAAGTTCAAAGTTAACCAGTTAATGGCTTCAATGTTAAAAGAATGAGGATTACTGTATGTATGTATCTGTTCCCATTCATAGTCACCCTGTCTTGCTGGTTTGTCATTACTAAAAAGAGTTAGATTGTAGGGGTAATCATGTTGAATTGAATCCATGAATCGCAGAACAGTCAAGAGTAAGATATAAGAGAAAGTATACAAAAGAGCAACTTTTGGAAAATAGATGATTAACGCTAAGAACATAGTGAATCTTATAACAATAACTGCAGTATTTCTAAAACGTTGATTTCTTCGTTCAGGAATAATAAAAGAAGAAAACATCATAATAAAATGCATGATAAATTCATGAGCAGGTATATAAAACCATTCAAATATTTTGGTTAATAAATATTTTTTTGGATTGCTTTCAAAAAAGGCTTCATAATCGAACCAGACAACATCATCAACATCAACGTGATGTCTAAAATGCTTATGCTGAATATCTTTATACGTTCCATAGGAAGAACCACAAATCCAGCTAAAAATTTCACCAAAATAATTATTAAATCTAATTCTTTTAAACACTAAATTATGAGCACACTCATGAATTAAGTAAGCGGCAATAATCATGGAATGCCCTAAAAGAAGAGCAGATAGGATATTTATAATAATGCTTGAATCAAATAAGCCTAAAAAACCTATAATATAACCAACAATTGAATAAAGAATTGCTCCTCCGTTATAGATCATTCCTTGAGATTCTTTAAATAAGTTTTCCATAATTAAAGATTAGCAAATCTATAATGATTCACAATAATTGACACCCTATTAATTCCGTCTACTGTTTTCTCTTCTCCAATCTTCTGGATCTAGAAAATTACCACTCCAGATTCCTACCCTATTAGTCATTGCTTCAACCATCTCATTTTCATATCGTCGTGAATATTTTAAATAAGCAATAGCCATACCTGACTTAACCATTTCTGATTGAAGATCCAATCCATTGGCGTAACAGATACTGAGAGTTCGATCGTATTTATCTCTTCCCTCATCTGTACAGCGAACTTCGTTACCATCGATGAGTTCTCTGAGTTTTTTTGTAGCTTTTTTACCGCACGCCCAAATTTTGCCATTAGGTTTTTGACAATATTGAGTTTGACCATAGAAATGACTTTCAGGTGCATCAATACCACTAAATCTAATCTTCGTTCCATTAATAGTAATGGTATCGCCATCAATCACTTTTGCTTTTCCAACTAGATCTATTTTAGGGGCTTGATCATCTCGATTGTGATATTTGTCATCCAGAGTTGTATCGCCATAGCCGTATATAGAGTCATTGCCTCCCATAGGAACTGATCCTGACTGAATGGGTGATGGTCCATCATCTCGTTCACGTTCGCCCTCACCTCCATTTTGACTATAAGAGATAGTTGGAAAGATTAAAAAAGAGATAATTGTGAAAAGAATTTTATTTCTATTGAATTTTAACATATTTAATAAGCCCTCTTAGTAAGTGTTCTAGCTATAGATCGAGAAATACTTTGCGGTATAATTTTTGCTAAAATTGCAAAAAATTTATTCAATCTGCCATTAATTAATATCATTTTACCATTCATTACAGCATCAAGCCCCTGCCTAGCTACTGTTTTTGAATCCATCCATAACCATTTGGGTGCTTTAGCTACTTCATCCATTCCTGCTGCAATATGAAATTCTGTTCTTGTTAGACCAGGACATACAGCCGAACAATGAATTCCTTTATCCAGATATTGCAGATGTATACTCTCTGAAAATTTGATCTGAAAAATCTTTACTGGACTGTATAAGCCTGCCATATCTGGTGATGGAATAAAAGGAGCTAGTGATGCTAAATTGATAATTCTTCCATAACCATTATTGACCATACTGGGTAAAAATAAGTAAGTCAGTTCTACTATAGTATTCACCATAACTTGAAGAAAGTTTTGGTGTCTTTCCCATTCCATTTCTTCAAACTTTCCTGTGTTACCGTATCCTGCATTATTGACTAATGCATCAATATGGATTTCGTTATCTACGCAATATTGATGAATATATTTAGGAGCTTCAGGTTTAGAAAGATCCATAGAAATTAGGTCAATCCTAGCATCAGAATTCTTGAGGAGTTTCACCTTTAGATCTTCCAATCTATTCATCCTTCGAGCTGTAATCACAAGATTAAATCCAGCTTCTAAGAATACTTGTGCAAATGCCTCTCCTATTCCAGATGATGCACCTGTAATTAAAACCGTTTTTCTAGTCTGCTCTGACACTTTTTATACCCTAATAATGTTATACCCCAAAAGTGCTAAAAGAACACCAATTATCACCTGTGAGGCAATATATAAAACTAGTTTCAACAGTTCTCCATTCTGGATAAATAATTGGGCTTCAAAAGCAAATGCGGAGAATGTTGTATAACCCCCTAACACACCAATCGCAATGAACATATAAAAACTTGTAGGTTCAGATATTTTATTTGAAAAATATCCTGCAAAAAGACCAATAAATAAACAACCAATAATATTTACAAAGAAAGTTCCTAAAGGAATAGCAGATAAAGGCACAGCTTTCTCAATTAATGCAGTTGAAAGGAAACGGAGTATTGTTCCAAAAAAACCACCAATACCAACCCATATGCTTAATTTTAATATTTCCATTCTTATCTCAATAATTATTTAAATTTATCGAATCACACACTAGCATTATAAAACTATGAAATTTCATCTAAAAGTGATTTCGGATCATTCAACTTTTTCTTGGATGACTTTCTATCGTATTTAGTTTTATTTTTATGCGTCTTAGTCACACCATGCTTAGGTGTTTTTTTTCTAAATTTTGTTTTTTTCTCATTCATGACCTTAAACTTATTCCATTGAATCTATCCATTCTCTAATCAGAGCTATACCTTCTTGATGTGCTATTGATCTTCCAGATTCAGGCATCATGATATCCGGCTCATTTGAGATCATTCTATAGAGAAGTATAGATTGATCTGGAAAACCTGGAACGATTGAATATTTATTGGTACCAGCTCCTCTGCCAGCTGCTACTGGTGGCTTATTAATACCAATACTTTTTCTATTATTCTCAAGCAAATTAAGATAGAGCCCTGTGGTATTTGCTGAGCCATTCTTTGAATGACAATGGCCGCAATTAATATCAAGATAAGCTCTAGCTCTATCATTTAGTGGCTCTTCCGAGTCTGAATAATTAGAAATTGGTTGAGGAATTTCAATATTTTCAGAGATTAGGTTCATTGCTCTCCACTTCACTAACTGATTCATAGGACCTTCAGAATAATGATGTATTTTATTAAGATTCCTTGGTTTAGGTCCTATAGGAACTAAAGAATTATTCTTTAAATGACACTCTTTGCATTGATTCTTATTGGGTACACGATAACGAAGATTAGTAAGGTTATTGGATGGATCCAAATATTGAGTTAAGACAGTCTTACCAGCTATATTTAAGTATGCTTCTTCTTGTTCTTTATCCCAGACATAAGTGATTGCTTCCCAGCCATTTTTTTTATGCAACAGTAATCGTGTTTCAATTAAATTAATACGATCAGAATTTATTGCTTCATATGAGAATGTTTTTATAAGAACTGAGCCTATAGGAAAATTAAATACTTCATTTTCTTCATACGCTGCTCTCATAGTTTGAGGAATATAAACAAATCGAGTCTTATCTGCATAATCTGTAAATAGAGGAGATATTAAACTATATGGAAGTACACCAGTATTAGGTAATTGCCTCTGGGGATTACTGAAAAAACCAAAATCAGAGAGCTTTTCTGGGTGTGTATCCGATAGTATCATCTCTTCATTGACCATTGAAAAGACATTCAATGTAAAAATTAAAAAAGCTATAGAAATGGTAGCAACAAACTTTTTAGTCATTATATCCTGATGGCAAATCAATAATAACAGTATTTAAAGGTTCAATAGTACCCTTAAAGTCGAGAGAATCTCTATTAACTGGATTTGGTAATGAGAGCATATATTGAATAGGTTTAATCGACATAAAAGATGAATCATAGTTATCTTTCAGTATCAATTTATCTTGTTCAGGCTGGCCAAAAATCATTTGTGATAAGGGAAGTACGCCATCCCAAAATATATCTGGCATATCCTCTTTAGCTAAATGCTTTACTACTGATGCAATTTCTTTATCCATATCAGGATTGTATCCAGAATTACTCAATCTATTATTATGTATCTGTATCGCCCTAGGGTGAGGATAGTAATCAGTTTCATCAATAGCCTCTTCATAAGAATAGCTGACTATCGCTATATTCATCGTTTCATTGCCAGAGATATCATTATCAAATATTTCAACATCAGAATTTGCCATAACAATAACACCAGTACCTCTTGGGACTTCGCCTACTATATTTCCTTCGGGTGCAAAGTTATCGGTGTCATTATTGAGAATTTGATTACTAAATACTCTCACATGATGCCCCCCTTGTTGAGGCAAATCAGGTAAATCAAACACCAATATTCCACCTGTATTATGTTGAGCTATATTGCTATGCACATCAGCGTAATAAGAATTTTCAATCTCAATACCTGCGACATTATACTCAGCTCTACTATTACGAACTATGATGTTCTGAGATTGTCCCACATAAATACCAGCATCCGATGCACCAATAGCAACACAACCATCAATTAAAACATCTTTGGATTGAACTGGGTATAAACCATAAGCACCATTAGTGCTTTTTGGACCGCTAGTCCATTCCGTTCTAATATTTATAAAATATATCCCATCTGAACCAATAGCTTTGATTGCATCCCCTTTGGTATTAGTAATGGCAAAATCTTTAAGTAATACTTTATTTGAAGTGACTAGGAGACCTTGGGCACCAGTCATCTGATTTGAGAAATCTAATATTGTATTCTCATGGCCTTCACCAGATAGAATAATATTGTCAATATCGAGTGACAATCCATCTTCAATTGAATAGGTACCTGCAGTTAGATGAACTTCGTCACCAGGGTTAGCTAATATTAGAGCTTCTTGTATTTTTTCCTGAGCTTCATCTGATGGTGAAACGATGATTACATCTGTCAATGCATCAAAAGAAAAAAGCACAGTAATAATAAATAGTATTCTCATAATCAAATACTACCAAAGAAAACGATTGGAATAATTAGAAAATAAAATAATGGCGGAGAGGGAGGGATTCGAACCCCCGGAAGGTTTGACCCTTCAACGGTTTTCAAGACCGCCGCATTCGACCGCTCTGCCACCTCTCCTTATTCGTTAGAACCTGTATTCTATAGAGTCTATAGATGATTTCAAAGATTTATCCAATTTTGTCTAAATGCCTCAATGATTGCATTTTGATTGCATTTATTTCCAGCTGGCTCTGATCTTCGTTTCAAGTTGCTGTATTACATCATCATCCACACTTGTAAACAAGTGTCCATAGACATCCACTGTGGTTGATATAGCAGAAAACCTTTATCACTACTTACTCAGAGCAGAGTTATTGAAGAAACAATTTAAAGATCATCCTGAGTTATTAGAACAGGGTGGATTCCCTCAAATAAAAGAAGAACTAACAGATTAAACAGGAGAATTTAAGTAGGTAATAGTTAATTGCAAACAAGTGGCAAAAGTAGCCCAGAGAAGATATGGAATATTTGCGTAGACTATCCAGCGAAGCTCAGGAGCGGCATACCACAGTGCATAGAGGGCCCAGACAAGCGTCCCAGCGACAAACAGAATATCAATTGAAGCAAGTAAGTTGTTTTTGAGACCAAACTGTAGTGGAGTAAATGCAAAATTAAATACAAGATTTAGAGCAAAAGGTAGTGCAATAATCCAAGGAATCTGCTTTGTGAATGCCCTATAAAAAACAGTACCGAATGAAATTGCGATAATCGCATAAAGCATTGCCCACACTGGACCAAAGAGCCACGCCGGTGGCGACCAAGAAGGTTTTATAAGTTGTGCATACCATTCATAACTTTGCATATAACTTATATATTATATTGGATAAGTATTTTTATCAAAAAACCAGGATAGACTGACGCATTCGATGCTCTGCCACCTCTCCTTGTTCTTTAGAATCTGTATTCTGTATTGTCTCTGAATGATTTCAAAGATTTATCCAATTTTCTATCTGATCGCATAATGATTTTCTAGTCTCCAACTTAAAAAATTAGATCAAATAAAATAAGGAGATTAATAGAACAAGAAGAGGAAACCATTTAAGAGACTTAATAAATAGGATTCTTCTCTTAAACTCAACTGAATCATTAACCCATGGATATGGTTCTTCAGGTATAGATACTTCTAAGAAGTCACACAGTGGCTCCCATCCATCCTTTGCAGAATGAACCAATAGTCGATCTTGAGAAATATACTTCTTTACAGACTCAATGTGCCTAGTAAATACTTTCATAGCAAATTCCTTATCCTCAAAACGGTTCAAAAATGGAGGACCAAATACTGTGTTATGCATCATTTTCATGAGGCGATCACTTCTTGGAAAGATCCGCCTAATCCATTTCGGAAAGTTCATGGGAACTTGATAAATCGTACCTCTTGCACTGTCATACCAAGCACTTGCATCCCTAACACTCAAAATAACTTTTGCATTGGGATACTCATCAGCTAATTCTTTATAGTATGCAATTGCAGGCCAATCTACAGCGGATTGATAATTTTTGAAAACTTGCTCCCAATTCATTGGTTCACCTAGTGAGGCATTATAAAAATAATTTGTTTGTTCACCACTGAGGATAACTTCTTTCATATGGTGACAAGGACCAAAACCCAACTTCTCTAGAGCAACCTTTAAGGAAAGTGTTCCTGTCCTTCCAAAGCCTGCTCCTATTATCTTTAATGCCATACAGATATCTTACCTATGACATAGTGTAAAACAAAATATTCCATTGATTTCAAATTGTGATGGATCAGAAATTAGATCGAAGGTAGATCATTATTGGTAAGACTAATATGATAATCTTATTTCATATATAAATTGTTGAGTAAATAATAATTCATGAACAAAGACAATCATCCAGAGATCGGAGGAAGATCGGCTAAAATAGCATTAGCACTATTGGTCATTGTCTATATTTTCAATTTTGTAGACAGACAAATATTATCTGTTTTGGCTGAAGAAATTAAAGCAGATCTTAACATCAGTGATAGTGATTTAGGGTTTCTATTTGGTACTGCATTTGCTGTCTTTTATTCTATATTTGGGATACCTCTAGGTAAGCTTGCAGATGTCTGGTCAAGAAAAAATATACTGAGTATAGGTCTAGCAACGTGGAGTTTAATGACGGTCCTTTCTGGGACAGCTAAATCCTTTACTTCTTTATCCATATACAGGGTTGGTGTTGGGATCGGAGAATCGAGTGCAAGTCCTGCTTCTTATTCACTATTATCAGACTACTTTTCACCAAAAATACGAACAACCATACTTGCGATTTATTCAAGTGGAGTCTACCTAGGAGCTGGTATTGGTTTATTTTTAGGTGGTTGGATTGTTGAATTATGGTCATCAGCCTACCCTATATCAATTGATGCCCCTTTCGGACTAAAAGCATGGCAAGCAGCATTTGTGATTGTGGGTTTACCTGGAATATTATTAGCCTTCTTCACTTGGAATATTAAAGAACCTAAAAGGGGTGGAAGCGAGGGTATTGAAAGTCAAATTGAACCACATCCCTTTAGATTAATGCTTAAAGAATTTATAGGAATTTCTCCATTTGGCTTAATTACAACTAAAGAACCCATTAAACTACTCTCTATCAATGCTCTTATTGGAAGCATCATCAGTATGATTTGTTTTGGTCTGTATCGAATAACTGGTGATACAGTGCAATGGGTTGCATTTGGAATTGGAATATATTTTTTGACCTGCTGGATTCAGGGATTAAAAACGAGAGATCCTGTTACCTTTGAAATGATTTTTAAAACCAAGTCTTTCATACTCGTCGTTTTTGGATTTCCTTCTATCAGCTTTATCACCTATTCCATGGCTGCGTTTGGTCCTTCTTTTTATATGAGAAATTATGGAATCACTGAAGCGGAAGTTGCAACAATACTTGGATTGATTACAGCGGTTTCAGGATCTATCGGAGTCATTAGTGGGGGCATCATAGCTGATAAGCTTAGAGAGAAATACATCAATGGGAGACTGTATGTAGGATTTGCTGTAATAATCTTGGGTATACCTACAGCATTGGCATTTTTATACAGCAAAAACCTCTATGCATCATATGTTTACTATGCTTTATTTCAAATAATCACTCCTATGTGGGTAGGCATTGCACCAGCAACTGTCTCTGATCTAGTTCTTCCCAGAATGAGAGGGTTAGCCAGTGCGTTTTATCTGTTGATGGTGAGTATGATTGGCCTAGCTCTCGGGCCCTACTGTGTCGGTAAATTAAGTGACATTTATCAATCCACAGGGTATTCATCGGGTGAAGCATTAAAAACGGCCCTTGCTACAGGCTTACTGGCTCTTATTGTGACAGCTATTGCGTTAACCTTTGCTTGTTATTACTTACCTCGGGATGAGGCGAGTAAAGTTGAGAGAGCGAAAGCTTTGGGAGAGCTATAACACTACTCTTGGTAAGCAATCCATATTTTCAAAACACCATTCGGTACTGAGAATATCCCATCCCAACCTGAAGGCACAAGAATACCTTCTCCTGGGTTAGTAATAAGTTGCTCACCATTCTTATTGGTTAATATGATGGAGCCTTTCAGTGGATACATAAATTCATGAAATGTCTCAGAACCAGAAACAGAACCTGCACTTGATTCCCATAGGCCAATCTGAAACGTTTCATTTTTATTTGAAAAAAATGTGAGATCCCTTGCTGTTAAATCACTTTCACCAGGAGAATATTCTTCAAAGTCACCCAGCTCATATTGAAACACTCTAGCATCATTAATTTTTACAATGTAATTAGCATCAACATTCTCAGTTTCATTAATTCCATCAACGGCATAGATAATTTTTAAATCTTTTGTAATTGCGAAATCACCCATCCAGCCTTTAGGAATCATAAAGGATTCACCTACTCGATAAATATGGTTATGCCCATCGACAGTTTTTGTCAAAACTTCACCTTCTAGAATATACATATATTCATTATAAGGATAAGGTTCATCAATGATTTCTGAACCTACTTTTGATTGATAAATTCCAATAATAAAGTTTTCATCATTGGATGTGAATATTTCAAGATCTTTAGATAAAAATTCAGCATAACCAGTATCAACAGACTCAAACTCTATTGCTTGTAGTTCATCGAAAGTATTTTTATTCAATTGAATTAAATCTGATGCGTTAGATACATGAATTAATGAAAAAAAAATCGAAGCAATAGTTAAAAATTTATACATCCAATAATTATAGTCTACTTATGTCTTAATCCTAGCCTTAAATCAAAATCTAATTTGCCTGCTTCATTATGTCTTTGCATAACTTGTTCAAGACTCTGTAAAATTTTCTCAGGCATATTTGTAGTTTTTCTAATATTCATATCCACATGAGCCACTATTGTTTCTGAGATAGCAGCTAACTCATTATCTTTATTGAGAAGAATCCCAACAAAATGTATTAGCTTATGATTGGAGTCAATTATTTTAAATCTTGAATAAATCGTTTCACCCTCAATAAATTCTTTCAAATATCGAATACTATCTTCTAAAGCAAAAGTTGAAAATCCTTCCTTAAAATAATCTTGATCAAACCCAATTTCTTCAAACAGTGGTCTAGAGTAAACATCAAAAGATCGGAGATAATAAGCCACATTCATATGGCCATTGATATCACACATGTCTTCTGTCACTATTTTCTCAGCACCTATGTATGGAAATTTATTTTTAATATCGGTCATTTAGTCATCATTTGTTTTATTAAAATAGAGATATATTGCAGCGGATAAGCCTGCAGTACTAAAAATCATACACATTACCATAATTTGATAACGAGCTGCAGTTAATGGATCAATACCAGATAGGATTTGTCCAGTCATCATTCCTGGAAGCGCCACTAAACCAACAGCTAATAGAGCATTAATTTGAGGAATCATTGCAGCTCCCATAGCAATTTTTCTGGCTTCAATATAGCTTTCACCTCTATTGATTTCAGCTGTAAATCGTTCTCCAACTAAACTGATTGTATTCATACTGTTAGCAAATACCATACCTGATAGTGGAATTATATATTGAGGTTCAAACCAGCGAGGAAGCTCTAAAATAATTTGAGTAACCAATAATAGAACGCCAATTCCACTAATTCCAAGAGAGATAAAAATAATAGAGAATGCTCTTATGCCTTTTTGTTGTAATGGACGAAGAGCAATATAAGAAGACATCAGAACCATAAATATTACAACTAAAAGAACTAATATTGGACTGTCAGTCTCAAATATATATGTCAAAATATAGCCTACTAACAAAAGCTGTATAAGCATTCTAATATTGGCATAAATTGCTTGTATAGAATCAAGCTCCCATAACTTCATAATGAGAATCAATAGAATGACTGGTATAAAACCTATCAGAAGACTGGTAATTGATATTATATTAACTGACACTATTTCTATGATGAATTAAGCACTATGAATGCTTAATATTCATAGTGATTTCAGCAGTAAATACGGTTTCATCATTTTTGTCTTTAATAATCACTGGCACAAGTGTTTCTCCTTCTTTGCTCCAGTCTATCCCAGTACCATCAGAGATAGCCGTCAAATCAGTTTTAGCTTTCTTGAGATACTTTACTGTCATACCTGATGGGATCCATCTACTTTTATCTTTGACTGAAACTTCTGTCATAAGACCGCCTGCAAATTCAGCCATATTGCACATCGCTATGGCATGAACAGTATTAATATGGTTTGTGACTGCTTTTCTTTTTTTTATTTTTATCTCAACATAATTACTCTCAATCTCAATAATCTTAGGTCGAATTGATAAAAAGTAAGGGGCGTTAAGACAGATGCCTAGGCCAAATAGTTTTTTTCCGAATGGATAATTAATGGCTTTTTTATATAATTTTAGTGTCTTTCTCATATTTATTTATTAGTTATCAATCTTAGCATACTCAATCCAATCAAGTAGTAAACGATGCTGATCTGGATATTTTTTATTAGAACAATTTTTGATAGTTACATTATTTTAACTCTAATACCTAAATAGAACTTTATGGTTTTTGTTTAGATTAATCTAAATTATATCCACGTTCCCCATGCAATGTAATATCTAGGCCATCAGACTCTTGTTCTTCTGATACTCTTAAGCCCATAGTTTTATCGATGACTTTAAGAATTATATAACTCACGCTGCCACAATAAACAATTGTCACTATGACTCCTATCATTTGTGCTAAAACTTGAGAACTGATTGTTCCATCTATGCCAGAACCTCCAAATGTTGCTGATGAAAATACACCCGTTAGTATCGCTCCAACAATTCCCCCTACTCCATGAACACCAAAGACATCTAAAGAATCATCGTAGCCTAGTTTTCTTTTTAGAGATGTTGATGCAAAATAACAGACAACGCCAGATGCCAAACCTATAGCAATTGCACCTAATGGGCCGACACTTCCAGATGCTGGAGTTATAGCAACTAAACCTGCAACAGCTCCTGTAATGATTCCTAATAGACTGGCTTTATTTGAAAATATTTTTTCCATTAATGCCCAGGTTAAAGCTGCTGCAGCTGTGGCTACTTGTGTCACAAGCATTGCCATAGCAGCAACTCCATCTGCAGCAAGTTCACTGCCTGCATTAAAGCCAAACCAACCTACCCAAAGCATGCATGCTCCAATAAAGGATAAGGCTAAATTATGAGGTGCCATTGGTGTACGAGGATAACCAATCCTTGGACCAATCACTATACAAGCAACCAAAGCTGCTATACCAGCATTGATATGAACAACAGTACCTCCAGCAAAATCAATAATGCCAAAATTACTCAAATAACCACCACCCCATACGTTATGACATATTGGTGCATAGACTAAAATTAGCCATAATGCTGAGAAAACAGACATAGATGAAAACTTCATTCGGTCAGTAAATGCTCCAACGATTAAAGCAGGCGTAATTATTGCAAAAGTAGCTTGAAACATTACAAATAAACTTTCAGGAATGGTGCCTGAAACAGCATCAACTGTAATACCATTAAGAAACATGTTTCCAAAACCTCCCCAAAATGCATTCGGCTCTCCAAATGCGAGTGAGTAGCCAAAAACAACCCAAATTAATGTTGCAATACCTGCAATCGCAATACATTGTGCAAGTACGGAAAGAATATTTTTACTCCTAACTAGGCCTCCATAAAAAAGTGCTAAACCTGGAAGTGTCATAAATAAAACCAGTGCACTAGCTGTTAACATCCAAGATGTATCACCTGAGTCTAATTCATCAGTGTAGCCAACTGTTGGTATCAAAATACCTACCAAACAAGCAAATAGCCCAAAACTAGTCATTAATTTTTTTAAATTTAATATTGTTGATTTGTCCATAATCTTATTCCTGAATATTTTATTGCTGTATGTTGAATTCTTAGATTGCATTATTACCTCTCTCTCCTGTCCTAATTCGAATCACATCTTCTAAATTAGTAATAAATATTTTTCCATCGCCCATATTGCCTGTAGATGCATTCTCTATAATAGATTCCGTAACTTGCTCAACCATGTCATCAGTCACGATTATTTCAATTTTTATTTTTGGTAAAAAATTTACTTGATACTCCGCACCTCTGTAGAGTTCTGTATGCCCTTTTTGCCTTCCTATTCCTCTAACTTCGGATACCGTGATACCTTGAACACCTAAGTTTGTTAGTTTTTCGTGCACATCATCAAGCTTAAAGGGTTTAATAATTGCTGTTATTAGTTTCATAATCTTATCCTTATTTATTGCGACTCTTAAAGATCATCATATTACGAGGGAAGTAATAATTAAATACATCAACAAGAATCTTGAGTTTATTGTGTTGTCTCTTCATTAAATTATTACTATGAATCAGCTTATTCAAAAGAAAAACCTTTACCAAGACTCAAGATTAAAAAATTATCTCCTGATGGTCCAACCAACGTACTGTCTGATGAAATATATTTAATAGTGGCATCTAATTCAGCTACTGTAAAACCGTATCCAAATTCAATATAACTGCCTGCAGCGTCTTGAGAAAAATCTCCATAGGTGACATAAAGTCCATTTTCAAAAGCATACGATGCTGAAACAAAAGTATAATCTAGAGTTGGTCCATCGAAGTTTTCATAATCACCAAAAGCTCCATCAAGGCAAAACGAGCTGTAGCAAAATCCTAAATTAATCTCTTCATAAGTATCATCAAAGTCATCGGTATAGTAATAACCTGTGAATCCAAGATTGTATGTAAAATCACCCGATTCATCAGAGCCTGAATAACCAAAAAATCCATCCACTTCTAATCCTTCAGTCACTTGTGCAGCCCAAGTACCTGCATAAAAGCCATTCGATGAATAATCCAATCCAGCTGATGCTGAAGATTTTTCCTGTGCGATGCCTCTAAAGATATACTCACTCTCATAACCAACATTAGCTGATGTCTCAGCATTAAGTTGATGAGGTGAAAATAATAGAATTAAAAGTATTGAAAATAAGATATTTTCATTATTATTCATTGGCTTAGACTCCTAAAAAAGTTAGTAAATGATTAACTCATTGGTTCGAAAAAAATTAGATAAACACAAGGGATGTGCCTTATTTTTTTTATAAATGGTAACTTATTTAGAGAACTGTTTAGCTTCTTGCTGCAAATTTCTCTTCGTATGGGAGTGAATATACTAGCTGCTTTTTTTCTGTCAAGAAAAAATAAACTTTAGGCTATTTTTCCTTCTTAAAGTATTATTTCTTCATAAATGATACTGAACAGAATAAAATTTTTCCGCAATCGTGGCATGTAATTATTTGACAATATGAGTCTTCAATCTAAATTACTACTATCCTCAATTGCATTGGGTACAACAATTGCTCTCTTCTCAATTATTGACACAAATAAAAATTATGTGAAGTTGCCCAATCATGTTCTTGCTATTGTCAATGATGTTGTCATTGAAAAAAATAAATTAGACATCGTTCTAGATCTAATGGCACAAGATAAAAAAGAACGTTTAACAAAAAAAGACCAAGCACTTGCAATTGAAAGAATTATTGAAGAAGAACTACTCGTGCAATACGCCTATTCAAATGGACTCCTCAATGCTGATGAAAACATCAGAAAAACTATCATACGATCTGTTATTGATACTGTTGTTGATCAAGTCATAGCAATTAAACCAAATGAACAAGTACTGAAAGATTTCTATTTATCAAATCAGCCAATTTTTACTCTAGGTGAAGAGGTCAAAATCATTGTCCTGAGTATTAAAAGCCTGGATGATGCGAATAACATCATTAGAATCTGGAAGGAAACCAAAAATGAATCACTATTATTAATTAAAGATACAATAAGGCAATCAACTATACCGAATGATTTCATACCATCGATAACTCTACCTCGATTGATTGGACCTAAACTTGCAAAGGTTGTTGACCGTCTAGAACTATATTCAATCAGCAAACCTATTGAAAATTATTCTGATTACAGTGTAGTAATTCTAAAAGATCGAAAAAATAAAAAAACACCCGATTATAAGAATATAAAACAAACAGTATTGCAAGAATACAAAAGAAGGATGAGAGAAGACATACTGTCTAATTTAGTAGCAGATCTAGAGAAAAAAGCTGAGATTAGAATCAACACCGACCTAAATTAATGTCCCACAAATTGATTAATCAATTTTGCACACTGACACTATTGGTGTTCATTAGTTCATTTTCACACAGTGTATCTGCCCATACTAGAAGTGTTTCTTATTCAAACTGGTTGATCAATAATGATCAAATTATCATGACATTCATTGCCCCTGCTAGAGAAGTTACAAAATTAAATGAATACCAATTACTCTATCCTGACTTAGCAGCAAGTCTGGATAAGCATCTAGTCAATTCCATCCATCTGAACCCAAGTAGCAAGCTTATTAACAATAAAGCCTTACTGACTGAACAAGGAACGGTTGGCATAGAGCTTATATATAAAATTGACAAGAAAAATATCCCACTAATGATTGAAATGAATGCTTTCTATGATGTGACATCCAGTCATACTCATTATGCGACCATCAATACTAGAGAAGGCTTGAACAAAAGCATTATAGTCAATGAGCAAAATCGATCATTTGAAATTCTTTCATTGGATGAAAAATCAAAAGATCAAACTATCAAAGAAGTAATTTTTGGTTATATTGATTTAGGTTTCACCCATATACTCAGTGGTTTTGATCATTTGGTATTTTTATTACTACTATTACTGTTATGCAGTAGTCTTAAAGAACTCTTCTTTACGGCCACTGGCTTTACTGTTGGGCATAGCCTAACTTTATTTTTAGCGGCATCCAATTTGGTTATACCAAATACAAAAATCATTGAATCTTTAATAGGATTGACAATTGTCATAACAGCCATTGAAGCAATTAACCTGCCCATAATAGACAAGAAAAGAATGTGGTTAGGTTCTATATTTTTGTTTATATTTCTACTACTGATATCAGTATCTACTTCAATTATCGATAATTCATTATTCATTATCGGTATCGGTCTTTTAACCATTAGTTATCTCAAATTGATCCAAGATCAAGATACTGCATCTAGATACAGGCCATTACTAGCTTGTATTTTTGGAACAATTCATGGGTTTGGATTTGCAAATATCTTAAATGAAATGGGTATTGTAAAGACAAATTATTTACAGGCATTATTTAGTTTCAATATTGGAGTAGAATTAGGCCAAATTCTAGTCCTTACAGTCCTTTGGCTTTCATACACCTACATAAAGAAACATACAAAAAATAAATATTTTTTTGAAATACGAAGTCTTATATCTTCAATCTTATTATCAATTGGTCTATATTGGTTGATTACAAGATTATTTATATAAAAAGGTACTGGACTAAAGGGAGGTTGAGAAATGAAAGCATTCTTAAAGAGAGTCGTCGTTATTTTATTAATTCTAGTAATCACAGCTGTTGGTTATATATTTTCAATCTCACCACAATCAAAAACAAAATTAACAACTGATTACTTTGATACCAACCCCTTTACAACTGAACTTGCCACAAATAAAACAAGGCCTATTTTTATTGAAGATATAAAAGGTAATCAAAAACAAATTCTCTGGGGTGATACCCATGTTCATACAACCTATTCAATGGATGCTTTCTATATGTCACTCCCTATGATGCATGGTTCTAGAGGAGCTTTTCCTGCTGCTTTTGCATGTGACTATGCACGATTTATTTCGCAACTAGATTTTTATGTATTAACAGATCATGCGGAATCATACATACCAAGAACCTGGAAAGATCAGGTGGACAGTATTAGGCAATGCAATGCTATTTCAGGCAATGAAGATAATCCTGATTTAGTCGCTTTTATTGGGTGGGAATGGACTCAAGCTGGACCAACACCTGAAACTCACTATGGGCATCATAATGTTATTTTTAAAGACTATAAAGAAGGACAAATTCCAGATAGGCCTATTGCTGCTGGTGGCGCTTTAGCTAATATTTTGAGAACCCAATTGGCTGATGTAAATAGAAATCTTTTTTTACTGGACCCACTAAACAGAGACTATTACTGGTCCTTTGCAGACTATCTTGATGCGATTTTATCTACTCCTAACTGTGAAGAAGGAATTCCTTCAAATTATCTCCCAAAAGACTGTTATGAAAGTGCAACAACCCCAGGAGAACTCTATGCCAAACTTGATGATTGGGGTTTTGATGTTGAGGTTATTCCACATGGGACAACATGGGGATTCTATACTCCACAAGCTGCAAGCTGGAAAGAATACACCAATACACCCGATAACATTAGACCCGATTACAATAGTCTCGTTGAAATATATTCTGGACATGGAAATTCAGAAGTGTTCTTTGATTTCCTAGAAGTGGAGATTGATGAAGAAGGAAATATGAGTTGTCCTGAACCAACATTAAACTACCTTCCAACATGTCATCAAGCAGGAGTAATTATAAAGAAACTCTGTTTGGATGAAGGGAAAACAGAAGAGACTTGCGAGAACCTTGCAATAAAAGCTAGAGAGGAGTTGAATACATTTCCAGGCGGTTCAGGCATGAGACTACTTTATGGAGCTGATAATCAATCATGGCTAGATGCAGGGCAAGCTAGAAATACGTATCTACCATCTTTCAATTACAGACCTAAAAAGTCTATTCAATATGGTCTTGCTCTAAGAAATAATAATTACAGCGATGACAAAGAACGATTTCGTTGGGGTTTCATTGGATCCAGTGATACTCATAAATCAAGAGCAGGTCATGGGTTTAAACAAATACTCAGAAATGGTGGTACAGAAGCCACAGGCGTTACAACTGAGAAATGGAGGAACCTATTAAACACAGTCACTGCTGAGAAACGAAAAAGTGGTTTGAGAACATTAACAGAACTCCAAGAATTACGAGGGCCATCTGCGATTGATACTGAAAGACAGATGAGTTTCTTTACCCTCGGTGGCTTAATGGCAGTGCATTCAGAAGGACGTGATCGTGAGTCTATTTGGAATGCAATGAAGCGAAAAGAAGTGTTTGCTACTACAGGTCATAGAATCCTAATTTGGTTTGACTTGATCAAAGGTGAAATGAAACTACCAATGGGATCAGTGACAAAACAAAAAATTAATCCCACTTTTAAAGTCAAAGCTTTAGGCTCTTTTAAGCAACTTCCAGGCTGTCCTGATTACGTTCATGAAGCGTTATCAGAAAGAAGATTGAAAAAGCTTGCTGATAATGAATGCTATAATCCATCAGATGAAAGACACCGCTTAGTCAGAATTGAGATAATTCGAATCATGCCACAAAATAATTCCAGTGAAGATCCAAGAAATCTCATTGATGATGTCTGGAAAAGCTTTGAATGCGACTCCAATACTATTGAATGCAATATAGAATTTACTGACGATGAATTTGAGAATAATGCAAGAGATGCTGTCTATTATGCAAGAGTAATAGAAGAAGATATCTTATTAGTCAATGGAGCTAATTTGAGAACAAAATTTGATGATAGCGGAAATGCTATTTCTGTCGATCCTTGTTTTGGTGATTTCCGTACTGATTATACTGATGAATGTTTAGCGCCTGAAGGTCATAGAGCTTGGTCCTCGCCAATCTTCATTGACTATAAGTAAAAAAATACCAGCAATATGTTCTTGCCCACTATTGATAATTTAAATCATAGCGCATTGACCCACATCAGCATATCTAATAATTTTTATAAAGAATGAATAGAGGCTAACTATAATATGAATTCAATAGACGATATAAATCTTTCCAAACGAGACTTTCTCAAGTACACCACGAGCTTGCTTTCAGCCACAGTACTTCCCTTTTCATATCAATCAGCCTTAGCAAAAGAACATTGGGATGTCATAGTAATCGGTGGAGGCACTGCTGGTTTACCTGCAGCTATTTTTGCTGCACAAAGAGGATTAAAAGTACTCATCATAGAAAAAGCTTCAATTTTAGGAGGCACTTTATTCTTATCAACAGGACAGATTGCAGGTGCAGGAACCATATTCCAAGAAAGAAAAGGAATTAAGGATACACCCGATCAACACTATGATGACATCATGAGAATTAATAATGGAACCTCTGACCCGATTCTCACTAGAACACTTGCTGATCATGCAGGCCCAACGATCAATTGGCTGGAGAAAAATGGATACAGTATTTTTGAAAATCATCCTGTGAAAAAAATTGCCCATGATCCTTTTAGGATACCTAGATATCAACAAGGTCCTATGGGAGGAATGTCTATTCTCAATGTATTAAAACCTATTGTTGATAATCAGATCAACAAAGGTTCCATTACAGTTCTTCTAGAAACCAGTGCTAATGATCTGATTCAATCCGCTAATGGAGACATCACAGGTGTGATAGTTGAAAACAATAAAGGCAATATCTTAGAGTACAAAGGACAAAATATAGTTTTAGCTTCAGGTGGTTGTGCTTCAAATCCACTTCTCTATGAAGAATTACATGGCGTTCCGCTATATTGCCAAATGGCTTATCCAGAAAGTCAAGGTGCGGGGCTAATATTAGGGCAATCGGTAGGAGGCTTCCTTAGAGGTGGAGAAAAATACTCACCACTGTATGGTATGGTCCTTTCAGACAATAAAGCACCTTCTACGCCATTTGCAGTAGCAAAAAATGTCATTGAAAGATTACCTTGGGAAATTTTAGTTAATTCAGAAGGAAAACGTTTTGTTCAAGAAGATCATCAGAGTATTGATCATATAGAGCATCTAATAGGGGAACAACCCAGTCATCGACATTGGGCTATTCTTGATCAGGCCATGCTCAGTCAAATGCCAGCTATGTTCTATGATTGGGGTGGCTTCACTAATGAAAAAATTATTGAAGAATCTGAAAAGAAAAACATGTTTAAAAAAGCAGACACTATTAGAGAATTAGCAATCAAAACAGGCCTACATCCACTAAACCTTCAAAAAACAGTTGAAGGCTACAATACTAATCTTGTAAATAAAACAGTAGATGAATTTGGACGTGAATATCGACCACTACCATTACAAAATGGTCCTTATTACTCCATCAGAATGAGTGGGTGGACCTTGTGTTCTTTTGCAGGATTGAGCATCAATGGAAATTTTGAAGTTATAAGACCGTCAGGAGAACCAATAAAGAATCTCTACGCAATTGGTGAAGTGATTGGATTTGGTGCCACCTCAGGTAATGCTTATGTTAATGGCATGGGTGTTACTCCTGCACTAACCTATGGTCGATTATTAGGGCAGAATATCAGCTCTAGTTAATCACTCGCCTTGACATTGTTTGCTCTTTTACTCAGTTCTAGCCCTAGATAGAATATCAGAGAGAAGACCAACGTACTAAGCAGCAACCTAAAATCGAATGGTATTGCTAATGCGTATGTTTGTGCTAGTGATTTAGTACCAAGACCATTGACATATACACCAAAGTTAACAATCAGATGCCACAAAATAACACTGGTAACACTGCTTTTGAATAACGAGCCTAATGAACCATCATTTATTGTTCTAGCTAGTAATCCTATTAGGATCATAGAGCCATAAACAAAAAGCATTGTGAAGCCATAAAAACCTAACAATAAATCAGTCATAAATAATATTGAAACAGGTAAAAATAACTGTAGGGTTTTATTATTTGATATAAATGGCATAAAGATAGCCATTGCTATTATTGGTGTATAACTAGGTGGCATAACGAACCTTGATAAAAAAATACAGAAAACGAGTAAGAAAATAGATTTCATCAATTCATTTATATTCATCATGGACCCCTATATTATTTATCAAAATTATAACAAAATTTAAGACGACATCATTGGTTATTTTTGAGCAAAGATAAAATTAAATTCTTCAACGATAATGGGCATATCATCAGTACAAGATTTATTATATTTTTTCAAAAGGCCGTTCCAATAATCTCTATGCAACGGGATCCAAATATCTGGATCTTGAACAGGTGGACCATCCATTTGAGTTTCTTTATAAGTGATCTCACCAAATGTTGTATTGTAAAGATTTGATATTTGGATCATTACTTCTGGCGTACCATCATAGCCTAGGAGAATAATTGGCATATTAATAACAGAGTTGGGATGTTTTTCTATAGTCATAATCCATGGCAAACTAAACGTTGCTACCTTTTCCTTTTCTTTAATAAAATCAAGAATTAATCCTGTTGTCTCCTCATCTATTCCGATGCATCTAATTTGATGATCTCTTCTGAGTTTAGAATCATAGTTCACAGCTTTTTCAAAAAAAATATCAATTAAGTCATGATCAAGATTTTTTTCAGGCCCCTCCCTATCTATCACTATTGATCTTATCATTGGATGATTCTCCTCTATTTTTAACTTTAGATTTTTTAATATAAATATTTTTTATAAATAAGATACTAATATCTTCTAGATTATGAATTTTTTCAATACGACTTTTTAATTGCATGGTAGACTTCATTTAACCATTGTTTTTAATATAATTGACTTGAATGCTAAGAAATAATTATAAGTTTTTGAAAATGAAGAAGATTGCATTTTGTACTCTTTTTATCTCATTGCTAGCAGTTCATAGTTCCAATTCTTTCGCTGAGTTTGAGGCTAATGAAGCCATTGAACAACTATCCACACTGACAGATCAATTAAACAAAGAAAGCATCAACGAACGAAGTATTAAAACTATCAGAGAACAGTCTACAAAATTAAGAGCATCAGCTCTCAATTGCATCGATGAAGTTGATCCTCAGGTTCAAGCATTAAAAGAAGAAATTGAAGCCATTGGGGACATTAATCCAGAAATTGATATTCAAGTCTATGATCGACTAACAAAAGCAAAAGAAAATCTAAGACGTGTTGATACAAATTTGAAGAACTGTTCTCTTACCGTAGTTCGCTCATCAAGGTTAATTGATTTATCGAACAAATTATTAAATGATTTGACAACAGAGTTATTAAGCGAGAAAGATAAAAATATCCTGGATGCTATAACCTCAATTCCAGAGCAAATAACACTTTTACCAATTCTATTTTTTGATCAAACATTACAAAAAGTTAATCAAAATACAATTATCGTATTAGTCTTATTGCTACTAGTTGGCTTTAGTTTTGGTTTTTTTCTGGGCGATCAAATAAAAAAAATTCAATACAATAGCTTTTTCAAAAATATTAATAGGCAGTTAATACTTGACCTAAGATCACTCTTTAAGCCTTTTGGAAGAGTCCAAGCACCTTTTCTTATAGGAACATTAGGTGTGACTGCTGCATTGAGTCTAGCCCTATCCTCAGGACCAAATGAATCTTGGTTAATAAGAATGACATTAAGTCCAATAATTATTTCATTATCTTATGTTTTGATTAATTGGGTTACTGGTTCTCTATCTCTAAATGCGATCAAAGAAGATAATAAAAAAGAAGATAAAAAAACGTTAAAAAATAAATTAAAGTTTTTAACGCTTGTATTAATTTCTAGTTACATCCTTTTTGGACCCGAATGGCTTTCAAGTAATACAGCTGCGACTCAATCTTTAATCAGGATTAGTATAGTTAGCCTAATTATACTTTCAATGATTTCAGTTCTTACTTCTGTATCAAAAGTGTTTTCTCTAAATGGTGAATATGGAATATTAAAATTTTTAGGCTATTCTGCACTTGGTATTAGTTTCTTAGCAGAATTATCAGGTTTTCATAATCTTTCAAGCTTTATATTGAGCGGCTTCATAATCACATTATTTTCTTCCTATGTTTTTTGGTCACTTTTATCCTTAAGTGAGACAAGTACACAATGGATTGATACGAGCACGAATACCATTGGGATAAAAATTAGAGGATTTCTCAATATATCTAGAGACCAGGGCAAGTCTAAACTAGGAATATATCAACTGTTCTTTGACGCACTATTCTGGCTTGGCTTTTTAATGATAATTTTTCAAATATGGGATCCTACAGGCACTGTTTTAGGAACAATTTCATCATATGCAACGGATGGTATCCCCATGGGAGATATACGAATAATCCCAACGAATATTATTGCAGGAATCATTGCTTTCGTAGTCTTAACTGGCATAACAGGATGGATCAAAGTTTGGATTGAAAAAAGATGGTTAAGGCAGATCACATCAGATAGAGGAGCAAGGGATGCCTTGGTTACTATCGTGGGTTATGCAGGATTTACGCTCTCTATCTTAGTTGGTTTATCGATCGGTGGTATCAATATTACAGGATTAGCCGTGGTAGCAGGTGCACTTTCAGTAGGTATTGGTTTTGGATTGCAGTCCATAGCAAACAATTTTGTCTCAGGCATTATTCTACTTTTTGAACGACCTATTAAATCAGGCGATTTTATTAGTGTTGGTGATGTTGAGGGTTATGTGAAAAAAATAAGCATTAGAGCCACAGAAATAGAAACATTGGATAATCAAGATATGCTTATTCCCAATTCTGAATTGGTCTCCGGAAGAGTCACTAATTGGGTTCTCCATAACCCATATGGAAGACTAAGACTCAAGATTGGAGTTGCATACGGCAGTGATGTAAAAACAGTAATTAATATTCTAGAAAGCATTGCTTGTACTAATGAACAAGTGATTACTGATGGAAGAGCATCCCCTCCTAAGGCATTATTTATGGGATTTGGAGATAGTGCCTTGGATTTTGAGCTTAGAGTTAGGATATTAGATATCAAAAAAAGATACGATGTTTTAAGTGAACTCAATTTGGGAGTCAATGATGAATTCATTAAAGAAGGTATTACAATACCTTTTCCTCAAAGAGATATTCACATTAAAGATTGGTCTAATAAAAAATAAATAGATAATCATAACTAAAGGGTCAGTGGATATTCTGAGTAAATATTTGTCTATAGATGGTCTTAGAGATGACCCATCTCAAAAATTAATTATTCAAGAGCTATCCTTATTGCAATCTCACTTAACTACTCTTGATAAAAACGAAAATAGATTTTTAAAAATAGAATTCAAAAAGAGAGAAAAATGGGACAACAAAGGCATGTACTTATGGGGTGATGTAGGTAGAGGAAAAACATTTCTCATGGATTTATTTTTTGAAACCTTGGATATCAAAAAGAAAAAGAGATTACATTTTCATCATTTATTGGATGAAATACATGAAGCCATTAAACTAACTAAGAATATAGAAAATCCAATTGAAGACTTTGTTAAAAATATTGCTAAAGAGGTCAGAGTAATGTGTTTTGATGAATTCTATATTGAAGATATAGCCGATGCTATGATACTGAGCAAACTATTAGAAAATATATTCAAGTATAAAATATACCTTGTCATCACATCTAATTGTATGCCATCTGAGTTATATAAAGATGGCCTACAAAGAGATCTTTTTTTACCCGCTATAGATTCAATTAAAAAAAACCTAATGATAATTAATATTAGTCAAGGTGTTGACTACAGACAAATCATTAATAAAAGCACTCAGCTTCCTATTGAAAATGATGATTATGATCATAAAAATCTTGAAAAATACTTTTTATCAATTAATGGGTCTAATTATAAAACAAATGAAAGCATTATTATTCGTGGAAGAGAAATTGAAAGTCTTTACTGTGGAGATCAAATAGTATGGTTCGATTTTCTCGCCATTTGTGGTTATAAAAGAAGTAAAAATGATTACATTGATATAGCAAACAAATACAAAAACATCATCATCTCCAATATTATAGAAATGAATTCAGAAATGGAGAACGAAGCTAGAAGGTTCATTGCACTCATAGATGAATTATATGATCAAAATATTAATCTAATACTAGCGACAAATAATGATTATAAAAATCTTTACCAAGGAGAAAAACTTAAATCTGAGTTTAAAAGAACTTATAGTAGATTAATTGAAATGCAAGACAATGATTATTCTAATGGAAACAAAGATATAAATTTTTAAATAACTTCTTTATTGTCCATATAAGCTCTTAAAGCTTTAGGAACAATAATTGACCCATCTTCTTGTTGGTAATTCTCTATAACAGCTATAAAAGTCCTTCCTACAGCCAAACCAGATCCATTTAAAGTATGCAGATATTCACTTTTACCTGAGATATTATTTTTCCATCTTGCCTTAATTCTTCTTGATTGGAATGACTCACAATTACTGCATGAAGAAATTTCCCTATATCTATTTTGTGAAGGTAACCAAACTTCAATGTCATAAGTTTTAGCCGAGGTATCTCCAGTATCACCAGCACACAATAATACAACTCTATAAGGTAATTCTAACTTTTTTAGAATTGACTCAGCATGATTGGTAAGTTCTTCTAGCGCATCGTATGATTCTTCAGGTTTTACAATTTGAACTAATTCTACTTTTTCAAATTGATGCTGCCTGATCATACCTTTTGTATCTTGACCATAAGAGCCTGCTTCTGATCTAAAACAGGGTGTATGGGCCACCATTTTAATCGGTAATTCAGTTTCATCTACTATTCTATCTCTGATGAGGTTTGTAAGTGGAACCTCTGCTGTAGGAATTAAATAAAAATCTTGATCTCCATCAATCTTGAATAGATCGGACTCAAATTTAGGCAGTTGTCCAGTTCCCTCAAGACTTCTTGACTTAACAAGACTCGGAACATAATGCTCTGTATAACCATTATTATTGGTTTGATGATCTAGCATAAAAGCAATCAATGCTCTGTGAAGTTTTGCATAATTATTCTTAATGACAGTAAATCTTGATCCTGATAACTTCGATGCTTCCTCAAAATTTATTTCTCCTGATTTCTCACCTAATTCAACATGATCTTTAATACGATCATTACTTATTTTTGGCTCTCCCCACTTCTTTATTTCTAGATTTTCGCTTTCATTTTTCCCAGAAGGAACTGACTCATGAAGTATGTTGGGTATAGTCTTAGATAGATAATTAAAATCAGTCATGAGTTCAGATATTTTATCTTCGGATTCTTTTAATATTTTATTCAAAGATTTCATCTCTGTTTTTAATTCTTCTTTATCATTATCCAGTAGCTGATTTGATCCAATATCTTTTGAAATGAGATTCTTTTTACTTCTCATATCTTCAATATTGGATTGAATTTTTCTTACCTTTATATCGAGCTCAATAAAATAATCCAGATCAAAATTGCTGGATCTTTTGTGAAGACTACTAGCTATCAAGTCCCTATTTTTTCTTATAATTTTTGGATCAATCATTTAATTTTATTTTTTCGATATTTATTAGTTATTAATTATATCCATTTGCTGATAGTAAAAAAACCAACAATTACACCTATACTATCAGCTATCCAATCAAACCATTCAAATGATCTATGAATAAAAAAACCCATTTGCATTAATTCTAATAAAAGACCAAAAAATACTAAGTAAGATAGAAGAATAAATTTATGGCTATATTTATAGATCATTACAAACCAGCTTGTTAAAAAAAAGAACATAAGAAAATGGACTAGCTTATCTATGCCGATCAATGAATCAAATGTTTCAATATCTGGTGGATTCATGAAATGCAAGACAGCTATAGATAAGACTAATAAAATACTAATAAAATTCTGAATGCCTTTGGATAAATTTTGAAAATAGTCAATCATTTGATTGGTCAATAATTTCAGTGTTTTTAGGAGGGTTAAAAACAAATTCATTGTTGCTAAGATTAGTGTTAATTAAAGCATTTATCAGCTTTATTTCTAATGATTCATTTTTACTATCTACAAATGTAAGCTTATTCAAGATGCCGTTCAGGATACTGATATTTATCCTTTCAAAACTATTTCCTCTAGTATTTGAAATAAGTGAAAATAATACTTCACTGTCATCTGTATCAATTTTTTCAATCGAATAAAAATTTAAGATACTAGCATTTCTAAGAAGCAAAATAAGAAATGAATCGTAAGCTTCTATAGGTAATGAAGAGATTAACAGCTGATTTAGCTGTGAATCAAAGATACTTAGTTTATCTTGATGTAAGATGATTTTCTTTACAAAAGGCTGCTTGATATCCCATATTAAGTGATGAGGTTTTTTTATTTTTATACGACCATTCGATTGATTGATCATTGCATTAGAAACAGAATAATTCGTCTGTATAAAATCAGCTTTTATGGTATTTATATTCTCTAGATATTCTTTTAAGCTTAGTTCTTGTGTAGAAATATTTTGAAATAATAATATTAATGATATACAAACAATTAGCTTACTGTTTACTTTCATTAAAATGAATATTTAATCTTTAGGTGGGGGTGGAGCCAGTATTTCCCTCTTACCATTTGGCTCAACCGCACTAAGTATGCCTATTTCTTCCATTTTCTCAATGATTCTTGCTGACCGATTGTATCCAATTCTTAATTTTCTTTGAACAGATGAAATAGAAGCATTTCTTGATTCGGTAACAAGTTTCACTGCCTCATCAAACAACGGGTCATTTTCGCTGTCATCAGAAGACTGACGATCCAAGCCTGGAAGATCATCAACGGCACCAGAAGTTATTTCATCAATAAATATTGGCTCGGATTCTAGCTGTAATTCTTTCGAGACTTGATTGACCTCATCATCGGAAACGAAGGCGCCATGAACTCTTATAGGATTAGAGGAACCGGGAGCAATATATAACATATCTCCATTCCCTAATAAGCTCTCAGCTCCCATTTGATCCAAGATGGTTCTTGAATCAACTTTTGCTGAAACCTGGAATGCGATTCTGGATGGGATATTGGCTTTAATAAGACCTGTGATAACATCAACAGAAGGTCTCTGTGTTGCAACAATCATATGTATACCTGAAGCTCTAGCTTTTGCTGCTAGTCGTGTTATTAACTGCTCCACTTTTTTACCAACAGTCAACATCATGTCAGCCAATTCATCAATAACTACAACAATATTTGGCAAAGTTTCTAAATCCGGTATTGCTGTGCTTTCTCCTAATTGAATTTGTTTATCTACATCAAATAATGGATCTTGGATAGGTTCACCATTTTTTATTGCATCTTCAATTTTCTTATTTAAGCCTTTAAGGTTTCTTACTTTTAGTTCTGACATTAGCTTGTAACGTCTCTCCATTTCTACTACACACCAACGAAGAGCATTTGCTGCTTGCTTCATGTCTGTCACAACAGGTGCTAATAAATGAGGTATGCCTCCATATACAGATAACTCCAGCATTTTTGGATCTATTAGAATCATCCTTACATCTTTCGGTGTTGCTTTATATAATAAACTTACAATCATGGCATTAATACCAACTGATTTACCTGAACCTGTTGTCCCTGCTATAAGAAGATGAGGCATTTTTTGCAGATCAGCAACTATAGGATTACCAGCAATATCTTTACCCAAAGCAATAGATAAGGGTGAACCCATATCTTCAAATGTCTTAGATCTAAGAATTTCTCCCAAAACAACTAGAGCTCTTTTTTCATTTGGAATTTCAATACCAATAAAAGATTTTCCTTCTATAACTTCAACTATCCTTACGCTTGATACCGAAAGTGACCTTGCTAAATCTTTAGATAGATTACTAATTTGACTAACTTTAACCCCAGGGGCTGGATTGATTTCAAATCGTGTGACAATCGGTCCTGGAAGTACTTCTTCAACTGTTGCGTCAATCCCAAAATCTTTTAATTTTAATTCTAATAAACGTGATAAAGCTTCGAGTGACTCTTCTGAATTTCCGTATTTTTCATTGGGTGTTTCATCCAAAAGATCTAAACTAGGAAGAGAAGTCGTATCACTGGATTCAAATAACTTAGATTGTCTTTGTTCTCTAGCTTTTAACCCTTCTTCTATTAAAGGTTTGGATTTTTCAATTTTTGGTTTTGAAGTGTATTTTTTAGGGGTTTTATCCACTTTAGTATCTGTGGAAAAAATTGTTTTGCTATCAATTTCATTTTTTACTTCAACAGTCTTGTTAAGAGTATTCTTTATTTCAATAGCCTTAGAAATATCTTTAGATTTCAATAGTGCTTTTTTGGCAGCTGTAATAATTAATATACTAGTTTTTATTACATATCTGCCAATTAGGTCTATCAAACTAATCCATGAAAAACCGATAAACACAGGAAGAAAAGAAAACCAAATAGCCAGCATTAAAAGAGTTGCTCCTATAAGGCTAAAGCTATTCAATAAAGAAGAAGCAATAACCAAGCCTAAAATTCCACCAGATCCTTCTGGCATCCAAGGTATAGATAGATGTATTGATGCGATTACACACGTTGTGATCAAAATTATGAGAAATGAAACAACTTTAAGTATTATCATTTCTCGATGAGACTGTTTTGATTCTTTAGATGTAATTAAAATCAAAGATAATATAAAGAATAGTAGCGGAATAAAATAACTGGATACTCCTAAAAACGTTATTACTAAACTAGAAAAAAAAGAACCAAATATACCTATAAAGTTATAAACAATTTCATTAGAACCTGTCGAATTATATCCAGAATCAGTCGGGCTATAGGAAATTAAAGCCAAAAAGAATATCAAACCGAATGAGAATAATACGACTATAAGTGACTCTCGAAGTAATTCGCCTTTACTAAAAAACTTCTTGAAATTAATCTTTGAAATAATGATTCCTTATTTATAAATCAAATAATAAAATGAATTTAAGATAATATTTAAACTTAATTAATAATAATATCATTTTTTAAACAAAATCTAATACCACAGTTTCATATGAAAAAAACTAAACATGCAAAACTAATTATACTAGGCGCAGGGCCTGCTGGATATTCAGCAGCTGTCTACGCTGCCAGAGCGAACTTAAAACCAATATTAATCACTGGGTCAGAGCCAGGCGGTCAGTTAATGACTACAACGGAAGTTGATAATTGGCCTGGTGATCCTGAAGGCCTGCTAGGTCCTATACTAATGGAAAGAATGTTAAAGCATGTTGAAAGATTCGAAACTGAAGTTATCTACGATCACATTGATAATTCAGACCTATCATCCAAGCCCTTTAAGCTAATTGGAGGAAATACTATTTATACAGCAGATAGTATTATAGTAGCAACTGGATCAACAGCTAGATATCTAGGCCTAGCAAGTGAAGAAGAATACAAAGGTAAAGGCGTTTCTGCTTGTGCAACATGTGATGGATTTTTCTATAGAGATGAAAATGTAGCTGTTGTTGGTGGCGGCAATGTTGCAGTAGAAGAAGCTTTATATCTATCAAATATTGCAAAGCAAGTAACACTAATCCATAGAAGAGATGAGTTGAGAGCAGAGAAGTTTTTACAAAATAAACTCTTTGAAAAAACTACCAAAGAAGGAAATATTTCGATTATCTGGAACCATACTTTAAAAGAAGTAATTGGAGATAAAAATGGTGTGTCAAAAATACTTTTAGAAAATGTTAATGAAACAAAAGAAACTAAACTTATTGATATTTCTGGTCTTTTCATTGCAATTGGCCATGATCCCAATACTAAAATATTTAAAAATCAAATAGAATTAGATGAATCAAATTACATAGTCTTAGATAAAGAAAATATACATTTCGCAACACAAACTAGTATAGAAGGTATTTTTGCAGCTGGTGATGTAGCAGATCCTACTTATAGGCAAGCAGTAACTTCTGCCGGTAGTGGTTGTATGGCAGCCCTCGATGTTGAAAAATACTTAGATGATTTATAGTAAATATAGTTTAGAATATTTTTTTGATTAACTAGAGATTTAAATATGCCTAAAGCAGATGCAATACAAATGAATGGAGTGGTAAAAGAAACACTTCCAAATACTATATTCAGAGTTGAATTAGAAAATGGACATATGATCACAGCTCATATTTCTGGAAAAATGAGGAAAAATTATATTAGAATTCTTACTGGGGATAAAGTCTTAGTTGAAATGACTCCATATGATTTATCAAAAGGCAGAATTGTTTTCAGAGAAACCTAATTTGATTGCTCTTTATAACATTTTATTGGAAAATAAAATAAGACGTCAAATATACAAACATAGGCCATATTAAATGAAAAATAAAAACACTTTTAAAATTATATTAGCTATTTTATCAATATCACTTTTTAACGGATGTAGCTCACAATTAGAAAGTAGAGCTGAGCTAGAAAATCGTATCAATGAACTAGAAGAAGAAAATATTGCAATACAACAAGAGGCTGAAGAAGCTGTAGAGATCGCTCAAGAAGAGGTAGAAAAAGCTGAAAGAATCTGGGAAAGAGACCAATCTAAAAAATAAATTCTTTTCTTAGAATCACAATTTAATAAGATATTTGACCTATAAGGCCAGATTTTTCCTTGAATATTTTCTTCACTTTATTCCAGTTAATAGTATCCCTATCAATCTTATTTCTAGTAAGATAATTCATCACCTTGGCTTCAAGATATGAATATTCTTCGTTTGTAAGATAATCGAATTGAGCATTATGTACTTGAAGAAATATTTTATTTGCAGACTTTGCTAACTTTATAGGCTCATCAACCACTAATACTTTAGTGCCAATTGGGCTCATCTCAAATAATTCTTTTATATCTTCAGGAAAAAGACGTATGCATCCATGAGATATCTCCATACCCACTCCATCTGGTCTATTAGTGCCATGAATAAAATAACCCCCTGGTATATTTATTCGCATGGCTAACTTACCTAATGGATTATTGGGACCCGGTGGGACAATTGAATCTAATATCAAACCTTCTTGTTTGTATTCATCTCTAACTGACTTTGGAGGATACCATGCTGGATTTTCTAACTTGAGGTCAATTTCTGATAAACCTAGAGGTGTTTTCCAGTCCATTCTTCCGATACCAACAGGAAATGTTATTAATTGTCCATTTTGAATTAAATAACCTCTAAAATCAGAAAGATTAATAGTAATACCGTTATTGAGGTATTGACTGGGCAAGATGAATGCGCTCGGTATTTTTATTAAGGTGCCTTCACCCGGTAGCCATTTATCAACAGTTGGATTTGCTTGTATTATCTCATTAAATCCAAGATTATATGTTCTCGCAAGATCCACCAATGTATCTTCATATACTGCTTTAACTTCTACTATCTCTCCATATATTTTTTGCGAAGGATCGTAAGAAAAATTAGTTGATGATTCTGAATAATTAAAGGCAAAAAGGAAAAGAAATACTATGACTTTAGAGGTCTGCATTCCTATATTTCTAAAATTACAGTGCCCCAAGTGAAACCAGCACCAAAGCTCTGCAATAAAACAGTATCCCCATTTTTAATCTTTCCTTCTCTAATGGATTGATCGAGTGCAAGTGGGATGGATGCAGCTGATGTGTTTCCATGATTAGTCAAACTAATAACAACTTTATCTTCTGATATGTTTAACCTTTTTGAAACTGCTTGAATAATTCTAATGTTAGCTTGATGCGGGATAAACCAATCAATATCCTCAGCTGTCATATTAGCTTCTTTCAACGAATCCATAGCAATTCTTTCGAGAGTTTTTACAGCTACCTTGAAAACTTCGTTTCCTTTCATTTGAAGAAAATTATCATTTCTTTCTTCTTTGACGGGTCTCTTTGAAGTTCCATAAGGTACATAAAGTAGATCAGA